>ERZ773022.244-NODE-244-length-47628-cov-77.311374_pt1 | contig 47628 bp, 39 predicted proteins | sample MGYA00580839_ERZ773022 | MGnify/ENA primary metagenome ERZ773022 (study PRJEB29015, sample SAMEA2738020) | human oral metagenome | biome: human oral; feature: human-associated habitat; material: dental | place: China | collected 2044 ... | reverse complement strand
AAATCGACACCGAACCCAGACGCCACAATCAGACAGCCTGAACCAGACGTTCACCGCTGTCCGAGAAACCCACTTCACTCCAGTGTCGCCGGCCAAGGAGTGTCGGTGGCTGGGCCAGCTGTGGTCGGCATGATGTCCTGCGCCCCGGCATGGATCATCCCGAACGTCGTGAAGGAAGTGGAATCACGGATCGAAGCATGGGCAGCCGGATCGGCGTGCCGACCGCTAACGGTGCCGCCTTCGACAACTGCTCTGCACAGCCCTTCACGGACGGCGAGGAAACCGAGTTCCGGGCGGATCATCACCTGCCGGTGAAGTCCGTTCACAGCCCCTGCCGCCCGGCCGACGAGTGACTGCGCTTCTGCACGGAGCCCTGAACAAGCCTCAGGGCCTCAGAGCCTCAGGCGAGCGGTGCGGCGAACCGCCTGCAGTAGCCGACATCGACGGGGCACGGGACGCCCTGCGCATTGGCGAGGGTGGTGGCCACGGTGGCTCCGAGTTTCGCGATGGCATCGTTGGTGAGGCTGGTGGCCCACTGCTCGTCGCCGGTGCGGGTGAGTTCCTCGATGATCTCGACGGCGATCCCGGCGACCTGGATGAACCGGCCGACGGCCAGCACCGTACCGGGCAGCAGGGCCACCTCTTGGGCCTCTTGGACCGCGGACACCGGCGCCAAGTCCCGTCCGGTGTGAGCGAAGACGACGGCGATGCCCGGACTGGTCAGCCCGGCAGTGGCGACGACCAGGTCTCTGCTGGTGGCGGTGATGCCCTGAGGCACCACGACACCGGCCGCGGTGCCCTGCGGGCTCGTGATGCCGCGGAAGGTGACGGCGCCGGTCGGTGGGAGCCGGCGCATGCCCTCGACGGCGCGTTCGAAGCGTTCCTGGGGAGTCGGCTGCTGGGGTGTCGTCATGCGTTTCTCCTGCCGGGTGGGGGGTTGCCGCCCATGATCCCACACCAGACGCGGACCGGCGGACATGCCGGGGGCGTCCCCGCAGCTGTTCGTCTGGCCCTGCCCGCGCCATGGGAGGATGGATCGACCCGCCACCGCAACCCTCATCGACAAGATCCTGGGTCACAAAAAAGGCCCAACTCAGGTCCGATGCGGGAACCACCGCGGATCACGACCCGCGAACGCGAGGTGCTCGGACTCGTCGGGTCGGGTCCGAACGACGCCGGGACCGAGCGCGAGCCGGTCATCCTGCACGGCACGCTGAAGAGCCGCATCGCGCGCCTGCTCACCACATTGGGCATGCGCGACCGGCCACAGCACGCGACCATCGCCCACGAAGCGGGTGCGTCCCCGACCGGCCCTGATCCTACTGCGCAATCCCCCGCGAGGCTCGAATCTCATCCCCGAACCGCAACCACAACGGACACCCCTGCACAATCCAAGGGCCCGGCCTCCACAACCGCACCCATGAACACGAACCAGAAGCAGCAGCCCCGTGCACTGAAGAATCGGACGAGCTTCACCTCACTTCCGACATCACACACTCAATATCATGGGTCATGATGGCGCCACGTTGTACACAATTGCTCATCGACACGAGTCGTGGGAGGTCGACACGCACTTTCACCGTATGGACACGGAAGCCATCATCCCAATCGATAATCAGATCTCCAGTCAGACTGACACAATCAACCATACAGACCTTACAACGTTTGATCGTACGTCGGCCAGGAACCCAGTCGGTGTGGGCTGGAACCCTGAATCGGAAGCATGAATCCGGATAGTATATCTTTCCCATTGAATCAAGACGACCGCCGGGAATCGAGTCAATCCCCATGCGCAGGCCTTCAGCGACAGACAACAGCGCCCCCTCGTAAACCCCATCAAGCACTGGGCAACAGCGAGCAGAGATCTGCAGAGCCTGGTCATCCACCCTTCCGAGGAATTTCTGTTTTGGAATCAAGTCCACGCCGCGTGAAAACTTCCGTTTCCCAATCTCTGAAGCACCGAAAAAATTACCTTCGATCAATCTGTCCCGACAAAGCGCCCGACAAAATTCGCGCTCAATCGTGGCCCATGCCCCGGCGTCCCACACAAAGGACCCCTCCAACCCAGACAGAACCAATGACTCGGCATCTTGATCCAAAATTCGAGCTAAAGCATCAACAAAATTCCTCGGAGAGCGAACTCCGCCCAGTCGAGCAAACGAACGTCTTGCCAGATCAAAGGCGGAAACGTCAACGAAACAGCAATTCGCCTGGACTCGATATCTAGTAGCAGATGTTCCAAACCTGAACGACACCACTTCAGCTTTTGTTCTTCTGCGCTCAATTGAGATGGAGATGTTCACCTCATCGTCAAGTTTTCTCGAAAGCCCCTTGCGAATATCGTTGGAAAATTTTATAATCTGATTAGAAATCTTGGCGCATTCACTTTCTTTCGCACTGGGAAGAGGCCACACGACAAGCCCTTTCGGGCTACTGGGTACCGCCCTGTTCACCTCAATTGCATGCGGTTCCAAATCATCCCAAAAATTCAACGACACGAAATCATTGAAATAGTCTGCATGGTTTTTGTAGCATCCCTCGAGGGAATCGATCCTGACGTCGTCCGTCATATAGAGCGTAGTTTTACTAATTTCATTGATGACCGAGATGGTCCGGTATCGGTTCTTGGAACGAGGTGTCTCAAATCGATGACTCATCAGTTCTCTGCCCCCGGTTCAGCCAACTTGAGAGTGCTTCCTGAGAGAGCCGTCATAGGAGCCCCGTAGCCGACACGAACAGCCTGCCCCATCTTGCCGCAGTCTGCTGCGTAAACCGAACTTTCAGAACCAATATGAACAAGCTTTCTCAAGATATTCTCAAGTCTCCCTGTAATCATGATGGACCCATTGAAGCCGATTCGCTCCCCATTCATCATATGAAATCCAGAACCAATGATCTTGAATTCACCCGTTCCGGGTGTCACACTTCCTTGCAGTGCATGCTCCAATGAAAACCAATGGCCATCCAGATCGAGAGTATCAGAATCAGAAGGCGAAACCGGAAGGACCTGAGTCACCCTCATCCTGGGAACAGGCTTTTCAAAACAAGTTGAAGCTCTAGCAAAACCATCTGACGAAGAATTCTCGCTCATCGTGTACTCTATTGATATAAGCCGCCGAACATGACCTTGTTCGACCAAGGAGACCGGAGACATCGTACAAGCCAAATCGTCGACTTCAGCAAGACCGATAAGGTGTTCATTGCCACGGACGTCATCAATCACGTTTATGCGCTCATCCATGCCAATCAAATTTTCTCCAGGATAGAGGCCGCGGACATCAGCTTCAAGCATATGGCCAAGCGTTTCATGAAAGAAGAAACCCGCAGACCGAGGAGGAAGCAAAACCCCTCTCAAGTGAGAACATGTGCATCGCGATCCCGTCAGCACAGGCAAGCAAGCGCTTTCTTCCACATACGAGTACAGCCTCTCGAACATTCGATGCAGAGAGTCCCACAAGTTCAAGATGATCGGCGCTTCAGCCAAGTATGAACCCCACAACCGCGAGGTTAAAGAAATTTTTATTGAATTACAGCTCCTCTCATCCTTGCCATTTTCCCAAAAAATCCGTTCCATACGATCTTTCACAACTATACTCAGTTTAAAATCACCAAATCTGGATAGGCGATTCTGAAATTTCATGCACAAGTCAGAGAACGCCTCACGATTCACGCGATCCAATCGCAATAGACAGTCTTTCTCTAATATTTCACCGGCCGGATTAATCTGAACTCTTCCACGGAGATTCCTCCACGAGTACGATCCACTGATCGCATTCCGCCAGCATGAGACATTCCCGCGCACAAACACGATGGAATCTTCGCGGATCTCTCGGGTGATCACCTTGCCCCCTCATGAAAACTTGTCAGAAAGATTGTTGCTGAATCTCCCCCGGAGGACTAGAATGCCGACACTCCACAGAATCAGAGCAACCGCAGCCGAAACCAGGCAGTAACGACCGAACCACTGGAAGGGGCTCACAAAATATATGATCGGTAGGTTGACCCCCATGGGAAGCAACATGCCCAGTGGGCTGGCCTGGATGTCGGCATCAGAACTCGCATTGAGCAGAAACACCAAGGCCATTGATACTGCGACCGCCAGTATCACGAACAAGAACACCCTGAGAAAGAGTTGAAGCTCAACGGGAATTCTTGAGACGAAAAAGATATAACCGAGGGTTCCTATCGTGGTACAAATCACGGAGACGATCAAAGGTACAACGATTTTAGTCAATGAGTACAGAGCAGGACTTCCTCCGCTCAAGATCGTGTAAGCAAGGACACCGCTTCGCTTGTCCTTCGCGATTGAATCAGAGTACACATCCATGAAGGATATGATTCCGATCAGGCTGAGAAGAACAAGACGTACAAAGTCCGAGCCAAAGATCATAGAGCTCGAGCCAGACTCAGAGATCCGCATGAGCAAGATGAGGACTGCTATCCCAATCAGGTTCCAGAAAACTCTTCTAGGACTGTTGACGATGGTATGAATGTCGCGATACCAGTAAGCCTTAATCATGATGGATCCTGAGAACCTGTACCTTCTGTCATGTGCAGGTAACGTCCTGTGAATTCTTCAAGGGAAACCGGGCCACGAACAAGATCATCATCCACAATGTCACCGTTCTGCAACGTCACCACGCGCGATGCCACTCTTCGAGCGAATTCTAAATCATGCGTGACAAAAAGGCATGTTCTTCCTTCGGCCTGCATTTCATTCAACAGGGAGATCACAGCCTCTCTGGTAGCCGGGTCTATCGAATTGGTCGGTTCATCGAGAAGGATCAGGCGAGGTTCCAGACATAATCCGGCAACCAGCTGTGCCCGCATCTCAAGCCCTGCAGACAAAGCGAAGATTCGTTTGCTCGCATGCTCAATAAAATTCAGACGGTTCATCCAATAATTTTTCCGATCGTCAAAACCGTCAATTTTGAACAACCTCTTCCTGAACTCGAGATTCTCGTGAAGAGATGCTTGCCTGTCTAAGCCAAATTTATCGGACAGCAAAAAAATCTCTCGATAGGAGGCAATGTCACGAACATTGATCCGGACTCCTCCACGCGAAGGTTTCAACACTCCATAAAGAAGTTTCAACAATGTTGTCTTCCCAGCTCCGTTGTGTCCCAATACCCCGACGCACTCCCCCTTGTTCACCGTCCAAGAAAAATTATTGAACACATTCGCTGCCTTCCTGGAGTAAGAAAAGGTGAGGTCATTGACCGTGATGACTGGCATTTTTGCTCCAAAGGGTGAGCTCTGGCCTTTCAGAGAGCCAGGGGCAATGTGAAACTCGTGCCGAATTGACGAGTCCTTCGGCATAGCATCCTGAGCAGCGATCCTTGAACGTGCACTCCGAGCATTCGACAGAGTTCGGCGGTTCAGTTCCACGGAAAATCCGGTTACCCTCCAGCAGGATTTCCTTCCAGCTCTGCATCCGCAAGTTCCCGATGAAACGCTGCAACATGGGGCAAGGTTTCACATCAAGATCTGGGTTGATACAAATAATCTTTGTTCCAGCCCCACAAGTAGGACCATCGACACCACCGGAAAACTGCTCCTCCAAGTTTCCGATTCGGAAGTGATCAGTCTGCAGCTCCTTCTTCAGCTCAGCAATGAGGCAGTGCACGGCATTGAAGTCCCACCTACCCTCATTACTGATGGAAAGAGCGCGGCCTTGCATGGACACCGCTCCGAGCCTGAATCGGTGCACTCCGATCTCACGCATGACAATCGCGAGATCCTTTATCTCCTGTTCAGACTGATCCAGCAAAGAAACGGCAACCGCCACGGGGACTTTCTGAGCCACCGAATAAGAAATTGTAGAAACCGCTTTGGAAAATGAATTCCCGTTCCCTCTGATCCGATTGTGGCTCTCCCTCAGCCCATCAACACTCACCTGCAGCGAGCCCTTCGCCCCACCGATCCTTCTTATGCATTTCCGCGTGGCTTCTGTATCAATCATTCCACTCGTAGTGATGGTCACGGCAACACGGTTTTCAACGAAGAACTCGACAAGCTCAAGAACGTCAGGGTGAACAAACGGTTCTCCACCGGTCAACTGAACACCTCGTATCCCTACCCGGTCAACCAGATCAGCGGCCAGCACGAACAACTCCTCTGACTTCATGGAAGAACCGTGACCCGCAGAGAGGAAGCAATGTCGGCAACTCAGCGGGCAACGATATGTGAGCTCCAGAATCGCATATTCTGGAGTCATCATTTCACGAGACCCCAAGACCCGAGGCATGGCATACTCCGGCTCAACCAGCAAATCAAGCGCACCGATACTCATCAACCTGTCGATGAAAGACCGAACGAACCCGCCAACCCTGTTCGGATCATCATGGTAGACCTGCAGAAGTTCATCTATTATGTCACGGACCGTTCTTGAGCCATCACAGCGACTAATTATCTCCCACGCCTCATCATTCATCCCTGCATAAACATATCCTCCCTTGTCGGGTACCGCCAACAAGGAGACATCCGGCTGCCGCTTTATCCAAGCGGCAGCCGGAATCCTCGCGTAGCGAGTGTCATCCATCATCGAGTCTCAGCCGAGGCCGACAGCCCACCAGCCACACAGGGCAGGCAGCGCCTCGACACCACCCGCCTCATAGGCGGCCACTGCGATCTCGATTTCGATGGCGCACACGGCCAAATCACTCTTGAACAACTTGGGCTCATTCATCTTCATCATCCTTTCCTGATGTTCAGCACCCCGAATCGACCGTCGAAACGGAGGCCATGCGGCACCCCCACGTCCACAACCGTGTGGCATCCGCCCATGCGACAACCTCTCCATGCTCAATAGATCGCCGCATGTCCAAGGTATCCTGCTCAATCGGCCTGTCAAGGGATCCAGTCGCTTCCTCCCGGGCACCAGACCCTGAGTCCCGCGCTCGGTCCACCCCCAGAACGGGCAGGGCAGACCGTACCTTCTTCGGCTCATCCCTACGGGAACCTCACGAACGTTTTCAGAAATCGATCCGCGTATCCGGTCAGGGATTGGGATAATTGTCACTGACCCGACCCTGAGAACATCTCCGCGGCCAGGGCGGACCGAGGTGATGAGCCGGGTCGCCGCAGGAACCGAGGATCCCGCCCCTCCACCGCCCGTGGAAAGATGCTGTCATGAGCAGTCAGACGATCCGCAAGCAGGACGATTGCCCCGGCGCGACCCGGCTCGAGGCGCAGGGCCTGGCCTGGCTGGCCGAGGCGATGCCCGACGGCGGCGCCCACGTCGTCCCGGCGACGATCGGCGAGGGCTGGATCGAGGAGCCCCGCCTCGCCCCGACGCGGGTGAGCGCCGCCGCCGCGGAGGCCTTCGGACGCGCCCTCGCCGTCACGCACGCCGCCGGCGCCCCGGCCTTCGGCGTCGCCCCGCCCGGCTGGGACGGCCGCACCCGGATGGGCCGCTCGGACGTGCGGATCCGGCCCTGCGAGCCCGAGCCGGAGGGTGCGTCGCCGCGCCGGTGGGGCGAGTTCTTCGCCGACGACCGCCTCGCCCCCTATCTGCGGCCCTGCCGCGACAGCGGAGCGCTGACCGCCGGCGGCGTCGCCGTCCTCGAGCGGGTCTGCGAGCGACTGCGCGACGGCGACTTCGACGCCGCCCAGCCTGAGCTCGTGACCCGGGCGGCCCGCGAGCGCGGCGACCGGGTAGCGGTCGCCCGCACCCACGGGGACCTGTGGACCGGCAATGTCCTGTGGACGCCCCGCGGGCAGACCCTCGCCTGGGCGCCGGGGCGGGCAGGCCTGGGGCCGGCCGCGGGCGGCGCCGCCGGCCCGGGCCCGCGGCACGGCGACATCGTGGGCGTCCTCATCGACCCGCTCGCCCACGGGGCGCACGCCGAGACCGATCTGGCCACCCTCGGCGTGTTCGGGCAGCCGTACCTGGAGCGGATCATCGCCGGCTACGACGAGGCCTCGCCGCTGGCCGACGGCTGGCGCGAGCGGGTGGGCCTGCACCGGCTCCACATGCTCGTCATCCATGCCTTCCTCTTCGGCGGGCCCTACGGCGCCGAGACGGTGTCCGTGGCGCGGCACTACGCCTGACGCACGAACGGGGCGCCCCGGTGGACGACGGGGCCGAGCACCTCCCGGTCGGTGGGCCCGCCCGGTGGCCGGGACGACCCGGCGAGGCCCCTCGTCGGGAGCGGCATGGAACGGCCCGCCCCGTGGGCGGGGTCGATCTCGGGCCGGCCGCCCGGGCTCGGCCCCGCTGCCGGGTTCGCGGTACGACTCGTCCTGCGGCGCACGGGCCGCCCCGGGACAGGAGACGACGACCCGACGGCCCGGCCCAACCGCCGGAGCTGAACGCCGCATAGCCATCAGCGCCCAGCAGGCGAGCGGCCGGCGCGGTACGACTCGTCCTGCGGCGCACGGGCCGCCCCGGGACAGGAGACGACGACCCGACGGCCCGGCCCAACCGCCGGAGCTGAACGCCGCATAGCCATCAGCGCCCAGCAGGCGAGCGGCCGGCTCGGAGCAGCTGATGCCGACATGGAGGCTTGTTCACAGCACGGCAGGACGAAAACCTGACCGGGGGAAACGCTTCTGCGAGCGACTCCTGCGAACACGCCTCGCAACGGGCACCCTCGGACTGGGAACTCGTGGTCGGGGAGACGACGGCCCGGCGGTCCGGCTCAGTCGCCGGAGCTGAACGCCGCGTTGCCATCAGCGCCCAGCAGGTGGGCTGCGGGCTCGGAATAGCTGGTGCCGACGCAGTGGACGCCCTCGAAATGGAAGCTCGTGATCGAGGCGAGCGAGCAGGTGCGGGTGCCGGGCAGGTGCGCCGGCCGTTTGCCCTCGAGCGCGCGACGGGCGATCCAGATCGGCGACTGGTGCGAGACGACGAGTGCCTGTCCGCCGGGGCCCGCCGCCAGGGCGGCGTCGGCGAGGGCCGCCGTCATGCGCCGTGCGATGTCGGCGAAGGGCTCCCCCCAGCTCGGCCGCAGCGGGTTGAGCATCATCGGCCAGTTGCGGGGCCGCCACAGGGCGGCGTGGTGCCTGCCGAAGACCTGCCCGACGAAACGGTTCCCGGCCTCGGTGAGGCGCTCGTCGGTGACGACCTCGAGCCCGGGCCGGGTGGCGGCGAAGGGCTCGATGGTCTCGACCGCCCGCTGGAGGGGGCTCGTGCGCAGATGGGTGAGCGGCACGTCGACGAAGGCCTCGGCGACGGCCCTCGCCATGGCCAGGCCGTTGGCCGACAGCCGGAACCCGGGCAGCCGTTCGTACAGGATGCCGTCGGGGTTGTGCACCTCGCCGTGCCGCATCGCGTGGACGATGGTCCGCTCACCCATGGTGCTCCTCCGATCCGCTCGGCCGCCCCGGGGCGGCGTGGTCCGACGGCCCGTCCTCCCTCAGCGGGCGCTGCGCCGCCGACGGCGCAGCGAGGGCCGTATGACCGGCTTGCCCGCGGCCCGCAGCCCCTCGGCGCGCTCGACGGCGAAGGCCGCCAGGGCGTCGGCGAGCTGCACCTGCCCGGGGTGGGCGGCGACGGCGTCGACGCGAATGCCGTGCTCGCCGCAGGTGTCCGCGGTGGCCGGGCCGATGACGCCGATGACGGACAGGGTGTGCGGCTTCCCGGCGATGCCGACGAGATTGCGCACCGTGGTGCTGGAGGTGAAGGCGACGGCGTCGAAGCGCCCCGTCTTGATCGCCTCGCGCACCGGCGCGGGCGGCGGGGCGGCGCGCACCGTGCGGTAGGCGATGACGTCGTCGACGTCCCAGCCGAGCTCGGTCAGACCGGCCGACAGTGGCTCCGTGGCGATGTCGGCGCGCGGGATGAAGACCTTGTTGATGGGGTCGAGCACGTCGTCGAAGGCCGGGAAGGCCGCGGCGAGCCCGGCGACGGTGGTCACATCGGTCGGGTGCAGGTCGGGGACGATGCCGCGCCGGGTGAGCGCCTCGGCGGTGTCCTGCCCGACAACGGCGATGCGCAGGCCCGACAGGGCGCGCGAGTCGAGGCCGTACTGGGCGATCTTCTCGAAGACGGCGTTGACGGCGTGCCTGCTGGTGAAGATGATCCACTCGTAGCGCCCGTCGACCAGGCCGCGCAGGGCCTTGTCGAGCTGGGCCGGATTGCGGGGCGGCTCGACGGCGATGGTCGGCACCTCCTCGGCGGTGGCGCCGTAGGAGGCCAGGCGCTCGATGAGCTCGGTGCAGTCCTGGCAGGTCCGGGGCACGAGCACCCTCCAGCCGAACAGCGGCTGGGTCTCGAACCAGTCCAGACCGGGAGCCCGGTCGGCGAGCTCGTCGCCGATGAACAGGAAGACCGGCTGCTCGCCGCCCTCATCCGGCTCCTCGAGCCCCGTGAAGTCGCCGACGACCCCGGCGCGGGTCTCCTGGTGGAAGGTGCCGCCGGCCAGGGTCAGGAGCGTCTTCTCGTGCAGGTCCTTGCCGGCGGCGAGCGCGGACCGGGCGACGACGGGCACCTGCCGCAGCTGGCATCGCACGGCGAGCGCGCCGAGCGTGGGCAGCACGACGTCCTCGTCACCCGGGTCGACGAGGACGAGGCGGGCCGGGCGGTTGCCCAGCTGCACGCCGGCGAAGTCGGCCGCCGCGACGAGCGCGGGGACGCCGGGCAGGATCTCGATGGCGTGGCCGCCCCGGGAGCAGGCGCCGGCCTCGGCGGCGATGCCGCCCTCGAACAGCGGGTCGCCCTCGACGAGGCGCACCACGGTGCGGCCCCGGGACGCGTACCTCATCTCGAGCTCGGCGGGGTTCTCGGCGTCGAGGGCCACCCTGCACCCGGGCCGGACGGCGATGGCGGCGCCGAGCAGGGCCTCGTGCAGGAGCGTGCTGGTGATCAGCACGTCGGCGCGCTCGATGGCGCGCAGGCAGGACAGGGTCAGCTGATGGATCGCGTTCGGCAGGGCGCCCGCGAAGATGACGCGCCCGGCCACGCCGGGGCGCTCGACCTCGTCGGCGCCGGTGCTGTCGTGATTCATTGGCTGGCTCATCACGGGCCTCCCCCTGACGCCCCTGCGAACGCACTGCGACGCGGACGATCGAGGAACGTGCCGCGGGCGCTGTCGCGCGAGGACGCAGGAGCGGCCCGGTGCAGTGGGGGTCGGAGAACTTACTTGCCGGCGCGACGACGCTGGATGCGCGTCTTCTTGAGAAGCTTGCGGTGCTTCTTCTTCGCCATGCGCTTGCGACGCTTCTTGATGACCGAACCCACTGTGGACCTTCCGTAGTCTTCGGGTCGAGACCCGATGTCTTCCCACCGGGGGCGGCGACCTGACGACCGAGCCCCCGACGGCAACGGCATGAGTGTACCCGTACCCGAGCCGTCGACGAAAATCCTCGGGCCCTGTGGATGCCACTCGTGGCGGGACTCGACCCGGGACCTGCGATGGCCCCGGGGCCCTGCCCGGAAGCGGGCGCGGACACCGCGCAGCGGGCCCGGCGCGGCGCCGGTGTCCTTCCACCTGCCCGCGCGGCGCGGTGGGCGGGCCTGGTCGGTGGACTGGCGGACTTCCCGGGCCGGGGCTCACAGCTGGCAGACCCAGGCGTCTGCAGAGGTCCTGATCGACGTCACGACCGAGAGCGCCTTCGACAGCGTCCGGCCCGCAGGTCCCAGCGATGCCGAGAGCAGCCCCATTTGCCTCACCATCGCCTGCATCTCGTCCAGGGAGCCGGTGTCGAGCCCCGTCGTGATGCCGATGAGCTCCTGCTTCACCTGGTCGGCCAGATCCTTCTGGCCCGGCTCATGAAAGGATGAGACTGCCTTGGGGAGGTCATCGCTGGTCCGCCTCCAGGCCCGGCCCGGCTCGTCCGCAGCCGCATCGAGTTCCGCGCGGGGCCCTTCGCAGTTGCGGGAAACCAGGACAAGGGCCTTCGCGGTGGGAGTGCTCCCCGATGGGATCCGGTTCATCTGCCGCGCGAGCGCGGTACCGAAATCGTTCATCGCCGCAGTGAGCCGGTTGGCCTGGGCGACCAGATCCGTCAGGTGCTCGTCCTGCAGCCCGTCCACGATCTTGACCAGGCCATCATCGTCGTTGCCCGCTGGGCCACGCGGCTCGGTTCCCGGGGCGTTCTGCTCGAGATCGATGATGCGGTCCGTCAGGGCCTCGGCCACCGCCCTCGCCGCCTTCTTGAACCCGGGCGTGTCGGCCACCAAGTCCTGGTGAAGGTGGTCGAGTGCTCCGGCGCTTGCCGCCTTCTTGAACCCGAGCATGTCGATCACCAGGTCCTCAGGGGGTTGTTCGGGCCACTGGCGGCTGTCCATCGACTCATGGATCTCCTGGCACACCGGGTTGTCGACGATGTCAGGGGCCTCCCACCGCGGGTCCTTCACCAGCAGGGTGAGCAGCCCGTCGTACTCGCGGGCCGCGCCTCTCGCGGCGAAGAAGGTGAAGTCCTCCTGGCAGGCCGGCGATCTGACGCAGCCGGGTGTCACCATGGCGAGCAGGAACGTCGTGCGCGCCACCTGCTCCTGCAGGGCCTTCCTCCAGTCGGCGCCCCAGCCCAGCACGTCGCGGTCGATGACGAGTTCGATCGGGCGCCCCGGATTGAACTCAGTCGCCTGCCCGACCTGATGAGCGAACCCGGTGATGACGCCGTCCAGGACTTCATCATCGGCGTGCACGTGGATGAGGAAGATCGTCTCCGCGGCATCCCGTTCAGCCGTCTGCATTCCAGTCGCCCCGTCGTTGATCATGGCCGTACCTCTCGTGCGCTGAATCAGCGTTCGTGCCATCGGCGGTACGCCCTGGGCCGGATCGTCCGCGGCCACGATGCGGCGTAGCTCGTCCTGCGAACGCAGCGCTGCCAGCGGGAGCGCCCATGCGGTCTCGTCGATCTGGTGACAGCGGCTGCCCGTGCACACGATGAATCCGCGGTGCAGGCCTTCACGCCCGTGATCCGCCATGGCGCGCGGTCCCCTCGGATCGGCGGATGAGACCGACGTGGCCGGCTTCACCTCGACACCGACCCGGCGGCTCCGGCCATCGACCAGGACGATGTCGACCTCTCGCCGGGTCCTGTCGTCGCGCCGGTAGAAGACGTCCACGTGCTGACGCGCCCAGCCGCGTGCCGCGTTGATCTGGGTGAAGACCCAGGTCTCCAACGTCTGGCCGAGCAGTTCCGGGCTGGTTTCAACGCCGTGCCCCGCGCGTTCCAGCGTCTCGCAGACCATGGACGAGTCGGCACCGTGCACCTTCGGCGCGGCGCGGCCGGCCCTGGAGACCCCTGCTCCGATGTTGGGCAGCTCGGTGATCATGAACCTGCGTTCGAGAATGCGCAGGTAGCGGCTGATCGTCTGGCGATCCACGCCGAGTTCCCGCGCCAGCCGGGTGCGGTTGAGCCGACGGGGATGCGCAGCACCGAGTCGAGGACGCGCAGGGCGATGCCGGGGTCGAGACGTTCGCCCGGCAGCACCTGTTCACCGAGGATCGACGGATTGTCAGACGCCACCCTGGCATTGAGGGCGCTGCGCGTGAGTCGCACGGCGGGCAGGCAGTGGGAGGGGATGCCCCCGGTACGGAGCATGATGCACAGGTCGGCGCGTTCGTCCGCGCCAACGCTCGCATCACAGAACTCGGCGTCGAACAGCACGTCGACGATCGACGGCACTGCTCGATCCGGATGAGCGTTGAGCTCCATCGCGGCGAACGGATCCAACCGGATCCGTACCGACCTCCCGGTGAGCGGATCGGAGCCCGCCATCGTGCCGCGCCCGACGCTGGCAGAACCCGTGAGAAGAAGATGATGCCCCTGCGGCAACTCGTCGACGAGGCCCTTCGCCGCGAGACCCACCCCGGGAACGAGCTGTGCCTCGTCGATCACGGCTGGGAGTTCGAGCGTCCGGATCCACCGATCGGGATCGGCCTCGGCGCTCCTGCGCACATCGGGCTCGGTGAGCGACTGACAGCTCGCATGGATACCCTCACCGGCCAGATGTCTGGCGAGACTCGACTTGCCCACCGCCCGACGCCCCTCGAGGATCGCCACCTGCTGGGAGGCTCGCGTGACGAAGACCTGTTCCACGGCACGGTAACGACAGGAGTACTCCGACATGGAATTCTCTTGCGCCGGGTGCAGGAATTCTCCTGCACCCGGCGCAAGAGAATTCTGGACGGGCTCCTCGGCGCCGACTTCTCCGAGCCGAGGCTCAGCCGAGCTCGCCGGCGCGACGCACGCAGGCGTCGACCGCGTCGGCGACGGCGGCGCGCACGGCCCGCCGGTCGAGGACGCGCAGCCCTGCGGCCGTGGTGCCGCCCGGCGAGGTGACGGCCTCGCGGGCCAGCGAGGGGTGCTGGCCGGTGCGTTCGAGCACGAGGGCCGAGCCCTTGACCGTCTGGACGACGAGCTCGGTGGCCAGCGGCCGCGGAAGGCCCTGGGCGACGGCCGCCTCGACGAGGGACTCGATGCCGTGGAACACCCAGGCGGGTCCGGAGCCGGAGATCGCCGCCAGCGCGTTCTGCTGCGACTCGGGGATGACGACGGCCCTGCCGACGGCGCCCATGAGCGCAGCGGCGACGTCGAGGTCGTCCCCGGTGGCCTCGGCCCCGGCGCTGATGCCCGCCATGCCCTCGCCGACCGCCGACGGCGTGTTCGGCATGACGCGCACGACCCGCGCGCCGGGCACGAGGTGGGCCTCGAGGGCGGCGGTGGACAGGCCGGCGCACAGGCTGATGACGAGTGTCCCGTCGCCGATCTGCTCGCGGACGCCCTCGAGGAGCTCGGCGGCGGCGTGGGGCTTGACGCCGAGGACCACGGCGTCGGCCCATGCCGCGGCCTCGGCGTTGGAGTCGAAGGCCCGCACGCCGAGCCGGGCGGCCAGCTCCTCGCGGGTGCGCGGCGTGGCGCTCGTCACGCCGATCAGCCCGGGCTCATGGCCGGCGGCGACGAGCCCGGCGGCGATGATGCCGCCCATGGTCCCGGCGCCCAGGAAGCCCAGGCGCAGCCCGGCGGCGGGCGCCGACCGGGCCGGATGCGCCTCGGTCATCGTCAGGACCTGTTCGCCACGACGAGCTCGGCGATCTGGATGGCGTTGAGCGCGGCGCCCTTGCGCAGGTTGTCGTTGGCGATGAACAGGACGAGGCCGTGCGGACCCGGGACCGACTGGTCCATGCGGATGCGCCCGACCAGGCTCGGGTCGATGCCGGCGGCGTCGCGCGGGGTCGGGACGTCCACGAGGCGGACGCCGGGGGCCCTCCCGAGCAGCTCACGGGCGCCCTCGACGCTCACCTCGCCGGAGAACTCGGCGTTCACTGACAGACCGTGGCTGGTGAAGGTGGGAATGCGCACGCAGGTGCCGGACACGGCCAGCCCGGGAATGTGGAGGATCTTGCGGGACTCGTTGCGGAGCTTCTGCTCCTCGTCGGTCTCGAGCGAGCCGTCGTCGACGAGGTTGCCGGCGAAGGGCACCGCGTTGAAGGCGATCGGGGCGACGTAGGGGCCCAGGTCGTCGGGGCGGGCGATGGCGTCGCCGTGGAAGGTGAGCTCGTGGATGTCGCCCTCGCAGGCCGCGCGGGTCTGCTCCTCGAGGGCGCGCACGCCGGCCAGGCCCGAGCCGGAGGTGGCCTGGTAGGTGGACACGACGAGGCGGGCGAGGCCCCAGGCGTCGTGGAGGGGCTTGAGGATCGGCATGGCCGCCATCGTCGTGCAGTTCGGGTTGGCGATGATGCCCTTGGGCGGGTCCACCGCGTCGCCGGGGTTGACCTCGGAGACGACGAGCGGGACGTCGGGGTCCATGCGCCAGCAGGACGAGTTGTCGACGACGGTGGCGCCGGCGGCGGCGACCTTCGGCGCGTACTCCCTCGAGGCGCCCTTGCCGGCCGAGAAGATGGCCACGTCGAGACCGTCGAAGCCGGCCGTCGCCATGTCCTCGACGGTGATCTCCTGCCCCTTCCAGGGCAGCGTGCGCCCCGCGCTGCGCGCCGACGCGAAGTAGCGCATCCGCGTGACGGGGAAGTTCCGCTCGTCGAGCAGCGTGCGCATGACGCCGCCGACCTGACCTGTTGCTCCGAATACACCAACTCGCATGGCCCCAGCCTAACCGCGCGCACCGGCGACCGCGCCGGGGTCTCGTCCTCGTCGGCGCCGCCGGGACCGGCGGGCGGGGATCACAGCCAGCCGACGACGCCGTGCAGGAGGGCGTAGCCGACGAAGCTGAACACGTCGAGCAGGGTGTGCGCGACGATGAGCGGCCACAGGCGCCTCGCCCTGGTCCAGTACAGGCAGCAGGCGGCGCCCATGACGGCGTTGCCCAGGAGGCCGCCGAAGCCCTGGTAGAGGTGGTAGGAGCCGCGGAGCAGGGCACTGACGGCCACCGCCGCGCCCGGGCGCCAGCCGCACTGGCGCCAGCGGGTGAGCAGATAGGCGACCATGACGGTCTCCTCGAGCAGGCCGTTCGCGAAGGCCGCCAGGACGTACACGGGGATGGTCCACACGTGCTCGGCCAGGTTGCCGGCGGCGACGTCCGTGTTGATGCCGAGCCGGCGGGCGAAGAGGTAGAAGGCCAGGCCGGGGATGCCGATGGCCGCCGCCAGGGCCACGCCGGCGCCGACGTCCCGGCCGGGGCGCGTCCGGTCCAGGCCGATCGCCCGCCACGGATCGTGCCCCGGGCGCCGGACGGCGGTGAGCAGGTACAGGACGATGACCACCGGCGCCGCGAGGAAGAGGTAGTCGGCGAGCTTGTAGCACAGGTCGAGCCAGGGGCGGTCCGGCGTCGTCGAGCCGTTGATCGTCGTCGTCTGCTCACCCAGGGCCGGGCCCAGGGTCAGCTTGTCGAGGATCGACAGCACCGCGTAGACGGCCGACCGGCCCAGGCACACGGCCAGCACGCCGAGGGTCTCCAGCCCCAGACGGGCGCGGCGCCGGGCCGCCGCCGCGCCGCTGGCGACGGGCCCTCCGGCGCCCGTCGGAGACTCCCCCGGCCCGGGGTCCGTCCGTCCGCCGCTCATCGGCGCCCCAGCAGGCTGCGCGCGTAGAGCGCCCCGTCGGACGGGTGGTCGGCCACGCGCCGGAGGAAGCGGGCGTACCCGTCGGGGCCGAAGGGGATTCCGGTGCGCATCGTCCGGCCGATGTCGGCCAGACGGCGCTGCTCCCATGGGCGCACCCCGTGGAGCATCTGGAACTCGTGGTCGCCGGGCCCGCGGTGGTTCCGCCGGGCCAGGTCGAGGGCGATCTCGACGAGCCGCGGGTCGTGCGTGGCGACCATCGGGTAGGCGTCGGAGGCCATGAGCACCGTGAGGCAGCGCACGTACGACAGGTCGACGGCGTGGCGGCTCGTGAACGCATCGCGGCCCTCGCCCCGGTCGCCCTTGCACAGCCGCAGCCGGACGCCGTCGACGGCGAGGGCGCGGCAGTCGGACTCGGTGCGGCGCAGCCCGGCCAGCAGGGTGACGCCGGTGCGCGGGAAGTCCTCGCGCAGCCGCCCGGCCAGCGCGAGCGTCTCCTCGACGACGTCCTCGCGGCCCTCGCGACCGGCGTCCATGCGGAGGGTGACGTCGGCCCCGGCGCGCTCGGCCGCCGTACAGATGCGCCCGAGCCGGGCGCGCAGGAGCCCCTCGTCCCCGCCCGGGGCGCCGAGGGCGGACGGGGCGACGTCGAGGTCGGCGCCTGCGGCCAGCCCGGCCCCGGCGAGCGCGTCGAGACAGTCGAGGTAGGAACGCTCGTTGGCGGCCGCCGTCGCCTCGTCCGCGGCGTCGGCGAGCAGATGGTCAACACCGGCCGACAGGCCCTTGCGACGCAGATCGGCGAGCACGCCGACGAGCTCGTCGAGGGTCTCGCCGGCGACATACCGGCCGATCAGCTCGCGGGCGGCGGGCGCCTCGGCGAGCAGGCGGTGGAAGCGGTCGAGGCGCGACAGCCGCATGAGCATCCGCCTCATCGTCGCTCCGCTCGTCGTGGGGTGCCGCGGCACCGTCGGGGTCAAGGGGCCCCGCCGGGCGCCGGGGCCGTTTCAAGGGTAGTGGACCCCCGCGGGCCGGATCGACCGGCCGGGGCGCCCCTCCGAGCTCCGAACGGGCGGGGGCCGCCCTTGATGTGGTCGGCAGGCCGGGCCCTCGCCGATCCCCTCCGAGCGGGCGGGGGCCGCCCGGGGCGCCGCTCCGGGCGGCTCGTGCGGCTCGGGGCCGCGGCCGTCTCGTCCCCGGCCCCGCCGCGGGGGGCGGAGGGATCGGTTCCGGAGCGCAATGATGTCCCCGGCCCCGCCGCGGGCGAGGCGGAGCGATGGCGATGCCTGCATCCCGCATGATCCGTCCCCCGGCCCCGCCCGCGGTCGAGGCGGAATGCTCGCGGTCGTCGGTGCTTTCCAGGGGCGCCTCGGCCCCGCCCCGGGCGGGGTGGGGGACTGTCTCCACGGTCTGCTGCGGCGTGCCAGCCGCGTGGTCCCGCCCGGGCGGAGAACTGTCGGTGCCGGTCCCTACGGTGGGGGCATGGCCAGGAAGCAGGACGCGTACCGGTGCGGCGAGTGCGGGTGGACGAGCCCCGTGTGGGTCGGGCGCTGCGGGCAGTGCCAGACCTGGGGCAGCGTCGCCGAGCGCGACGCGCCCCGGCCCGGGTCCGTCGCCGCGCACCGGCCGGCCGCGCAGGCGGTGCCCATCGCGCAGGTCTCGGCGCAGGCCGCCGACCGGCGGCTGACCGGCATCGGCGAGCTCGACCGCGTCCTGGGCGGCGGCCTCGTGCCCGGGGTCGTCGTCCTGCTGGCCGGCGAGCCGGGCGTCGGCAAGTCGACACTGCTGCTCGAGGTGGCGGCGCAGTGGGCGCGCGGCGGCAACCGCACGCTCTACATCACCGGCGAGGAGTCGGCCTCGCAGGTGCGGCTGCGCGCCGAGCGCACCGGGGCCCTGGCCGACGAGCTCTACCTGGCCGCCGAGAACGACCTCGGCACCGTGCTCGGCCACATCGAGCAGACGGAGCCGACGCTCATGGTGCTCGACTCCATCCAGACCGTCGGCGCCTCCCAGGCCGACGGCATCATGGGCGGCTCGGCCCAGGTGCGCGAGGTGACAGCGGCCCTCGTGCGGGTCGCGAAGACCCGCGGCATGGCGGTCGTCATCGTCGGCCACGTGACGAAGGACGGCGCGATCGCCGGCCCCCGCACGCTCGAGCACCTCGTCGACGTCGTCCTCAACTTCGAGGGCGACCGCCACTCGGGCTTCCGGATGGTGCGGGCGGTGAAGAACCGGTACGGCCCCTCCGACGAGGTGGGCTGCTTCGAGATGGCCGAGCACGGCATCGTCGAGGTGCCCGACCCCTCGGGACTGTTCACCACCCGCCACGACGAGCCGGTGCCGGGCACCTGCGTCACGGTGACGATGGAGGGGCGCCGCCCGCTGCTCGCCGAGGTGCAGGGCCTCGCCGCGGCGGTGCGCCGTGAGGGCCCGGTGCGCCGGGTCACCAACGGCGTCGAGTTCTCGCGCGTCTCGATGGTGCTCGCCGTGCTCCAGTCCAAGGCGCGGCTGCGCCTGTTCGACCGCGACGTCTACGTCAGCACCGTCGGCGGGGCCCGCATCACCGATCCGAGCGCCGACCTGGCGGTGGCGATCGCCGTCGCCTCGGCCCTCGTCGACCGCAACTTCCCGCACAAGGTGCTGGCCCTGGGCGAGGTCGGCCTGGCCGGCGACCTGCGCCGCGTGCCGGGCCTGGAGCGCCGCCTGGTCGAGGCGGCGCGCCTCGGCTTCGAGCTGGCCGTCGTCCCGGCGGGCAGCCGCGACCGCGGGGCGCGGCTCCCGGGCCGTCTGGAGGTCGTCGAGGTCTCGAGCGTCGCCCAGGCCCTCGGCGTGCTCGATCTGCGCAGGCCGGGCCGGGCCGGGGACGACGAGCGGTGAGACCGCCCGACCGGCGCCGGGGCGCCGACCGCCATCAGCGGGCGACGCACCAGTGCCGCCCGGCGGGCGCCGGGGGCCCGCTTCAGCGGTGGATCAGCTCAGCGTGAGCTGCGAGGTCGCGGAGGCCCCGCCGGCCACGTCGACGGTGACGGCGTAGGTGCCGGCCGCGACCGCCTCGCCGGTGTCCGCGCAGGCCCCGTCCACATGGGTGCCGGGCCAGGTGACGGTCAGCGGCACCGGGTCGGCGTCCATGATCGCGACCTGCCCGCTCGGGGCCGCGTCGGTGCAGGCCTCGGTGCTCCAGTACTCGTCCGTCCCGGAGTTCACGGTGACGGACAGGGCGTGGTCGTCCAGACTGAGCGAGCACGGGGCGCTGGCGCCGGCGCCGAGCTCCACGGTCAGATCGACCGCCTGACCGGCCGCGACGCCGTCCGGGGCGGTGATGCCGAGGGTCAGCTCGTCGAGGACGCACCGGCCCTCGTCCCCGGAACCGCCCGCGCCGGACGTCCGCACCACTGCGGTCGCCGTGGGGCCGGCAGCGGCGGCGCCCCCGGCGCCGTGGCGGATGCGCCCCGTGACGAGGCTGATCACCGCGATGATCGCGATGACGACGAACATGATCACGGCGCGTCGACGCCAGTACACGGCCTCGCCCTCGGGCCCCTGCGGGTGCAGGAGTGTGTTCATGCCCCTCATGCTACGGGCGGAGAGCATCCGCCCCGGGCGCGGCGCGCCTAGTCGCTGCGCATGAATCAGGGCCGAGCCGCGCTCCGGCGCCGTCCGTGGCCGGGCCCGGCCACGGGGCGCGGACGGGACGGCTCAGCGGTGCTGCCCGGCACCCGGTCGAGTGGGGCAGCCCTGCCCGGGCTGTCTGCCGAGCGGGTCTCTGGGATCAGCCCCGGACGCGGAGGCGGCCGCAAGCTCATTGTGAAATCCTCTCATGGTGAACGGGCCAACCCCGAGCGCGGGGGCGGCCCCTCCGACCTGGCTGCTGGACCATCCGTGACGCCGGGGCCGGCCCCGGATCGTCGCCGCGGGCCCGGACGCCGCACCGGCCCCAGCGCGCAGGAGGAGCGGAACGTGTTGGAGCGGCGCCCCTCGGCGCACGGCGCGCCGGACGGGGAGCGGCACGCGCGGGCGCGCATAGGCTTGTCGGCATGTCCGCCGCACGTCCCGCGCCCGCCGGGCCCGGCCCGGTTAGGGTGGTTGCCCGTCACCGCGGGCGGCGCGCCGTCCGCCCAGGAGCACGCCAGGAGGACCCATGGCCGAGACGCGCAAGCACAACCCGCGCACCAGCAGCATCGGCGAGCGGGTCCGCGAGGCCATCGGCGGGGTGCCGCGCGTGAGCCCGCCGGAGCCCGTCGACACCGATGCCGCCGGCGACGACCCCTACGTCACCGCGCCCGAGCCCGCGGTCGACGAGGCGCCGCTCGTCGGGGCGGCGGCCGACCCGCTGGGCGGCTACACGCTGCTGGCCGGCGACCAGCCGGGTCTCATCGCCGTCAGCGCCGACCAGCTCACCCGGATGAGGACGGTCATTCGCAGCGTCGGGGACCGGGACGCGGAGGATGAGCTCTGGGACGACGAGGACGACGGGCCCGGCGCCGAGGACATCGAGCCCTGAGCCTCGCCCGGTCGGGCCCACGGATTCCGCTGTTCGTGTCCGGGCCGGGCACTGCTGCGGCGTGAGGGGCGAGCGGCGCAAGGGCTGTGCGCGGCCACCGGGCCGTGCTCGACGTCGGAGAAGCCGGAACGCCCCACCGGAACAGCGTCATGCGGTACCGGCCCGCGAACATCGGACCGACCACGCGTCGCACGACATGCCGCGCCCACCCGGCCCGCCGATCAACGAACAGGTGCCCCCGAGCAATCGGCCCGGGGCGCCCTGCCCTGCCGCGCGGTTGGAGGAACCGGCATGTCAGCCCTTCTCGCGCAGTGCGTCGATGTCGAGGACGCCGTCCGGGCCGGCGTCGGCCTGCGCGGCGGCGTCCTCCCACGGATCGTGGGCGGGCCCCTCGTCCTCGTCGTCCTCATCGGCGTAGCCCATCGAGGGGTCGTAGGGATTGGCGAGCCGTCGCCCCCCTCCCTCGACCTGCACCATCGCGTCGCCGCTCATCGCCTCGTCCGGCAGCGTCCTCAGGACGTCGTTGATGTAGCCGGCGGTGGCCTCCAGCAGCGGCACCTCCCGGTTCTCGTGCTGGGACATGTACCAGCGGTAGTCGAGGACCTCGTGGTAGAGCTGGGCGGGGTCGCGCTTGCCCTGGAGCTCGGCCGGGACCGCGTTGACGACGGGCTCGAAGCACTCGGTGAGCCACTGGTGGGCGACGACCGCCTCGTCGACCTCCTGGAGCTGCCGACGGGCGCGGAAGGTGTCCAGGTCGTTGAGCAGCCGCCGGGCCTGGTTCTCCTCGGTGTCGAGGCCGGTCAGGCGCATGAGGCGCCGCGAGTGGTGGCCCGCGTCGACGACCTTCGGCTGCATCGAGACCGTCCGCCCGTCGGGACTCGTCTGGATGTCGAGCTCGGCCACGTCGAAGCCGAGGGCGTTGAGGCGCCGCACCCGCGACTCGATGCGATGCAGCTCGGAGCCTGAGAACTCCTCGAGGCCGGTCAGCTCGTTCCACAGCTCGTGGTAGCGCGACTCGATCGTCTCGACGAGGCCGAGCGGGTCGAGGGACTCGTCCAGCAGCCCGCCGGCCTCCAGGTCGCAGAAGTCGCCGAAGATGTTGACCCGGGCGATCTCGAGGTCGTGGGCGCGCTGGCCGTCGGTGAGCCGGTCGTGCAGCTCGCCGGTCTCGGCGTCGACGAGGTAGGCCGCGAAGGCGCCGGCGTCGCGGCGGAAGAGGATGTTCGACAGCGAGACGTCGCCCCACATGAAGCCCAGCAGGTGGAGCCGGACCAGCAGGACGACCATGGCGTCGAGCAGGCGCAGGACGGTGTCGTGGCGCACGCCCGGGCTGAACAGCGAGCGGTAGGGCAGCGCGAAGTCGAGGTGCCGGGTGATGAGCACCGAGTCGAGCGGCTCGCCGTCGGCCCCGACGCGCCCGCTCACCACGGCCACGGCCTCGACCGAGGGGGTGCCCAGGCGCATGAGGTCGTGCAGCAGCCGGTACTCGTGGATCGCCAGGTGCTCGGCGACCTCCTTGGCCGCGTAGACCTGGTCGTCCACGGTGACGAAGCGCACGACGTGGCGCGAGATGCCCCGCGGCAACGCGACGAGGTGCTCGATCGGCCACTGCGCCAGCGGCGTGTCCCAGGGCAGGGGGATGAGCCGGGCATCCGGCTTCGCTGACAGGAATCGTGGCACGGGACAAGTGTGCCACCGGCGCCTGAGGAACGGGGTCAGGCCCGGGCGGCGCGCTCGAGGGCCGCCGCCAGGTCGGCCCTCAGGTCGGCGATCGGCTCGATGCCCACCGACAGGCGGAGCAGGGAGTCGGTGATGCCGGCCGCGGCGCGCGCCTGCGGCGTCATGCCGGCATGGGTCATCGTCGCCGGGTGGGCCAGCAGTGACTCGGTGCCGCCCAGGGACTCGGCCAGGTCGATGGCCCGCAGGTCGCTCGAGAAGGCCTTGACCGCGTCGAGCCCGCCGGCCAGCTCGAAGCTGAGCAGCGCGCCGAAGCCGCGCTGCTGGCGGGCCGCCAGCGCGTGACCGGGGTGCCCGGGCAGGCCCGGGTAGTGGACGCGGGCGACGGCGTCGCTGTCCGCCAGCTGCTCGACGACGGCGGCCGTGTTCTCCTCATGGACGCGCATCCGGGCGTCGATCGTGCGCAGCCCGCGCAGCGTCAGCCAGGAGTCCCAGGCGCCGCCGGTCAGACCGAGGGCATTGGCCCAGTGCTGCACCTGCTCGCCGAGCCCGGCCGTGCCGGAGACGACCACGCCGCCCACCACGTCGGAGTGGCCGTTGATGAACTTCGTGGTGGAGTGCAGTACGACGTCGGCGCCCAGGTCGAGGGGGTTCGACAGGACCGGCGAGCAGAAGGTGTTGTCCGCCACGAGCAGCGCGCCCCGGGCGTGGGCCAGCTCAGCGGTGGCGGCGATGTCGGTGATGCGCATGAGCGGGTTCGAGGGCGTCTCGACGAGGACCAGCTCGGCCGGGCGGGACAGCGCCGCGCGGGCCCGCCCGAGGTCGGACATGTCGATGAAGTCGACCTCGATGCGCTCGCGCGCCGCGAGGTGGTCGAGCAGCCGCCAGGTGCCGCCGTAGCAGTCGGCCGGGGCCACGACGCGCCCGTGCGGGCCGACGAGGGCCTCGACGGTCGCGGTGATCGCGCTCATGCCCGAGCCGGTGACGGTGGCGTCGGCGCCGTGCTCGAGGTCGGCGAGCGTGCGCGCCAGCAGGGCGCGCGTCGGATTCGCCGAGCGGGAGTAGTCGAAGGCCGGCTTGTCCTCGCCGATCCCGGCGAAGCGGTAGTTGGTGCTCGGGTACAGGGCGGGGGTCACCGAACCGTACTGGGAGTCGGTGTCGAAGCCCGCGCGCACGGCGCGGGCCAGCGGGGACAGCTGTCCGTCCTGGCTCATGTGCGGTGCCTCCTCATCGTCCTGCCGGCGCGCCCCGGCGCCGGTTCCGACGGTAGCCCCTCGTCCGCCCGGCCGGGGCCCGGTCCACGGGCGGGACGGCGCTTCCGGTTCGGGCCCCGCGGGCGGTCACGAGATCCGCTCGGTGGACTTCTTGTCGAAGACGTGCACCTTCGTCGGTTCGACGTGCAGGACGACGCGGTCGCCGCGGGGCGGGGGAGTGCGGGTCGTGACGCGGGCGACGACCTGCTGGTCGTCCGGGTCGTTGGCGAGGGTGCCGTAGAGGTAGGAGTCCGCGCCGGTCTCCTCGACCGCGCCGATCGCCATCGTGACCCCCTCACCGGTGGTCGAGACCTCGAAGCTCTCGGGTCGGATGCCGAGCACGACGTCGGCGTCGCTGGCGCGCTCGGTCGCCTCGCGCGGCATGGCGATCACGTGCCCGTCGATCTCGACGCCGCCGTCCACGACCGTCGCGGGCAGCAGGTTCATCGACGGGGAGCCGATGAAGCCGGCGACGAAGAGGTTCTTCGGACTGTCGTAGAGGGCGAGCGGACGGTCCACCTGCTGGAGCACGCCGTCCCTCATGACGGCGACGCGGTCGCCCATCGTCATGGCCTCGACCTGGTCGTGGGTGACGTAGACGGTGGTGACGCCGAGCCTGGTCTGCAGGGCCGCGATCTGGGTGCGGGTCTGCACCCGCAGCTTGGCGTCGAGATTGCTGAGCGGCTCGTCCATGAGGAAGACCTGGGGGTCCCGGACGATGGCGCGGCCCATCGCGACGCGCTGGCGCTGACCGCCGGACAGGTTCTTGGGCTTGCGGCCGAGCAGCGCCTCGAGGCCGAGGAGCTTGGCGGCCTCGAGGACGCGCGCCTCGCGCTCGTCCTTCGGCACGCCCTTCATCTTGAGCGCGAAGCCCATGTTGTCGGCGACGGTCATGTGGGGATAGAGCGCGTAGTTCTGGAAGACCATGGCGATGTCGCGGTCCTTGGGCGCCAGGTCGGTGACGTTCTTGTCGCCGATCCACACCGAGCCGGAGTTGACCTCCTCGAGCCCGGCCAGCATGCGCAGCGACGTCGACTTGCCGCAGCCGGAGGGGCCGACGAGCACCATGAACTCGCCGTCGCCGATCTCGAGGTTGAGCTTGTCCACCGCGGCGTGGTCGGCGCCGGGATAGACGCGGGTTGCATCCTTGAAGCTGACAGTGGCCATGATCGCCACCAAATCCTTTCCACGGGCAGGAACGTGCCCGACGATCCGTCGTAGAGAGGACGAAGGACGTCCTCGCCCGTACTCATTCTCGCACATCCTCCCCGCGTCCCGCCTCCGCGACGCCCCGCCGGGCCCATCCCCGCGGGGCCCGCTTGCCACGAAGGGCGGTCTCGGGCATCATGGGTCCGTGGAGTTCTCCCTGATGCGCACCGTCGTCGTTGGTCGTCGAATGACCAGCGCCATGTGTCGCGTCCGCTGAACCCCGGTTCTCGCGCCGGCCGCCGAGGCCCGAGCGCAGCGATGCATGGCGTCCGGGCCCGATGCGCCCGTCCTCGCGAATCCTCGTCCGGTGAGGGTGCGAGTGCGCCGCCGGCCCCCTCTTCTCCGCTTCATCCATCACGGCCGCATTGCGGCCGGCAACGGGAGGTACAATCCAGGTGATCGAACTCACCGGTGTCAACGTCACCTTCCCCGGCCACCGCCCGGGGGAGACGATCCGCGCCGTCCGCGACGTCGACCTGACGGTCGACGACGGCGACGTCTACGGCATCGTCGGCTACTCGGGGGCCGGCAAGTCGACCCTCGTGCGCACGATCAACCTGCTGCAGCGGCCCACGTCGGGCTCGGTGCGCGTGGACGGGCAGGAGATGACCGGGCTCTCCGCGGTCCGGCTGCGAGGCGCCCGCAAGCGGATCGGCATGATCTTTCAGCACTTCAACCTGCTGGGCTCGCGCACGCTGTTCGGCAACGTCGCCTACCCGCTCAGGGGGGGCGGGCGGACGAAGCCGCAGGTGCGCGAGCGCGTCATGGGGCTGCTCGATCTGGTCGGCATGGCTGATCGGGCGAGCGCCTACCCGAGCCAGCTGTCCGGCGGCCAGCGCCAGCGCGTGGCCATCGCCCGGGCCCTGGCCAACGACCCCTCGGTGCTGCTCTGCGACGAGGCCACCAGCGCCCTGGACCCGAAGACCACCGGCGGCATCCTCGACCTGCTCGGCCGACTCAACGCCCAGACCGGACTGACGGTCGTCCTCATCACCCACGAGATGGGCGTCGTCAAGCAGATCTGCTCGCACGTGGCCGTCATGGAGGAGGGCCGCATCATCGAGCGCGGCTCCACCGTCGACGTCTTCACCGACCCGCACGAGCCGCTGACCCGCGACTTCATCGACACCGCCAACCACGTCGAGGCCGGGATCACGACGGTCATCACCCACCCCGACCTCGTGAGGCACGGCAGCGGGGACCGCCTCGTCTCCCTGCAGTTCGCCGGCGCGACCACCGGGGATCCCGTGGTCGCCGCCCTGACCCGCGACTACAACGTGAACGCCACCATCCTGTTCGCCAACGTCGAGGTCATCTCGGGGACGCCGGTCGGCAACCTACTGCTCGGCCTGTCGGGCTCCCAGCCCGACCTGGACGCGGCCGAGGGCTGGCTGGCGGGCTCCGGGGTACGCGTGCACAACTACAGTGACGCCGAGATCGAGTCCATCCGAGAGCGCGCGGCGGCCGAGGCCGCCGACGTCGACGGGGGCCGTGACGAGGAGGACCACCGATGACCGACTGGCTCGGACGCGTCGCCCACGTCCTGCTGCCGAACGTCCTGAAGAGGCCGGACGACCTGTGGGACGCCACCGTCGAGACCCTCTACATGACGGCCGTCTCGGCCCTCATCGCCGGCGTGCTCGGCATCGTCCTGGGCACCGTCCTCGTCGTCACGGACAGGCGCGGCATCGGGCCCCATCCGCGGCTGTACTGGGTACTCGACAAGCTCGTGAACCTGTTCCGCTCGATCCCGTTCGTCATCCTCATCGCGCTCGTCGGACCGCTCACCCGCATCATGACGGGCACGACGATCGGCACCACCGCCGCCCTCGTCCCGCTCGTCATCGGCACCGTGCCGTTCTACGCCCGGCAGATCCAGAACGCCGTCCTCGAGGTCGACCCGGGCGTCGTCGAGGCGGCCCAGGCGATGGGCTCCAGCCCGATGGAGGTCATCTTCCGCGTCTACCTGCGCGAGGCGCGCCCGGGCATCATCCGCGTCTCGGCGCTGACGATCATCAGTCTCATCGGTCTCACGACGATGGCCGGCATCGTCGGCGGCGGCGGCCTGGGCGACCTGGCGATCTCCCGCGGCTACAACCGCTTCCAGAACGACGTCACTGTCGTCTGCACGCTCATCATCCTCGTCCTCGTCTACGTCTCCCAGGCGATCGCCGATCTCCTGGTCAAGCGCGTCACCCACTGACGACCGATCCCCATTCCGCACGAAGGAGAACTCCATGAAGCGCGCACTCGCGGCAGGGCTGGCCCTGGTCGTGGCCGTCGGGCTGGCCGGCTGCTCCGGCTCGTCGACGGGCTCGAACGGCTCCGGCAAGGACGGGGCGACCGTCAAGGTCGGCGTCGTCGGAGACAACAACGAGCCCTGGGAGACCGCGGCCGACTCGCTGAAGGAGAAGGAGAACATCGACGTCGAGCTCGTGAAGTTCTCCGACTACGTCCAGCCGAACCAGGCGCTGAGCGACGGCTCGGTCGACCTCAACAGCTTCCAGACCGAGATCTACCTCGACACCTACAACAGCGAGCACGGCACCGACCTCACCTCGATCGGCTACACTCTCATGGCCCCGCTCGGCGTCTACTCGCACAGGGTCTCCTCGGTCGGCGACCTGGCCGACGGCGCCACGGTGACCATCCCGAACGACGTCTCCAACGGCGGCCGGGCGCTGAAGCTGCTCGAGAAGGCCGGGCTCATCACGGTGAACCCGGACGCCGGGCTTACCCCGGGCCTCGACGACGTCACCGGCAACCCGAAGAACCTGCGGATCACCCAGCTCGACGCCGCCCAGACCGCCCGCTCCCTCGACGACTCGGACGCTGCCGTCGTCAACTCGGGCATCGCCGTCGACGCCGGGCTCACCCCGAGCACCGACGCGATCTTCATCGAGGAGACCGGCGAGGCCTCGAGGCCGTACTACAACGTCATCGCCGCCCGCGCCTCCGACGTGGACGACGAGACCTACCGGACGGTCGTGCGGTACTACCAGTCCGACGAGGTCGCCCGGACGATCGCCGACAGCACCAGGGGCTCCCAGATCGCCGTCTGGGACGGCGCCCCCTCGGCGTCCCCGAGCGCCACCGCCTCGCAGAGCAAGGCCGCCTGAACGGCGTCCCGAACACAACCATGCAGTGAAGGAGAATCTCATGAAGCGCGCACTCGCGGCAGGGCTGGCCCTGGTCGTGGCCGTCGGGCTGGCCGGCTGCTCCGGCTCGTCGACGGGCTCGAACGGCTCCGGCAAGGACGGGGCGACCGTCAAGGTCGGCGTCGTCGGAGACAACAACGAGCCCTGGGAGACCGCGGCCGACTCGCTGAAGGAGAAGGAGAACATCGACGTCGAGCTCGTGAAGTTCTCCGACTACGTCCAGCCGAACCAGGCGCTGAGCGACGGCTCGGTCGACCTCAACAGCTTCCAGACCGAGATCTACCTCGACACCTACAACAGCGAGCACGGCACCGACCTCACCTCGATCGGCTACACTCTCATGGCCCCGCTCGGCGTCTACTCGCACAGGGTCTCCTCGGTCGGCGACCTGGCCGACGGCGCCACGGTGACCATCCCGAACGACGTCTCCAACGGCGGCCGGGCGCTGAAGCTGCTCGAGAAGGCCGGGCTCATCACGGTGAACCCGGACGCCGGGCTTACCCCGGGCCTCGACGACGTCACCGGCAACCCGAAGAACCTGCGGATCACCCAGCTCGACGCCGCCCAGACCGCCCGCTCCCTCGACGACTCGGACGCTGCCGTCGTCAACTCGGGCATCGCCGTCGACGCCGGGCTCACCCCGAGCACCGACGCGATCTTCATCGAGGAGACCGGCGAGGCCTCGAGGCCGTACTACAACGTCATCGCCGCCCGCGCCTCCGACGTGGACGACGAGACCTACCGGACGGTCGTGCGGTACTACCAGTCCGACGAGGTCGCCCGGACGATCGCCGACAGCACCAGGGGCTCCCAGATCGCCGTCTGGGACGGCGCCCCCTCGGCGTCCCCGAGCGCCACCGCCTCGCAGAGCAAGGCCGCCTGAACAGCCGACGACAGCAGGACGCCGTTGGTCCGGGCCGGCGCGGCCCGTTGCTCCGGACTCGGCGAGCAGGAGGAATCATGGTCTTCGACCAGCAGCGCATCCACGCCGAGATCGAGGCGCTCGCCCCGCGCATCATCGCCGACCGCCGCCATCTTCACCAGCACGCCGAGACGAGCCTGAAGGAGTTCGGCACGGCGCAGTACATCTCCGACCGCCTCGACTCGCTGGGCATCGACCACGTCGGGGTCGGTGAGACGGGCCTGCTCGGCACCCTCACCGGCGCCGACGAGGGGCCGACGATCCTGCTGCGCGCCGACATCGACGCCCTGCCGCTGCGCGACGACTGCGGCGCGCCGTGGGCCAGCACGGTCGGGGCCAACCACGCCTGCGGCCACGACGGCCACGTCAGCGCCCTGCTGGCGGCGGCCGAGGTCCTCGCGGCGCACCGCGCCGACTTCGACGGCACCATCGAGTTCGCCTTCCAGCAGGCCGAGGAGATCGGCGCCGGCGGCCTCATCTTCGAGAAGCAGGGCGCCCTCGAGGGCCTCGACCAGGTCTTCGGCTTCCACTTCGCCTCGGACCTTCCGGTCGGCACGGTGAGCACGACCGCCGGCCCGCAGTGGGCCAGCGTCGACCACTTCTCGATCGATGTCCACGGCAGGGGCGGTCACGTCTCCAAACCGCACCTGTGCCGTGACGCGCTCGTCGCGGGAGCCTCGATCGTCGTCGAGGCCCAGCAGATCGTGGCCCGCGAGCTGAGCCCCTTCGACGAGGCCGTCGTGGGCATCGGCACATTCGCCTCGGGCGAGAACTACAACATCATCGCCTCCTCGGCCCACCTCGAGGGAACCGTGCGGGCCTTCGACGAGAAGGTGCGCGCCACCGTGCTGGCCTCGCTCGAACGCATCGCCGATGCCACGTCCCGCGCCCACAACACGACCGCCGAGTTCACCCGCACCGTCTACGCCGACGTCCTCGACAACGACCCCGAGGCCTCGCGCTTCGCCACCCGGGTCGCCCTCGAGATGCCCGGCGTCGAGCGGGTCATCACGGACAACCCCAGGAGCGCCGGCGGCGACGACTTCGCGGTCTTCCTCCACCACGCGCCGGGCGTCTACGCCCGGGTCGGTTCCGGCGGCACCCCCGCCACGAGCCACCCGCACCACACCTACGAGTTCGCGCTCGACGAGGCCGCTCTGCCGATCGGCGCCGAACTCCACGTCGGCTACGCGCTGCGCTGGCTGGCCGGCGGCTACGAGGGCTGAGGCGGGCCGTCTCACCGAGTGGGCCGGGCCCCCCGCCCCGGCCCGACGGGATCGCGGGCGGGAGAGCCCGCCAGGGGCCCGCCCGGGCCCCATCGTCCCGGGCCGGGATTCAGCGCACGCTCCAGCGCGCCGTCTGCGAGAAGTCCTGCACCAGCTCGGCGAACATGCCGTCCCCGGCCGCCAGCTCGGCCGGGGAGCCGTGCTCGACGATGCGGGTCGGGATGCCGCGCTCGCGTCCGGACAGGACGTAGACGTGGTCGGCGGCCATGATCGTCGACAGGCGGTGGGCGATGACGACGACCGTCCGTCCGGCCGCCAGCTCGGCGAGCGCCTGCGTGATGGCCGACTCGTTCTCGGCGTCCAGCGCCGAGGTGATCTCGTCCAGCAGGAGGATGGGGGCGTCCTTGAGGAAGGCGCGGGCGATCGAGACGCGCTGGCGCTCGCCGCCGGACAGCCTCAGCCCGCCCTCGCCGACCCGCGTGTCGAGCCCATCGGGCAGCGCGGCGATGACGGGCTCGAGACCCGCCCGGGCGATGGCCTCGGCCAGCTCCTCGTCGGTGGCCCCGGGACGCGAGATCCGCACGTTCTCGGCGATCGTCGTGTCGAACAGGTAGACGTCCTGGAAGACCATCGAGACCATGTCCATGAGCTCGGCCGAGTCCATGTTCCGCACGTCGACGCCGCCGACGGTGATCCGGCCGGAGCCGACGTCCCAGAAGCGGGCGATGAGCTTGGTGACCGTCGACTTGCCGCAGCCGGACGGGCCGACCAGCGCGGTGATCCGCCCCTCGGCGGCCTGCAGCGACAACTGCTCGAAGAGCGTGTCACCGGTCGTGTAGCCGAAGGTCACGTCGTCCAGGCGGATGTCGGTGCCCGCCGGGTGCCCGGGGCTCGCCGGTTCGGGCAGGGTCGGGGCCTCGACGATCTGCTCGATCGCGTCGAGGCTGACCATGTCCTGCTGCAGGGCGGCGGCGTAGAAGATCGACTGCGAGATGGGCGTGGTGAAGCGGGCGGCCATGACGCCGATCGCGACGAAGGCCGCGGCGTCGAGGCCGCCGCCGAGCACGATGCCCAGGCCGGCGGCCAGCACGGCGGCGAAGAAGGCCTGGGCGAGCAGACCGAAGGCGATGGTCGGGCGTCCCTGGGCCGCCATGATCGCGTTCATCTCGTCGTTCTCGTCCGACAGGGCCTCGGCCAGGGGCCGCCAGGCGGTGCCCGAGATGCCCTGGGCGCGCAGCACCGGCTGCAGGTGGGCGTGCTCGATGGCGACCGAGGCGGTGCGCGCGGCGATGGCGGGGGCCCGCCGGTGCTCGGCCATGAGCAGCCGCGAGGCCCAGTTCCACAGCAGGGCGACGACCGGCACCACGAGGAGCATGATGAGGCCGAGGCGCCATTCGTAGCAGAGGGTGACGACCAGCACCGTCAGCGGGGTGACGATCCCGGAGATGAACTGCGGCAGCACGATGGGTGTCAGGTGCGAGAGGTTGTCGGTCTCGGTCGAGATGGCCGAGGAGACCCGCCCGACCGAACCCGAATCGAACCAGCCCAGCGGCAGCCGCACGACGTGGGAACCGATCCTGGCCACGGCGTTGCCGCAGACGTCGTAGGCGCTCACCTTGTTCGCGCGGATCAGTGTGGCGGCCTGGATGAGGAAGGCGGCGGCGCCGAAGCCGACGAGCAGCCACATCGGGCCCCACGCCTGCCCCGGGTCGGGCCCGAGGAGGGCGCGCAGGAAACCGATGAGCGCGCTGAAGGCCAGGCCCTGCAGGACGGCCGCGACGACATAGCCGGTCACCAGCAGGTGGATCGTCGAGGGCCGGTCGAAGAAGGAGTTGAACCGGCTAAGCATCGTGGACTCCTGCCATGGTCTGGTTCTGCGCGGCCCACAGCGCGGCGTACTGCCCGCCGACCGCCAGCAGCTCGTCGTGGGTGCCGGTCTCGGTGATGCGCCCGTCGTCGACGACGGCGATCTGGTCGGCGCTGCGGATGGTCGACAGGCGGTGGGCGATCATCACGACCGTGCGCCCCTGCGCCAGGCCGGTGATGGCCCGCTGGATCTCCAGCTCCGAGTGGGCGTCGGCCTGGGCCGTGGCCTCGTCCAGGATGAGGATCGGGGGAGCGGCCAGGAAGGCGCGGGCGATGGTCAGACGCTGGGCCTCGCCGCCGGACAGGAAGCCGGCGTTCTCGCCGAGCGTCGTGTCGTAGCCCTCGGGCAGGGTCATGATCCGCTCGTGGATGCGCGCCGCCCGTGCCGCCGCGACGATCTCGTCGCGGGTGGCGTCGGGCCTGCCCAGGGCGATGTTCCCGGCGACCGTGTCGGTGGCGGTCATGACCTCTTGGAAGACGAGCGACATCGAGCTCATGAGCTGCTGGTTCGTCTGGGCGCGCACGTCGACGCCGCCGACGCTGATGGAGCCCGAGTCGACGTCCCAGAAGCGGGCGATGAGTTTGGCCAGCGTCGACTTGCCGCCGCCGGAGGGGCCGACGAGCGCGGTGACGGTGCCGGGGCGGCAGGTGAGGCTGACGTCCTCGATGACCGGCGTGCCGGGCTCGTACGAGAAGGAGACGTTCTTCAGCTCGATGAGTGAACGGTCGGCCGTGAACTCGGCCGGCGCGTCGGGCTCGGGCAGCTCCCCGGTGGACAGCACGTCGAGCGTGGACCGGGCCGCCTGGGTCGCCGCGTAGACCTGCTGGAAGATCTGCACCAGCGCCTGGAGGCCCTCGGGGATGCCCACCCAGACGAGGGCGAAGGCGAGCACCGTCAGGGGCTGCGCCCAGCCCATGCGGACGAACCAGTAGCCGGTGCCCGCGGTCAGGGCCAGGGTCGTGGCCGGCTGCATCGCCGCGCCGACGATCGCCATGCCGATCCCCGCGGCGTTCATCCACTCCATCGAGACGTCGGCGTGCCGCTTGCGGGCCGCGTCGAAGCGGCCGAACACCGTGGCGGTCATGCCGAAGTTCTTGACCTCCTTGATGCCGTCGACCATCTCGACGGTCACCGCGGCGAGCTCGCGCTCGGCGGCCGAGTAGTCCTCGAATCTCCTGCCCATGGCGCGCAGGCTCGGCAGCATGCACAGGGCGAGCAGCAGCACCCAGCCGGCGATGAGCGCGCCGGCGAAGCGGGCGTCCAGCCACAACAGGTAGCCGAAGCCCACCACGACGACCCCCAGGGTGTTCGCCAGGTCGCCCGACAGGTGCGCGACGAGCGAGTGGACCGAGCTGGTGTCCGAGGTGATCGCCTTGCGGACCACGCCGCTGGACCGGTCGTTGAACCAGCCCAGCGGCACGCGCTTGAGCTTGTCGACCAGGCGCCGGCGCAGCTGGTAGCGCAGCCCGGCCTCGGTACGGTGGTTCGCGCCGACGGCCCCCGTGTAGGCGACGCCGTGGACCATCATGGCGATGACGGCCGCGATCACCCAGCCCCACAGTCGCGCCGCCGGGGCGCCGGACAGGAGCCCCCGGGCGATCTCGACCAGCCCGACGTACGGCACGATCTTCAGGGCCGAGCCGACGAAGGCGACCAGGCCGCCCAGCAGCATCGAACGGTGCGCGCTGGCGGTCAGTTCCCAGATGTTCCTCGGCGGCGGCTGCCCGGCGTCCGGTGCCGGTTGTGCGCTCATGGAATGCCTCCTCCTCGGCGGCTGGTGGTGACCGTGCCGGTCAGACGATGCCGGCGCGCTTGAACTGCTTGCGCGTCAGCGCACGGCCCCAGTAGCAGCCGATGACGGCGGCCGCGACGCCCAGTACGCAGAACAGGGCCATCGTCAGCGGGTTCAGCAGGTTCGTGCCGACGCGGGCCACCTCGAGGGCGGCGTTGTCGGCGTACTGGTCCAGGTAGGCCTGCTTCATCCAGACGAAGGGGATGTACTCGCCGATCGAGTAGCAGGCGATGAAGGCGCTGTAGGCCAGGGTCATCGAGCGGAAGGAGCGGCGCCCGAGCCTGGAGTGGATGAGCTCGCCGATGATGCCGCCGAGGATCGTCATGTAGCACATGGAACCGCCGGGCGCCATGGTGATGAGGCACAGGCCGAGGACGAGGCCGGTGATGAGGAAGGAACCGGGGCGTTGCACCTTGCCGAGCAGGACGGTGAAGATCAGGCCGCCGAAGAGGCCGAAGATCACCGGCAGCAGCACCATGATGATCGGCACGGCGGCCATGATCATGCCGCAGAACATGAACAGCACGATGTACAGGGCGATGAAGACGCCCATCGTCACGTAGTCGCGGACTTTGGAGTTCTTGCGCTGCACGGCCTGCTGGGCGGCCGTGGTGCCCTGGGGTGCGGCGGGATCGTTCTGACTCATCGGTTGTCTCCGTTCTCTCAAGGTGTGCGTGCGGCGCCTGGGCGCGTGCGGGTGGTGACGGTCTCCAGGCGCATCCTGTGGTCGTCGATGCGGATCACGTGGTCGAAGGTCTCGGCGGCGAACTCGGTGTCGTGGGTGATGACCAGCACGAGCGCGCCGTCGGCGGCCACCTGCCGCAGCAGTTCCGACAGGGCGCGCATGCTGCCCGCGTCGAGGCCGCCGGTCGGTTCGTCGAGGCAGATGACCGGGGCCTGTTTCATGCAGGCCAGGGCGATGCCCAGGCGCTGCTTCTGGCCGCCCGAGAGGGTCAGCGGGTGCTGCCCGGCGAGGGCGCTGAGGCCCATCCTCGCCAGCAGCTCGTCGGCCAGCCGGAGTGTCCGCTCGCCCGGTTCGGGGCCGATGAGCAGCTCGGCGCGGACCGACTCGCCGAGCAGCTGGTACTCGACGTCCTGCATGACGTAGGCGCTCTCGCGGGTGCGCCGGCGGCGCGGCCAGTCGGCGTCGCCGAGCCGGATCCGGGCGCCCCGGCAGGCGAGCAGGCCGAGGATGACCCGGACCAGCGTCGTCTTGCCGCAGCCGTTGGTGCCGGTGATGCCCACCACGCCGCGGGCGGGCAGGCACAGGTCGTCGATCCTCCACAGCATGTCGTGGCCGGGGTAGGCGAAGGCGGCCGAGGAGATGCGCAGGCCGTCGCCGGGGACCGGCCCGGCTGCCGGGCAGGACTCGACGGCCTCCGGGCGCAACTGGCGAAGGCCCTGGTCGGTGAACCACTGCGCATCCTTGGCGGCGATGTCTTCGGCGCCGAGGTCGGCGACGATGCGTCCGGCGTCCATGATGACGGCACGGTCGAGGACGCCGTCCAGGTAGCTGAGCCGGTGATCGGCGACCAGCGCGGTCACGCCCCGGGCCTTCAGCGAGCCGATCACCTCGGTCAGCATCGCCAGGCCCTCGGTGTCGAGATTGGCGGACGGCTCGTCGAAGAGCAGGATGCGCGGGCGCGGCATGAGGGCGGCGCCGATGGCGACCTTCTGCTTCTCGCCGCTGGAGAGCTTCGACAGGCCCCGGCCCAGCAGCTCCTCGATGCCCACCGCCGCCGCGGTCTCGTCGATCCGCCGGGCGATCTCGTCCGGTTCGACGCCCGCGTTCTCGCAGGGGAAGGCGAGTTCGCTGCGCACGTCGAAGGTGAAGAACTCCGACCGGGGGTCCTGGAAGACGTAGCCGACCCGGGAGGCCAGTTCGGCCGTGGTGTGCTGTGCGACGGGGGAGCCGTCGACGAGGACCCGGCCGCTCACCTGCGCCTCGTGGAAGCCGGGGACGAGCCCGTTGATCGAGCGCAGGGCGGTGGTCTTGCCGCACCCGGAGGGGCCGGTGAGCAGGACGGTCTGGCCGTCGGGGACCAGCAGGTCGATGCCGTCCAGGGCCGGGGGCAGGGGGCCGTCGTCACCCAGGTAGGCGACGCTGAAGCGCTCGAACTCGACACCCATCTCAGCCGACCAGCAGCTTCAGCAGGATGACGACTGCGACGCAGGCGCCCGCCAGCGCCACGTCGACGGGCTGGATGCGCGGCGCGACCATGCTGGTGCGGTGGGCGTCGGGGTCGAGCCCCTTGCAGACCGCGGCGGCCGAGAGCTCGTCGGCGATCCGCCCGGTGCGCATGAGCACCGGGACGACGAGGTGCTCGCACTGGGCGACCGGGTGGCGCGACCAGCGCTTCCAGCCCGGCTGGGTGTGGCGCAGCCGGGCGCCGGAGCGGATGACCCGGATCTCGCCCACGAGTGTGGGCACGTAGCGGTAGATGACGATGAGCACGACCAGCAGGGTGCCCCTGACATGGATGCGGTCGAGAGTGGCCATGACCTCGCTCATCGGCAGCCTGCGGAGGACGAGCCAGGCGGTGACGTAGATCGGGTAGGCCTTCACGACGAGGGTGAGGGCGATGCCGAAGAAGGGCACCAGGGGGATGGCGCCACCGGCGACGCACAACTGCTGCGCGGCCACGATGAGCGCGTAGGCGGCCGCCGGCCTCCAGGTCCTCCGGCCCATGCCGAGCACGAGGCACAGGGCGAGCACGAAGGCAGTGGCCAGCACGGAGCCGAGAAGGGGGCCGATGATGGTCGACTCGACGGCCATCGACGCGATCATGACGAAACCGGCCCGCAGGTCGGGCTTGACCGGGGATGTCGTCCGGACGACATCACAAAGAACCGGTGACAGCGTCCTTGGTGTGCTGGTCATCACGTCCATCTGTCTGTCTGAGAGACTGAACAATCTCAGGTGAGTCTAACCTACCGCTTAGGTGAGTCTAACCTATTCCTGTCCGGTGTCATCGGCCACTGTCTGCTTGATGTCTCCGATGCGAGTGGTTCGACCGGTTCAGAAGGGGTTTCAATGATCGATCGACGTGGTCAGGCCGCATGCCCGGTGCTCCCCGGGTCCAGTGAGGGGGTCGCCGGGGCGGTGCGCTGGCGGGTGGTGCTGGCGGCGGCCGCCGCGATGACCGTCGAGGGCTATGACCTGGGCGTCTACGGAAGCGTCCTGCCCCTCCTGACGGCCGATCGGGGGCTCGGCCTGACGACGGGGGCGGCCGGCCTGGTGGGTTCGGCGGTATTCTGCGGCATGCTCGTGGGGGGCCTGACCGTGGGCCGGCTCGCTGCTCGACTGACGCAGCTCCGGGTGCTGCGCTGGGGGATTCTCGTCTTCTCCGGAGCCATGCTCGCGGCTGGCCTGGCTCCGAACGCGGGCTGGTTGGGCGCGGCGCGGCTCGTCGCAGGAACGGCCCTCGGCGTGGTGATGCCGATCTGCATGGCGATGGCCAGGTCCGCGAGCGGCCTGCGCCTCGGCCCGCTGTGCATCTCCCTGGTCATGGGCGGCATCCCGGCCGGTGGCATCATCGCCACCTGCCTGTCGTATCTGTGCGTCTCCTGGACGGGCTGGCGGGTGCTCTTCGCCGTGGGGGCCTTGCTGGGTCCGGCGGTACTCCCGGTCGTCGTTGGCGTCATGCGCTCCGGCGCAGCCGATCCCCCGCCGCGACCGTCGAGGGACGTCACTGCTCGGCGGGGCGTCGTGACCAGGGGAGTCGTGCAACCGGCCATCGCCGGGGCGCTGGCCACCTTCTTCTTCCTGCTCTCCTTCTACGGGCTGGTCACATGGCTCACCAAGCTGATGACCGAGATCAGGGTGCCGCTCGACGGCGCTCTTCAGCTGACACTCGTGCTGAACATCGGCGCCGTTATCGGCTCCGCGCTCACCGGGCTGCTCGCCATGCGCTACGGCGCCTGGGCGCTGACCGTCGTCTCGGGCACGGCCTGCGCGGTCTGTCTCGTGCTGGTGCCCTCTGGGCTGTTCTCCGGCGTTCCCCTCATGGTGCTCGTCGCGCTGCTGGGCATGTTCTCGCCCTCGACCCAGAACCTGGTCAACTCCCTCGTCGCCGACTCCGTCGGGCCGTCGCTGCGCGCCGCGGTGCTCGGCGTCACCCTGGGGGTCGGTCGGCTCGGTGCGGTGGCCGCCCCGGTGATCGGCTCGTTCCTGCTGCTGAGGGTCGGCCGCGGACAGGGTCTCGCCAGCCCCGCGGGTGCGGTCTTCCTCGCTTTCGCGGCCTCCTGCGTCACCGGGGTCGCGGCCGCCTGCTGGCTCGGCGTCCTGGCGCGGCGCGGTCGAGCGCTGGAGGCAGCTCGGTGACGGGGCCAGTCCTGGTCCAGGCTTGCCAACTCGTTGTCCGGAATGCTAGAATAGGTAAGGGTAACCTAAAAACATTGTTGCTCTGTTCAGGGAGGTCCGTTGAGCGCAGAGCAGGAGGGCGAGGCGATGGACCGTCCCGGTGAGATCGCACAGCTGCACGCTCTCATCGCAGAGCTGCTGAATGCGACCGTCGACGAGATCGGGGAGATCGATCCCGATGAGCCGCTCATGAACTATGGCATGGACTCCCTGCACGTCATGTCCTTGGTGCAGCGTCTCGATGCGGCGGGTCTTCCCTCCGACTTCATCGCGATGATGACCGACCAGACGCTGGCCAGTTGGGAGTCCATCGTCGTCGGAGAGTCTTCGCGGAACTCGGTTCGTCAGATCGAGTTCGCAGCCTGGCATGGTGGGCACGCCGAGCGCGGTGGGCTCGCGATGTCGGTGGAGACCTCGGCCGCATCCCGCCAGTGGGCTCCTCTCGAGCAACCCCGAGCCGGTTTCTGCCCGATGCCCCCCGATCGCGCTGAGCATTATGTACGGCAGGGGCTGTGGCGCGGGCTCACCTTCGACGACGTCCTCGCCCGGGTCGTGCGTGATCATGAGGACCGGGTGGCCCTCACCGATGGGGCGAGGTCCCTGAACTACGCGCAGTTGTGGGAGCAGATCGATGCCGTGGCCGAGAATTTCGCTGCGTCGAGTGTTCGGCCGGGCCAGTGCGTGATCCTGCATCTGCCCAACACGATTGAGTTCTACCCGCTCTACCTCGGTCTCCTGCGGCTGGGGGCCATGCCGCTGCTGGCCCTGCCGGGGCACCGTGAAACCGAGCTCGAGGCCTTCGCCCGTTCCACTGCTGCGGTGGGTGTCGTCACTGTCGAGACCTGGCTCGGCGTTGCGCACGCCACGATTGCCCGCAACGTTGCCGATCGGCTGTCCCGTGAAGGGCGCACCCTTGAGCTGTGGACTGATCCTGCTGCTCTCACTTCAGCATCGTCCGGTCAGACGGCGGATCGCTCGGGTTGGGGCGTTCATCCGCAAGATGCCGCGTTCCTTCTCGTCTCGGGCGGTTCCACGGGTGTCCCCAAACTCATCGCCAGGGCCATCGACCCGTATCTTCTCACGTTGGAGCTGTCCGACAGGATCTGCGGTGTCGATGACTCCACGGTCTTCTTGGCCGCTTTACCGGTGGCGCACAACTACGCCAATTCCTCGCCGGGGGCGCTCGGCGTGCTCCTGGCCGGTGGAACTGTCGTTCTGGCCCCTGCCCCGTCGCCCGACATCTGCCTACCGCTCATCGAGCGGTTCGGCGTGACCATGGTTGCTCTTGTCCCGCCGCTGGCCATGATCTGGGTTGATGCGCTCGGAGACCGACCCGCTCCAGAATCCCTGCGTACGGTGCAGATCGGCGGGGCGAAGCTCACGGTTTCCGCTGCCGAGCGGGTCGAGAAGGCGTTTCCCGGTCGGGTGCAGCAGGTCTTCGGCATGGCCGAGGGGCTGGTCTGCTACACGCGCTTGGACGATGACGACGAGGTGCGCTTGGGTACACAGGGCAGGCCCATGTGCAGCGCCGATGAACTGCTCGTCACGGATTCTGATGGTTGCCCGGTGCCGCAGGGCGAGGTGGGTGAGCTGCGTACGCGCGGGCCATACACGATCAGTGGTTATTATGCGAACCCCGCTGCCACGGCCAAGAGCATTGATGACCGAGGCTACTACCGGACGGGGGACTTGGTGCGGGTCCGTCCGGACGGGAACCTCGTCGTCGAGGGTCGTGCAGTGCAGGTGATCAATCGTGCTGGCGAGAAGATCCTGGGTGAGGAGGTCGAGAACGTCCTGCTCGAACTGGATGATGTCATCGATGCGACAGTCACCGGGCGGCCCGATGACTTGACCGGCCAGTGCATAGTCGCTTTCCTCATCCTCCGCCAGGGTTCTGCGCTCGGTGAGATCGACCTGCGCCGCCATGTGCAGGGCAGCGGATTGGCCGCCTTCAAGCACCCGGATCGGTACGAGATCGTCAGTGCGATCCCGACCACCGCCGTCGGCAAGAACGACCGTGCCCTGCTGTCGGGTGGGAGGGCTACGTGACGACATGGAATCTCGCTGTTCCGGAGATCCCGGCGGAAAGGGCGGAACGGTACCGCGCCGCTGGGCTGTGGTCATCTTCCACGATCACCGGCCTCGTGCGTGAGGCGGCGGTCAGGGTGCCCGGAAAACCAGCCGCGGTCGATCAGCATCGCTCTCTCGACTATGCCGGACTCTGGCAGAGGTGCCTGGCGGTGGCGGGCAGATTGCGCGGCGAGGGGATAGCGGCTGGCCAGACAGTCGTCCTGTACCTGCCGAATTCGGTCAGTTGGCTCGAGTGCTTCCTGGGGCTCGTGCAGTGCGGTGCCCTGCCGGTCATGGCAACCGAGTCCTTGCGCGCCCGGGAACTGATCGAGATCATCGAGGCTTCTCGTGCTGACCATGTGGTGACGGTGGCCGATGACGGGCGCTTCCCCTCCCTGCACCGTGCGGTGCACGATGCGATCGGGCTTCTGCCCGCCTGCGGTCCGTCCCCTGTCGTGCATGAGGTGGAGGTACCGGGCGGCTTGGCTGTCGATGCGGCTGACGCCGAGTCCGGCGAGGCTCTCCATCAGATGCTTCCCAGTGATCCTGCGCTCGTCCAGCTGGGCGGGGCGCGCTGCGCCGCGTGTCTGCTCATCGGGCGTACGCACGAGGATTACCTGTGCTCCGTCGAGCTGTCGAACCGCCGCTGCGGGGTCGGACCCGACACGGTCATGCTCATCGGCATACCCGCATCTCACAACTTCGCGATGGCCTCACCGGGGGTCCTCGGCGCGCTCATGGCGCACGGCACCGTCGTCTTCGCCCCCGACCCCTCGCCGAGCACCTGCGTACCATTGGTGCACGCGCACGGGTGCACGCACATACCGCTTGTTCCTTCGTTGCTGGGCCTGTGGTCGGAGGAGGCCGGGCGGGACCCCGAACCGCTCCGCTCCCTGCGCATGGTACTGGTCGGTGGCGCTCCGCTGGATCTGGACCTTGCGGCCGCAGCGCAGACCAGGTTCGGAGCGCATGTGCAAGAGGTCTTCGGTACGGCCGAGGGACTGGTCGCCTACTCGCCCCTTGAGATGGACCGCGTCCTCGAGCCTCGTGCGCATCGGCTCGTCCCGCTGTCCGAGCAGGACGAGATCCTCTTGTCCCGTGTTGTCGCACCGGACGGCACCGAAGGCCAGGAGTTGCTCAGTAGAGGCCCTTACACGGTCCCCTCCTTCATCGATGATCCGCCGCAGGCGGCAGGTGTTTTCGACTCAGTCGGCTGGTACCACAGCGGTGATCTGGTGGAGATCGAACGGGCCGCGGGCCCTGCCGGGCCTCTCGAGTTCCGCGTCGTCGGTCGGTGCAAGGCGCAGATCAACCGTGCCGGTGAGAAGATCTTCCCCGGCTATGTGGAGACTCTCCTGGAGGAGCATCCACAGATCCGCCACGCCTCGGTCGAGGGGGTGGCGCACCCGGTGCTCGGCCAGGCGATCAAGGCCACCATCCATCTGGTCCCCGACGAAGAAGGCGGCTGGTTGCGTCCCCTGGCGCTGCGCAGATACCTCCATGAGAAGTCGGTCGCAGGGCACTGCGTGCCCGACACATTCGATCTTATCCGTGACGAGGACCAGGTCTGAGACCGGGAAGAATGGGCTGAACAGAGATGATTGAGGAAACACCGCAGATCGAGCATGCGATACTCGAGGTCCTAGACATTCACAAGAGTTTCGGCAGGGGGAACAGGCGTACGGAGGTCCTCAAGGGGTTGACCTTCAATGTGCTGGAGCATCAGGTGGTCTCCCTGCTCGGCGCCAATGGTGCCGGCAAGACGACCCTGGTGAACATCGCCTCGACTCTCCTGCTGCCGAGCTCGGGCAGTGTACGGGTCTGCGGCGACGATGTCGTCCGTGCGCCTCGACGGGTGCGCGAGAACATTTCATTGACGGGTCAGTTCGCTGCCGTCGATGGTGAACTGAGCGGGCGGGAGAATCTCATCTTCTTCGCCCGGCTGCACGGTATGGGCCATAGCCAGGCCAGGGCCCGGGCCGATGACCTGCTCGAGCAGTTCAGACTCGCCGACGCGGCTGCTCAGCGTGTCAGCAAGTACTCCGGGGGCATGCGTCGACGTCTCGACATTGCGGCCTCACTCATCGTCGAACCTCGCCTGCTCTTCCTCGACGAGCCCACGACAGGGCTTGATCCGCTTTCCCGTCGCGAGCTCTGGGAAACCGTTGAGGGGTTGCGTGATCGCGGCGTTGCCATCCTGCTCACCACGCAGTATCTCGACGAGGCTGAACGACTCTCGGACGACATCATTCTCATCCGTGAGGGTCGGAAGGTGCTCCAGGGCCCGCCGGTCGACCTTCGTCAGCAGTTCGGCAAACCCGTTTGTTCGATCACCCTCGACAGCGCTCAGGAGGCGTACCGGGCGGCGACGGAGCTGCTGCCCGGTGCTGTTGCGCTCGGGGTCGAGAAATTCACCGTCGAGGGCTTGGCGCTCTCGTTCACCGCTGCGCGGGGAGCCGATGATCTGACCGATGCTCTTGACATCATGCGCCGAGAGGGGGTCGAGGTGCAGTCGGCCGCGTTGAACCCGCCGTCACTGGACGACGTGTTCCTCGGCATGGCCTTCACCAAGGATGAAGCATCCGAGGCCTCCGGGGGACCGGCTCTCCAAGAAGCGCGAGGAGAATCATGACGGCAGTCCTCGGATCCAGTGCACAGCGATCGCGGACAGTGCGGCCCAGCAGCTGGCGGGCCTTTTCCGGGGCGGCATGGCGCAACAATGTGCGGCTTAGTCGCAACGGCGCCTCCATCGTGTCGGCCTTCGTCATTCCGGGTATGTTCATGCTCGCCTTCTGGGCCGTCTTCGGCCATGCGGCGAGCAGTTCGGGCTTCGACTACGCTCTTTTCCTCATGGCGGCCTCGATGTTCCAGGCAGTCATGTTCACCGCCGGCGGCTCGGCCATGGCTCTGGCCGTCGATGCGGAGAGCGGTCTCCTGTCGAGGATGCGGGCCATGCCGATCAATGCTGGCGTGGCGATTGGCGGTCGTATCGCCACCGACGTGCTGCGCTCGATCCTCTCGCTGCTCACCGTCGTGGTCCTCGGTCTTCTCTGTGGTGCGCGACCGGACGGTTTTCGGGGATTGCTGCTGGCCTTCCTCGTCGCGCTGGCGATGGGCGTCGTGCTCGGTCTCGCTTTCACCGGCATCTGCCTGCGCGCAGCCAGACCCGTGCAGGTCGCGGGCCTCATCCAGGGCATCGAAGTGCCGGTCCTCATGTTCTCGACGGCGTTCATCCCGGTGATGACTCTGCCGGACTGGCTCGAGCCCGTAGTGAAGCACATGCCGTTCTCTCCGCTCATCGACACGAATCGCGCCCTGCTCAACGGTTCAGATCCTGGCGGAGCCGGCTGGGAGGCCCTGGCCTGGCTGAGCGCTGGGCTGCTCCTCGGCTCGGTGTGGGTCATCGGAGCATTCAGGAGGAAGTCGTGAGCACTCGGTCCCGGATGATCGGAAGAGCCAACTGGTTCGGCTCCGTGCCAGTTCATGCGGGCCGGCTCCTCAAACGCTGGCTCCGCTCACCATCGCTGCTCGGCTCGATGATCGGCATGCCCTTCATCATGGTCGTCATGATTGATGTGCTGTTCAGCGGCATGATCGAGCAGTTCACCGGACGTGAGGTGAACATGACCGGCATTGCGATCATGATCGGCGTCTCCCAGGCCTTCACAGGTGCCCTCATGGGAGCCGGTGACACTGTCCACGAACGTCACCAAGGGCTCCCCGACCGTCTCACGACGATGCCCGGTCCATCATCTTCGGGTTTCGTCGGTCGAATCCTCGCGGAGGGGCTCCGGGCATTCGTCTCGGCTCTGGTCGCACTTCTCACCGGATTTCTCTACGGCGCCGATTACGGGAACGCGACGAGCCTGATCCTGATCCTGGTCATCCTGTTCGCCATCGCGGTGGTGGCGGGTGCAGTGGGAGTCATGCTCGGCTATCTCGTCGACACCCCGCAGGGCGCGGTCACCTTCGCTCCGCTCATCATGGCGGCCATGTTCTTCAACACGGCCATGATGCCGCGCGAGATGTATGCGAAGGCCTTGCGCCCGCTTGTCGACGCCTCACCGATGACAGCAGTCGTCCAGCTCGTGCACGATGCTGTCACCGGTGATTTCGATGGCGGACATCTGATTGTCTTCCTGGCCTGGTTCGGAGGGCTGCTCGTGTTGAGCGTCGGTGTGCTGCTGCGGAAGAACCTTCGACGAAGATGACCCGTGCGCTGCCGTGCGACGGGCCGGGCGGCTTGTCCGCGAATGGGGGGAGGAGCTCCACTGCACCGGTGCGCACCGGCTCCTCCCCGCATTCGCGCAAGAGAACCTGTATGAACCTGTCTGTCGGCGAAGATGACCCCGTGCGGTGCGTGCGGCGGGCCGATCAGCTTGTCTGCGGCTGGGGGAGGCGCTCCACTGCACCGGTGCGCACCAGCTCCTCCCCCCATTCGCGCAAGGTTACCTTGTCCGTCTTCTTCAGCGCAGAACGCTGTGGCAGAGCGTCCACGAACTGAATGTACGACGGTCTGGACCACTTGCTGACCCGTTCCTGTATGAAGTCGGCGACGGCTTCCTTGTCGATGGTGGCCCCGTCCTTGAGGTGCAGCCAGGCGAAGACCACTTCCCCGGCATAGGAATCCTCGACAGGGTGGACGACGGCATCGCGTACACCGGGGTACTCGACCAGGGCTTCTTCGATGGGCCTGGTGGGAACGTTGTAGCCGCGATAGAGGACCATGTCGCGTTTGCGGCCGGTTATCCACAGGCGGTTGTTCACGCGACGGGCCAGGTCGCTGGTGGCCATCCAACCGTCTTCCGCGACGATTGTGACGTGGGTGCGTTCGGGCGTCCAACGCTCGGCGTTGATGTAGCTTCCCCGTACATAGATCTCACCGGACACCCCGTCGGGGACGACCCGGCCATTGTCATCACGAATTTCGACGTCCGCGGGCGAGAATATGACTCCAGCGCTGCTCAAGATTTCAGGATCCCCGGACTGATGGTCATCCTTGTCGAGTGCGGAGAGCATGCCTGATTCCGTTTGTCCGTAGACCTGCACCAGCTTGTCCCCGCCGATGGCGGCTATGGCTTCGGACAGATCGGTGGGGCTGATCGTCTGTCCGGCGTAGACGACCGTGCGCAGGTGGGAGAGATCGGTGAGTTCGAAGGAGGGATCGCGAACAATGGCGGTGAGCTGACTGGATGGCAGGAAAACGTCGGTGATCCGGTAGCGTTCCAGCTCGCTGAGAATACCAGCTGGTGTTGCGCGGCCGCGATAGACGCAGGGCACCAGACCCGCGGTTGCGAACATCTGGGCCATGCCGTTGCCTTCCAGTGAGGACAGCGGCATGGTGCAGAGGAAACGACCTGTGATGCCGACGCCACCGCAGCGGCTGATGTAGTTGTACGTCATGTCCTCGGTGCTCTGCGCACGCAGGTACATGCCCTTGGGCTCGCCGGTGGAGCCCGAGGTGTAGCGCAGTGTCATCCAGTCCTCGCCGCAGATCCGTTCCGCGTAGGGAGTCAGCTCGGCCGGGGACAGTTCTTGGGAGAAGTCGATGAAGGACTCCTCCTCGACGATCGGAACTCGGTAATCGGCAGTCATCACATCCTCGGCCATGTGACGGGTCTTGGCGTCCACGAGGACGAGCCTGGCGCCCGACTCGCTGAGCATGTGTTGTCGTGCCGGGGCGGAGGCGAAGGGGGCCAGGGCGGAGGTCACACGGCCCGCGAGCAGGATGCCGATGTTCATCGGGAATTTTGCGAGGGTGTCGGACCCGGTGAAGGCGATGATGCCCTCATGGGCAGTGCCGTGTTCGGTCAACATGTCGATGGTCGCCTTGGCTGCGGCAGCGGCCTGACGGCCGGTGAGCGTCCTGGTGTCATCGATGACGGCCGGCTCATCGGCCTTCTCCGACCAGGAGCGGATGATGTCCTTCAGGAATTGCAAGGGGTGTTCCTTTCGTCTTCTGCTTCTCGGGGGATTCGAGCAATGATGGATTCGAGGATCTCGCCGGCTGCTGCTTCGCTGCCCAGGTAGAAGTGATGCCCCGGATGGGCCAGCAACTCGGTGCCGGACGACGTGAACCGCTCCCAAGCGGGGGCGTCCTCGGCGCTGAAATCAGGATCTTCCGTCCCCATGTGGAGAATGATCGGTATGGCCAGCGGGAGCGGCGCCCGGTGGTGCGTCTCGGCCAATCTCATCTCTAGGCGGACCTGCGGGAGCAGCACGGCTGCGAGCTGCTCGTCCTCGAGCGGACAGGGCTCGTCCGGGGACATCGCCGCGATCGAGGCGACCAGCCTCTCGTCGGGCAGCTCATGCCTTGGGTTGCTCACCGGCTGGTCGGGTGCCCTGCTCCCCGAGATGTGGAGCCCCAGCAACTCACGGTCCTGACCGGCCAGCGCAATCGCAGTCTCGTAGGCGAGCAGCCCGCCCATCGAGTGGCCGAAGAGCACGGTGCGCTCGGTCTCGTTCCGAATGGTTTCGCCCACGATCAAGGACATTTCTTCGAGTGTGCTGGCTGGCGCCTCGGAGAAGAGCTCCTCGTGGCCCGGGTACTGCACGACCGTCAGTTCGACTCCGAGCCGCTGAGCGGCGGGGACCCAGCATCGGAAGTATGGCTGACATGAAACGAAACCGTATTTTTCGTGGATTTCCTGTGCTGTTCCGGATATGATTGAGGCATGCAGGTT
>ERZ773022.240-NODE-240-length-48070-cov-3.977424_pt1 | contig 48070 bp, 81 predicted proteins | sample MGYA00580839_ERZ773022 | MGnify/ENA primary metagenome ERZ773022 (study PRJEB29015, sample SAMEA2738020) | human oral metagenome | biome: human oral; feature: human-associated habitat; material: dental | place: China | collected 2044 ... | reverse complement strand
GTCCAGACACCTGAAATTGAAACCCTTCATGGTTTCATAGAAGAGGAAGAAGGAACCCTTGGATTCCTCGCTGACAGAACGCCCTGCATAGAAGTTGATGGCCTCAAATGGCGTCCATGAGGGCATCACGAATTTGAATTGCCCGTGTGTCTCCTCTACCCCTAGAGGCTTGCTTGAGCCGATATAGTTCCTGAAGATCGAACGGACTGATTCAGCATTCGTCCCCGTGAAGGCTGAATATAGACGCGTGTTCTCGTTCAGGATGGATTCCAAGGAACAAAATTGAAGCTTGTAGACCTCACTAGTGTTATTGTTCCTGATCCTGTTGGTGGTAGCGTAAACATAGAACTCATGAATTTGGATGTCTTCACCATGAAACAACTCTACCGTGAGCTTGTCATTCCCCGTGACATTCATGATATCAGACGCCCCATTACCGTCTGCTATCACAATCTCCCCTGATAGGGTGTTGGAGAAGATATCCTCAAAGATCGATAGTTCAGCAACCATTGAAGTAATATTATAGACCATCCCTTTACCATTTGTCAAGCGGATCGATCTATAGGTGTTGATGAATGGTAGCGACTTATCCATATCCCGTTAATGTTCCTTTAGGTTCCTTTATTAATTTATTGGCGGCTATGCCGCGTTCGTCTGGCGGTCCGCTATCGCGTCCGCCATCCGAACCTTCATTTATTGAAATCCTTGAATAATGAACTATAGATCCTTCATTGCCGTAGCTTTAGCGTAGGCAATGGCCCCGTTAGGGGCGTCTAATCCATTGATGGTCCTTTAGGAATCCTTGATGGTATCTTAAACAGAAATTCATGGAATTGGCTAACCCATTGATTCCATTGAACAAACAAAAAGGGACCGAATTCCGAAGAATCCAGTCCCCCTCCATCATGCTAGTTTCCGTTCAACGTCAATCAAGAACGCGTTCATGTATTCCTTGCGGATAGCTCTAACCGTCCGTCTACGTTCATTGACTTCCTCTTCATACTGCTGATTTGACAAACTTATGTTTCTTGTGGTATCATGCTTCATATCAACGGTACCGAACGGTGACCCCTTGTTGATGATCCGTGATGTCCCCGCATCATTGGTTACATGATGGGTTCCCATTGGGTTCTCGTATTTGGCCTTCACGTATCTTGCCAAGGTGTAGTCGTCCATGATCCAATCGGACGGGTCTACGATATCATTCACAAGATAAAGGGTCCAGAATAGGTTAGAGTCCCCGTATAACCTATGAGCGAGAACATCGGCCCGTTCAGCACTGTTCAGGGTGAACGTGGTTAGGAAAGCAGGATTGTCCCGTAGGGATTCAAGCAACCCCATCTTGATGAAGACGTTCCTGACCTGTAGCCAGTTATCCTGACTGAAGCGATACTCGGTGAGCGGTAGTTTTGAAAATAGCTTCATCGCGCAACCCCATTAGGATTAGATGCTGATTTGAACCTGTCACGATGCAGGAACTCGGCCTCGGTGAACTGTGCGATAATCGACATTGCGAAAGGAGCCCCTGTGCCGTCCATCCCGATCCACTGACCACCATCGGCATAGTTAATCGTCAAGTTTGTTAATGCGCAGGTTGAAGACCGATACAACCATTCATTCTCCCTATTTCCTTGCATGAAAGTGATATCAAACATCGCAGGGAAGAGATAGAAGTTGCCAGCCGTAGACTGATCGAGCTCGGGATACAGATAGAGCTTGAACTTCTCAATGATTAACTTAAGGGTCTTGGCTTCCTTGGGCGAGCGCGGGATGAACTTCCACTGAAAGTTGAAGCTACGGTTGTTCACGCCATCGAACAGGAACTCGTTACGCGGGTTGGCTGCACGTTTCGTTAGGAGCTTCATGTGGGTCTGTGCCCCGTCCGCTCCCAGCTGAGATATTAGACCAGTAACACCGTTAGCTGCTGTCATGGCGGCAGTCTTTCCAACCTGCGCCGCCCCAGCCGCCAGTCCGCCAGAAACAACCCCGTCGCCTAGGGCCAGGATATTTGAAATCATCCCACCTTCTGCCCGAGACCATGAAGCAGCATGGTCCGACACTATACTATCGGGCATCGGCATGGCGATAATCTCATTCACCCGTTTCATGGTCGGAATTGGGATTTTCGTATCAAGGTTGCGGGTATGACCAGCACTGGTTCCTAGACCCTGAGTGAAGCGCGGTTTAAAACCATCATCAAACCCCACCTCCCTAGGACTATCCCCGCGTACCTTACTAGTAGACTTCTCAGTATCCAGCAGGTAGACCTCAAACTTGACATAGTACGCATTCGGGGTTGACCCTAGATCATCGGGATACCAGATAGCTCCATTCTGGTCAAAATGAAAATCGGTATCAACGACAGAATGGTCCTCTGGACGCTGAGTGAAGGTCTCGGAAGAGGTCCTCCCCGCGGTAGAGGTGTTCTCCCCGTTTGACTGTCTGATAGGCGGACGGTTTCCAAAGTCCCGCCCATCCCCCGCCGACTTGCGGATGGAATCTTGGGTGATGGCCATGAGCAATCCTAGTATGGTTACAGTTAAGGATATTTACACGGCACCAAAAGAAAAAGCCCCGCAAGGGGGCTTTTGTTGTTTCTGCGGTTTGATTAGTAGGCGAGATCAAGGTCGCGAGGGTCAAGGGTGAAGGTGCTGTAGTCTACTTTCTCGGCTTCGGCTTTCTCGTCGGCGGCCTTGAAGGCTTCGGCTACGTCTGCGAAGAATTCGCCTACGTTCTTGCGGATCATGGCTTGCAGGTCTTCGGAGGTCAGTTTGCTGAAGTCGATCATGATGCTTTCCTTTCTGTCTGTGGGGCGTTCCCCGTTTCGATGCTTGTCATTATACGCTCGATGCCTTAGAATACAATAACCGTTCATCAGACCGACAGACGGTAGGTGAGATACAAGAATGTAAGCAAAGGTGTCTAACAATCGTTTATGTTATGCCTGCTTGACATATTATTCCGATTCCTGTATAGTACACCCTTTGATTCAACAAACCCCTAGAGCAAATCATGGAAGCAACAAAGCGCAAGCTAAAACCTACTACAATCCCGCCGACACCTAATAGCAAGAAAAAGGTGACGAATTACGTGGACAATGAACGTCTATATGCGGATTTTGTTGCATGGTATGCTCAACGGAAAGAGGCAGAAGAAGCAGGGAAGCCCGAACCACAGCCTCCCGCGTATCTTTCCCAGTGTATCATGCTGATCCCGACGCACCTCGCCAATAAGTTTAACTTTGCCAGTTACACCTACAAGGACGAGATGATCGGGGACGCTGTTGAAAATATCGTCCGCTATTTCAGGAACTTTGATATTAACAAATCAAAGAACCCGTTCGCCTATCTGACGCAAATCACCTACTACGCATTCATCCGTCGTATTCATATTGAGAAGAAGAATTCCTATATCAAGCACAAGCTAATCCATAGTGCTGATGTGGATGAAATGGTTAGCATGCTGGATGATGAAGACCCTGATTTTAAAATCGGCTTCATGGAAGTTCTACAGCAGAACAGCAACCCTGATCTAGAAAGGCTATTCGAGAAAGCCCCGAAGAAAAAGAAGGGCTCCGACTTCGATATCCAAAGTCTGCTAGAAGACGATGAAGAGGTGACCGATGAAGAAGAGTGATTGGTTGATCCTCGGTGACTGCCACTGGGGTAGCTCTGGCGACGCTAAAGCAACCCGAGACATGATGATCCGCTATTTTAATGAGCAGCTATTTCCCCTCATTGAACAGCGCGGTATCAAAACCATTATCGGGATGGGTGACTTTTTCGACCGTCGGAAATTCATTAACTTTGAAACCCTGAAGGTAGCAAAAGAAACGTTCTTCGACCGCGTTAAAGCCATGGGTCTAGAGATGCATATGATCATCGGGAACCATGACACCTATTACAAAAATACGAACGCGGTTAATAGCGTCGAACTGATTGTTACGCCGACTGAATATCCGAACATCCACGTCTACGCCAACCCCGAGACCGTGACGATTGATGGTATCCGCGTCCTCATGCTCCCATGGATCAATGCGGAGAACTATGGCGACTCCGTCCGTCTTTTGAAAGAGACTAACGCGGCCTACGTAGTCGGACACTTGGAGCTGGGCGGTTTCGAGTATATGCGCGGCATCGTTTCCGACCACGGTCAGATTGATGAAGACCTGCTAGGGAGGTTTACTGCAGTATGGACGGGTCACTATCACCACAAGTCCAGTCGCGGGAACATCCACTACGTAGGAACCCCGTACCAGCTAACATGGAACGACTACGGGGATCAGAAGGGCGTGCATATCTTCAACGGCTCCGAGCAGCTAGAGTTCATTCCTAACCCTGAAGAGATCTTCCTCCGCGTCATCTATAACGACACCGACAAGAAAGCCACCGACCGCATGATCAAGGAGCTTCCGTCGTATGCTGGGAAGAAGCTGAAGGTGGTCGTCCGTGCCAAGAACCATCCGATCATGTTTGAACGGTATCTTGACGCCATCATGCAGACGGGTCCTCTTGACGTGAACGTGATTGACGAGACGAACGCGGTGCGGGTAGCGGAGAACGCGGTAGACGAATTGCCAAAAGATACGCTTGAGATCATCGGACAGTTCATCTATAATGACCTTGAAACGGATTTGGATAAGGAGCGGCTGCTATCCAAGATTCAACGTATCTACGTCGCTGCTAAAGAGATTGCAGAGGATGAATAATGTTCATTGTTAAACGTGTAAGGTTTAAGAACTTCAGGAGCTACGGCAATCAGTTCACTGAGGTCAACCTAACGAAGGTGGGGTCTACGGTTATCACGGCCCCAAACGGGTCTGGTAAGTCCACCATCCTGATGGCGATTGAGTTTGCCCTATTCGGTCGGGTTAGCAACGGTATCGCAAAGCCCGATCTTGTAAACTCAATCAACAAAAAGGACTGTCTCGTAGAGGTCGAATGCGAGACGAACGGCCGTCAGATTCTGGTGAGACGCGGGATCAAGCCTGCCGTGTTTGATATCGAGATTGACGGGAAGCTTGTAGACCAAGACGCATCAAGCCGCGACTATCAATCAAAGTTCGAGGACGAGATCCTCGGGTTCAACATCGCAAGCTTCCGTCAGGTTATCTCTATCAGCGGTGGGAGCTATACCCCGTTCCTGTTACTATCGGCAGGTGCCCGTCGGAAGATCGTGGAGGAGCTGTTGAACCTGACCATCTTTTCAAAAATGGCCAGCCTTCACCTCGCCACGATCAATCAGAACAGGGAGGAGCTTGCGAATGCTGAGAACGAGATCGGACGGCTACAGGCTTCCATTCAATCCCTGAAGAAAGGTCTTGAATCGTTGGCTGAACAGGAGGAGGGGTACCGCCTGACGATTGAAGCCAACATCAAAACGGCAGAGGACAAAATCACCGCATTCCTTGCGGAGAATGAGGACGCCAATCGCCGCATTGAAGAGTTCACCCCCGTCCGCGACAAGATCAAGCAACGGAAGGACAAGCGTCAGAAGCTCCTAGACTTCCGTCGTGATATTGAGAAGAAGGTTAACCGTATAGACGAATACGTGAAATTCTTCCATGACCACGACCACTGCCCTACATGCAAACAAGGCATCACGGAAGAATTCAAACAGGAATCAATCGGACCGAAGGAGGCGAAGAAGGCCGAATATGCAGAATCCCGGCTAGAAGACACCCTGAAGCAGACGCGTGATGATATCGAGAAGCTTGAATCCATCCTAGAGAAGACCCTAGAGCTTGAGAAACAGGTTCACACGACTAACGGCCGTATCCGTGACCTGCAGTCCTACATCACCCAGCAGCAACGGATGCTGAAGAATTCGTCTGGTAGCGGGGACGAGATCAGGGGTGAGATCAAGGCCAAGTCTGAGCAGATGGAAACGCTGAAGGAGCGGCGGCTCACCCTGCTGGAAGAAAAACAGTATAATGACATCATCACAGCGATCATCAAGGACAACGGGATCAAGAGCAAGATCATCGCCCAATATGTCCCGCATATGAACGCGGAGATTAACCGCTATCTGGAAATTCTCAACCTGAACCTGTCGTTTGAAATCGACGAGCAGTTTAATGAGAAGATCCTGTCACGGTTCAAGGATGAGCTGTCATATGCTTCATTCAGTGCTGGCGAGCGGGCACGTATTGATATCGCCATCCTGTTTACATGGAGGGAGCTTGCGAAGCTGAAGAACAGCCTCTCATGCAACCTTCTCTTCCTTGATGAAATTTTTGATAGCGTTTTGGATGAAGAGGGGCTAGAATCCTTCATCAACCTTCTACGTTACAACCTGAAGGATACTAACGTGTTCCTGATCAGCCATCGCCCCGAGGTGGTGGACAAATTCGAGAGTAATCTACGGATCGAGAAACAGGGCAACTTTTCAAGGATTGTTTGATATGACAATTAAAGCCGATGAAACCATGGAAGCTGTGGAGGAGGTAGAGACTCCACCGCATGAGCAGACCCACGTTGACGTGTTTGAGAAAATCGCCAACATCCACCTTAATGCAGAAATCGATGACGAATCCGTTCAGCCTGCCTTAGAGTTCATCCTGAACAGCAATATGACGGGGGAGGATATCACTGTCATTAATCTGTTCATCGATTCGATGGGTGGCGACCTGTCCTCGGCCATGAAGCTGATTGACGTCATCAGGATGTCGAGAATCCCAGTCCGTACAATCGGATGGGGGAATCTGGCATCAGCCGCATTGATGATCTTCATGGCTGGACATGAACGGGTAATCAGCTCTAATTGTTCCGTCCTATCCCACTATGCAAGCATGCAAATCGGGAACATGAACATTCTGGTAGCTGACCCATCGCGTCAGCAGGAGTTCAATCTGATCATTGAGCGCCTACATGCTCTCTACATGGAATGCACGGGCAAGCCCCTCTCCTATGTCAAAAAGCACCTACTGAAGCCGCATGACGTAGTGATGTCGGCTATGCAACTAATCAAGCACGGCGGTGCTGACAAGATCATGCCTCGCTCCCTAGACTGGCTAACAGACGGGCTTGACACCGACAAGAAAGCCTGATAGACTTCTATTCATTGCAGTAAAGCAATACCCTCAACCATTAAAGGAAATACCATGCAACTGTCAAAACGGACCCTCGCTATCCTGAAAGGCTACAGCTCCATCAACGCCTCCATCGTTGTGAACAAAGGCAAGAAGCTCTCCACGATGGCCATTCCCCGCAACATCCTGGCCGAGGCCGATATTGAAGAGGACTTCCCGCAGGAGTTCGCCATCTATAACCTGAACGAATTCCTCGCGGCCGTGTCCCTCTTCAACGATCCCGAGCTGGAGTTTGCCGAGAAGTGGGTGAACATCCGCGAGAAGGGCAGCAAGAAAGGCGGCATCAAATACTTCTATAGTAACAAGGCGCTGATCGTTCACCCGACCAAGCCCCTGAAGAACATCGAAGAGTTCGCGGTGGAGTTCACGCTGACGGAAGACACGCTGGCGAAGCTGACGAAAGCCGCCGACGTGCTGGGTGTGAAGGACGTCACTATCGTAGCCGACGAGGAAGGTATCAGCCTAGTGGTTCAGGATCGCAAGAACGACAGCTCAAACGATTTTGAAATCCAAGTGAGCGACAAGCCTGCCAAAGAGTTCCGCGCCTACCTGAAACGCGATAACCTGAAGATGATCGGCGGCACGTATCAAGTTCGGGTAGCTGAGCGGGGCATCGCAATCTTCACCCGCGAAGATGGATCCATGCGCTACGCTATTGCTCTGGAAGCCTGAACCTGATACACTACAGGGGTTCCGATCATGGAACCCCTTCCTCCGAGGTAAGCAAGATGGTCTACTCATGTCATGATGACAGGCTGTATGAACTCCTCCTCATTGTCGGCAATCCATCATCCGATAGGGTTGATTTTAATATGGCCCGCTGTGAAATTCTTTGCACGGTGCCAAAATATGTCATTGACGCATGGGCGGAACACGTCTATGATGATTACCGTCTGAATGTCGCGCTGGAATTCATCCAGCAAGACTATTACAACGTCTGAGGTAAAGAGAATGTTCACGATTGTCACGCAGTACATTGAGCAGCACCACACGATTGCATACCTCTTGGGCCTTGTCGGTTTTTGCGCGGGGTTCGTCCTGATGAAGGACGCATACAAGAACGACGCGCTGTCCGACGAGGAACGGGCACTACGGCATTATGTCGCAATCAAATACGGGACGAACAATGGCAAGCGAAGCAGGTAAAGGATCAGCGCCAAGGAAGGCACGTGATGACAAAGCATACGCGAATGGATGGGACCGTATCTTCGGTGCCAAATCCAATCAAGAAAAGAAACCCGACGGTGCTACCGCTACTGACAAAGAAAGCGGGCAAGCACGCTGACAAGCGCAAGCAGGTCAAGCACAAGAATCGGGAGTTCTAAAACAAAAAAGGCGGGCTAGGAATGAACCTAGACCCGCCTTTTCGCACTGCAAAGAACGATCCTTATTCAACTTGGAAGAGACGAACATCGACACCGTTAGTTTTCGCATTGTCGTATAGGGCAAGGGAAATCTCCAGTTCTGAAATACGCTTGTTAGCTTCCTTCAATTGGGTAGTTAGCTGGATGTTCTGCCGATATTGATCATCCAACTGGCTACGCAATTCCCCGATTTGCACCTGATAATGCGCGATGTCTTCTGTCAAGGTCTTTATCTGATCCGTAAGCACTTTGATTTGCGCCATCAGGCCACTAATCTGCTGCCCACGAATATCATCGTCAACCTTTCTAACTTCTACGTTCGTTTTCTTCTCTTTCCACCGCACGCCGATTAGTACGAGTAATACGATAACCAGCGTGGAGACGGATTGAGGAAGCCCCTCTAGAAGTTTTGGGATGTTCAGGACTAAATCACCCATCTTATCACACCCCTTGATTTGTGAAAACAATGTCACAAATATATTTAACTTTGAATTTGTCAAGTGGGGTTTACCCGAGTGTCAACAATGGTATCAACGGGCTCTTGACACGGGGAGAATACTAGCGTATAGTTACGTTCATGGGCTCAAGATGATCGGGGTGAACGCTAGGCTATGGGCGGTATGAAATAGGACCGTCAGAACCTAGCAGTAGGATCGGTTTGCGGCCGACACCAGACACCGCGATATCGTGTGCAGTATCGGGCACGATGGGACACGGAAAACAAAAGGGCCGTCACATCTTCCATAGGGACTTTCAAAAATGAGAATCCTTGCAGCATTCGTCACAGTTCTGATTCTTCAGGGTTGCGCCACGGTTGACAAGCCACGCCAACTGGACTATGATCCTGATATGGACTTCCCATTCATTTGCGGCATGTATGCCTGCCCGCGTTACAATTAAGGACTAATCATGATCGAATTCCACCGCGACCACACCCGTCCTGAGAAAGGACAAGTCTTTGTCTTCGGCTCCAACGAAGCAGGTATCCATGGTGCAGGGGCAGCGGCTCTTGCCCTTGAATATGGTGCCGAATGGGGCAAGGGTAGTGGTCGCTACGGCAAGACCTACGCGATCCCGACCAAGGACAAGAACATCGAGACCCTGGTCCTTTCCAAGATTCGTCCGTATATTGCGGATTTTGTCGCATACACGAAGGCCAACCCCGACGTACAATTCTTCGTGACCCGAGTGGGTTGCGGTCTGGCTGGATATGAAGATCGGCAGATTGCACCTCTTTTCAAAGGGGCACAGAATTGCAGCTTCCCCCAAGAGTGGGAACAATACGTCAAGTAAGGATCTATCATGTTGTCGAATCGCGCTGAGAAATGGTATGCGGGTATGATCAAGAAGGCGGCTCACCTCGGGCAGCTATCGGATATGCCTGTTTACAAGATCGGCGCGATTCTTGTCCATAAGAAAGGTATCATCGGGATGGGTTATAATAAAAAGAAGACCCATCCGCTTCAACGAGAACTGAATCAGTATCGGGAGGAAGGTAGAAGAGACCGCAGCTATCTACATGCGGAGTTGGATTGTTTGACAGGGGTCCGTGATGTTCCTAATGGGTCAATCCTTTTCATTGGAAGACTTGATCAAACGGGCCACACAGGAATGTCACGCCCCTGCCAAGCATGTATACACGCCATCCGCTTGAAAGGTATCAAGGAAGTGGTTTATAATACTCCTTCTGGTTACGCAATCGAACGCATTGATTAAAGGAAATGGTTATGAGTAGTCTAATGGAACGGTTGAAGAAGAATTCAAAGATCAAGGAGACGGCTAGTCTTCTGGAATCGAAGTTCTTTGAGGCGAAGGATCAGGTCGTTACTGACGTACCTGCTATCAATATCGCGCTGTCTGGTAGTCTTGACGGCGGCCTGCAATCTGGCTTAACCGTTGTGGCTGGCCCGTCGAAACACTTCAAGTCGTCTATCTGTCTGGTAATGGCCGCTGCCTATCAGAAGAAATACGCAGATGGCGTCATCCTGTTCTATGATAGTGAGTTCGGCAGCCCGCAGTCCTACTTTGAAGCCTTCGGGGTTGATACTAATCGGGTCATCCATACGCCAATCACGGATATCGAACAACTGAAATTCGACATCATGGCCCAGCTTCAGGAGCTGAAGAAGGGCGACCATGTGATGATCCTGATTGACTCCATCGGCAACCTTGCCTCCAAGAAGGAGGTGGAGGACGCGCTGAATGAAAAAGCCGTGGCCGATATGTCACGGGCCAAGCAGCTCAAATCCCTCTTCCGTATGGTGACCCCGCACCTGACGATGAAGGATTTGCCGATGGTCTGCATCAACCACACGTATCAGACGCTCGAAACTTACAGTAAGGCCCAAATTTCAGGTGGTACTGGTGTCCTGTATTCCGCTAACGATGCGTGGATCATTTCCCGCTCGCAGGAGAAAGAAGGCACCGAACTGGCGGGGTATACCTTCACGATCAATATCGAGAAGTCCCGCCGCGTGAAAGAGAAGTCAAAAATCCCCCTGACTGTCATGTTCGACGGTGGCATCACCCGCTACAGTGGTCTGCTGGACCTGGCCCTAGAGGCTGGTATCGTGATTAAGCCGTCTATGGGGTGGTATCAAAAGGTGGACCCCGAGACAGGCGAAGTCCTAGAGGGCAAGTATCGCGCCAAGGATACTAACACTGCCGAGTTCTGGGAGCCGCTGCTGAAGAGCAAGGAATTCAACGATGCCGTCCGACACAAGTTCCTGCTGGTTCATGACGCACAGAATGAAGAGGTCACCGACGATGAGTAACAAGGAATCGCTGAAGGAGCTGCTGGAAGATGTGAAGTCGCGGCTTCCCTCTTTTGAAAGTCTGCCAGTTCCCGCTGATCTTGATAAGGACGCGGTTGCGGTCATCCGTATCACTAGCGGGGACCATAAGGGAGCTTCCATCATGCTACAATCTATCGTCTTCGACGGGGACATGATGAACGTGGACTATTCGGCGGTGAAGGAAGACGGCACGCGGCTCCCAGACACTGCAGCTCAACCCCTAGTCTCTGACCTAGTGAACTTTTTCCTAGCGAAGGCGGCACTAGGTGAATTGACAGGCGAGTGATACGGTAGTAACATAGGGAGGATACCAAAATCCTCCCTTTTCTTTTTCATGGGTGTTGATGATGCAAATTGAAGACGTTATTCTAGAGAACCTTCTACACAATGACGAATACACACGACGGGTCCTGCCGTTCCTGAAAGATGAATATTTCTCGGATAATCCTCATAGCATTGTCTTTAACAAGATCGTTAACCATTTCAACGATTACAACAATGCACCTACTCAGGATGAGCTGCTAGTAGAGATTACGAATCAGAAGGGGATCGGACAGGGCGACTATCAAGCGTCGGTTGATCTAGTTAACACCCTTGCCCGTCGTTCTAAAGCCCCTGCTTTGGATTGGCTGATTGAGAATACCGAAACGTTCTGTAAGGACCGTGCGCTTTACAATGCGGTGGTAGAGGCCGCTTCCCTGATTGACAATAAGCAGGAGGTCGGCAAGATTCCTGATTTGATGAAGGATGCCTTGTCGGTTTCGTTTGATAACAATATCGGACATGACTTCTCAAATCAAATCGAGGAACGATATCGGCTTCTACACCAAACACAGGAATACAAGGTGCCGTTTGACCTTGAGTGTCTGAATGGGATTACTGGTGGTGGTCTGTCGCGCAAGACCCTGAACGTCATCGTAGCAGGTACTGGCGCGGGTAAGTCCTTGCTGATGTGTCATATGGCCGCAAGGTCTCTACTAGCAGGTCAGAACGTCCTCTACATCAGTATGGAAATGGCCGAGGAGCGTATTTCAGAACGGATTGACGCCAATATCCTGAACATGTCCGTTAATGACCTCCCGTTCCTTTCCCAGCAGGATTACGTCAGCCGCCTATCCAAGAAGCTGGAAGGGTGTACTGGACGCATGATCGTCAAGGAGTATCCGACGGCTTCGGCTAGTGTGAACCACTTCCGTTCACTGCTAAACGAGTTGAAGCTTAAGAAAGAGTTCACGCCAGATATCATCTTTGTCGACTACCTGAATATCTGCGCGTCGGCTAGGTTCAATGCTTCCATGGTGAACAGCTATCAATACGTGAAAGCCATCACGGAAGAGGTACGCGGCCTAGCACAAGAGTATAATGTCCCCATCGTGTCGGCTACGCAGTTTAACCGTAATGGTCAGACAAGCAGTGACGCCGACCTAGGCGACATCTCCGACTCATCGGGCATCAGCATGACGGTTGACCTATTGCTGGCTATGATCCGAAGCGAGGAGCTGGATGAACAGAATCTGGTGATGTTCAAGCAGCTGAAGAATCGTTACGGGGATATGGCCAAGAAGCTACGTTTCGTCTGCGGTATTGACAGGGACAAGATGCGGCTGTATGATACGGAAACGGATATGGTTCCGAACTCATCGAAGTCTGGAGCAAGCAAGAAACCCCAGATTCGTGACCACCAGCCACAGGACGACTTTGATAACGTCCGCTGGAACCCTCCAGCAGCACGGAAGCCGTCTGGTCCACGGTTTACAAATTTGAAGGTTGAAGAGTGATTCGATTGATTTTGAAACAGGTAGCGGTGTGGTTTGCATACTTCATCGCTGCCTCTGAGGGGAAGAAACATGCTTGATATTCTGATCGTAAGTCTGTTTGTTGCGTTCGCGCTGGTTGCGGTATTCTGGGTTCTAATCTTTGGACGGCCACTTGTCCGTGAAGTGAAGGACAGTAACGGCGCGGTTGAGACCTCGCCAGTTGCTGATGTCACCGATCCCGAGACGGTAAAGACCTATCACTGCGAGGACTTGAAACTCTGGTGTCGTTCTGCGAAGGAACCCGTCATCATCAAGCGCGAGATGGTTAACTCTAATCGGGTTGTTGAATTAGTCGAGGAACATCATCTATTCGCAGGCGGGGTTGATATGACAGTCAGCAATTACTCCATCGGGTTACTTCATCAAATCCTAACCATGAAGGGAACCGCGACGGTTGTTAAGGGGTTCGTTGAAACCTACTTCGACAAAGCGGCTCGTGAACGGATTAATAAGGTGCTGGGTCTATGAAGCTAGAAGAAATCATGATTGAGGTCGAGCAGGCCCTTGCCATCGATGAGACAAACCTCGCACGGGAAAGCTTGGAAACCCCGAAAATCTACGGCAACATCTTGCGTATCCGCACTAACGAGAGTATGCTTCTACACAAGCACAAGCATGCACTCAAGCAGCTATATGCGGATAAGCGGGATTACTACCTCGGGCGAGCCGATCCAGCCGTCTACAAAGAGAAGCCGTTCAACCTGAAGATTCTGAAATCAGAGGTGGACCACTACGTAGACGCCGATTCGGATATCGGGGATTTGAAACTGAAGATTGAGGTTCAGACTGAGAAGGTCGAGTTTCTGGATAGCGCATTGAAGCAGATTGCCAATCGCGGTTTTTGTATCAAGAACGCAATCGACTTCCAGAAGCTAATGAGTGGTGGATATTGATAAACGAACGCCCCTGTCCATAGCGGATTAGGGGCTTTTTGTTGATTGTAAAGACGTGTTAAATTCGCTACTGTTTTTGTATACAGTAATATGCCTGAAGACCCGCATGGATAGCCAATCTAGGGTGTGAAAACATGATTTAAATGGCAGTTTCAAAACGCGGGTGATAGGTGGACCCCACCTCACATCAATAGAACGCGGCGCGAATCCGCGCCGTAATTAGCAGCAAATCGCGTTAGATCGCCCCTAGAAGTCTCAGCGATAACGTCTGTTAGCCGACGATAAAACAAGAGTGACTTTTTCATCAAATTTTGATTTGACATACCCTCCCAGATTGCTCTATACTCTTCCCATCGTCAAACACTGGACACGAACCATGAAACGCATCTTCCGCGCATTCGACCTTCTCTTCATGACAATCGAGAAGCACGGCAACACCCTGACGGCCGCACAGGGAGTTCAAGACCTGATTGAAAGGAAGATCATGGTTACTAGCTGGACCGACGATCATCGGGCTAGTGTATATGAGGACGGACGGGTGGAGATCGAACCCCACGGTCGTTCATGGTATGCGATCTTCGATCCAAGGGCTTTGGTTATAGAACTCCACGGTATCGACCAAGCATCATGGCTTGCCAAATATGATGCCGCTAGTCTGATTGAAGATCTGATGAACGGTATTGCAATCAAGCGGTGATCGGTCTATACTATCATCACTGTCAAACATCAAGGACACTGTGAAATGAAGCTGGCCTATGTAAACTTCCATGACGGGATCAGGACCCGCATCTTCGTGAAGGAAGACGAAGAGACAACCCTTGTGAAAGACTGGGAAGACCACGGGGTGAGCTATGAATTCTTCCCTGTGTCCGAAGAAAGCATCTTGGCGCGGTTGGCAGAATGTCATGATGTCTTCGAAGCTCGCTGGCTGATGGAAGAGATCGACTTCTGTGCCGAAGACCTGAAGCCTTACAACCTGCCCCAGTATCTGACGGATGCCGCGAAGGCGATCTATGCCGAAGATGACGGTCTGAAGTCTGCTAAAGCAACCCGAGAATTCCTGCATAACTACGTGCTCTGAAGATCATGAAACTGGCAACCATTTTCAATAAGCAGGGCGAGCGCATCGCTTACTACATTTTGAAAGATGAAGAGATGGGCGGTTTCGCGGAAGAGCTTGCGGAAGAAGAACAATCGGTCTCTTTCACGAAGCTAACCGACGATTCCTTGGCCACTGCCTTGCTATCCTGCTACGAAGAGCAATCATTCTTCCTTGCGGCTCACTTGTTTGACATGCTCTACGAGAGTAGCATATTCCTCGGGCCTAGTGACGTATCGGAGGGTGTCTATGACGCCGCCCGTCTGGTCTACGGGGCGAGAAACGCAAGCAAGCGCGAGGAGCTGGCAGAGTCCGTGATTGAGGACTTTTTCATAGACCCTCTATCTGAATGTCGAAAGCCGATGAACGGCGCTTGACCACGGAAGCAATCCGCGTATAATGGAACCCATCAATGGCAAACACTAAGGTAAACCAAATGAAAGCCCAAATCGTCGCAGGTATCAGCAACAAAGGTTTCGCCCTCCAATCGGTGATTGTATTCGACGAAGAAGTTATCAACGAATGGAAAGCCAGTTTTGCTAACTGCGACCGCAAACCCGAAGTCTGGGAATTCAACCATGAAAACTTCATGAAGACAGTCAAGAACGGGGCTTCGGTTAGCACGGTCTACTACAACCTTTCGGATGTCGGATTCATGGTCGAGAACAACTACCCCGAGGTCCAGGACTTCCCCGCCGACCTGAAAGAGCTTGCAACCCGCTGCCACGACGGTCCCCTCTACACCATGATGGAAGAAATCGCCACCTTCACGCGCGCTGCACAATACGAGTAAGGAGAACAAGGGATATGTACAAGATTGCTACCGTAATCGATCAGGATGGCGTGATTTTCCATCACGCCATCCTCGAAGAGGAAGATATCCCCTTCTATGAAATGAAACAGGCGGCCTTCGGGTATCTGGTCCTCACCAGAGACTTCAATGACGAGAACTTCCTAGCGGACGTGAAGGACGCATATGACCCTGCCTGCATCGACGTTTCCCGCTGGCTGATTGAAGACGTATGCGAGGCTAAGATATTCTGCAAGATGAAGGAATTCCCGATCAGCGATGGGCTTTACAAGGCGGCTCAAAAGGTATATGCTGCTAAGAATCTGGTGGACGCGGAGAATCTTACACTAGAGTTCATCAACACCTACTGCAAGTGAGAAAACAATGCAATACATTATCAATCAGCGCGGTTTCTATATCGTGGAAACGAATGAAAGCCTGATCGTCAAACGGTCCGAGAACAAGGCCGAAGCAAAACGGTTCAATGAGAAGGATGCACGGCTGCTGGCCTCCTATCTCACGAACGCCAAGGTCGAGCGCGCGGAATAACGAGGGAACTATGCTGATCAACCTGTCAACAAAAGCCCCACCAGTTCCATTCGGTGGCGGGAAGAAAGGTGCCCGCAGTGTGGTGACCGAAGCGTTCTATGCGCTTGATGACGTCGAGGACATGACCTTCATTGACTTCTTCGGTGGAAGCGGCCTTCTATCACAGTGGGCTCTTGAGGCCAGATTCAAGAAGGTTGTCTATAACGACTTCGACGACTACCTCGGGCGTATTCGTTATAGTAATACTAAGAGCTATATCGAATTCGCCAACTGGCTATCATGGTTCTTCTATGAAGCTTGTGGTCTCGAGCAGCGCGTTCGTTGTCCTGAAGAGCTCGCCGAATTCGTGAGGAAGCGGATGCTGGATGAGTTTGCTAGATGCGATGAAGACGGCCTTGACCCTAACGTGTTTGAGTATCCTCTCCTTCAGCCTGTCGCGTTCCAGACGAGACCGTATGATGCCGACGTAAGGGTGAATCGGAATGCCATCATCTATACCGCAGCGAGGTCTGGGAAAACTAGACCCACGGGTAAGGACTGGTGCAAGGGCGCGGTGGTAGAATCAACGGATTACAGGGAACTGCTTAACAAATACGAGATCAATAGCAACACCCTTTGTTCGATTGACCCGCCGTACCCAGACACCCTGCAGTTCGCATACACTGGTGGCGTTACGCTGGACGACATCGCGGATTTGGTGAAGCGCTGCGTCGACAAAGGTGCAAAGGTTATGGTCTACGGGAACAAGCAATCGGGGATTTACGACACGATTACGAAAAATTTCCCGTCCATTGGTGTGTATGAGTTCCTCCTCCAGACACACAACAAAGATGGCGTGGACTATCTTTTCAGGAACTTCTAAGACCGTTCGTCGCTGATAAGCGGTAGCTTGACAATGGGGACGAGCTATCGCATAATGGTGACACTTCAAAGCAACCCGCAAAGGAGCGGAAAATGATCAAGACCCAGAAACGCGCAATCAACCATCGGACCGACGAGCAACTGGCCGAGGAGCGCGCTTCGAAGCAAGCCAAACAGAAAGCGGTTAGCCGCCAGCGTTACGAAGAATCCTTCGACTTTGACGAAGACGACTTCGACGCTCCTGAAGGGCTTGCCCGCCAACTTGACAAACTCTACCGCAACTATCGCTGAGGAGAACGTGGCCATGATTCGAGAAATGATCATGGCCCTTCAGAACGAAGGGTCCAAGAACGGTAAGATCACCATTCTTAAGAAAGCCGATCTTGTCTTCCAAGATGTCCTGTACCGTGCGTACAATCCCGAGTTTAACTATTACATCAAGACCGTTCGGCGGCCTGCCAATTACGGGCAGCAGACGATCTATGAACTCTGGCCGCAGGTGGGCTCCCTGCTGATCGACCTGCACAATCGTTTCGTGACGGGTAGCCGAGCGCATGAGGCCGTAACCAATCTCATGTCATGGATGAAGAAGGAAGAGGCTGATATTTTTGAAAACATCCTGAAGCGCGACCTACGCTGCGGGATCAATGTTGCAACGATCAATGCCGCCATTGAAGGTCTGATCCCCGAATATCCATATATGCGATGCTCCCTGCCTGATAAATCAAATCTCGGGAAGTTCAATTGGAAAGCGGGTATTATCAGCCAAGAGAAGGCCGACGGGATGTTTGTAAACATCATCCGACGGGAAGGTGGCGAGATTCTGATTCAATCCCGCAATGGGTCCATCTTCCCGATGATGGAATTTGGCACTCTGGTAACAGGTCTCCAGCAATTGAAAGGATTCAAGGATGGAATGGTCCTGCACGGAGAGCTGGTGGTGATTGATATCGGCGGCCACGTCCTACCACGCGAAGAGGGTAACGGGATGCTTAATAGCGTCCTGAAAGGCGGTGAGTTCCCGTATGGCTTCTATCCAAAGGTCTACCTGTGGGATATGGTTCCGCTAGAGGACTATAAGAACGGGTTGTGCGAGAAACCATACAACGCCCGTCTCTACACACTGCAGGCCATGGTTAAGGACGTGCTTGTCGATAATATCTCCATGATCGAAACCCGAGTGATTCATTCCGTGGATGAAGCACGCGCCCACTATACGGAAATGACGGAGTGCGGCAAGGAAGGGACGATTCTGAAAGACCCACGCTCAATCTGGAAAGACGGCACGTCCAAGGACTGCGTCAAATTCAAGATTGAGGTGGAGGTTGACCTATTAGTAACAGGTGTCAATGAGGGAAACGGCAAGAACGCAGAGACCTTCGGTTCACTGGTCTGTCAATCTTCGGACGGTCTGGTGGAGGTAGCAGTTAGCGGGTTCACTGACGCCGACCGCGAACGGATCGCTGGGGAGCTAGACCAATGGATCGGGAAACGGATCATCACGGTACGGGCCAACAACCTAATGCCAGTTCCCCAGAGTGGCGGCAAGCAGGCATTGTTCCTCCCCCGCTTTGTTGAGGAACGGCTGGACAAGACTGAAGCCGATTCTCTGGACAAGATCGAAGAGATTTTCAGGAATGCTAATTAACCTTCGAACAAACAGGGTCCCGTCCCTTTCATGGGCGGGAAGATTCTGGCACGTGGTGTCATGACGGAGACCCTCTACCGTCTAGTGGATGATATCGAAAGGATGACCGCTATTGACTTTTTCGGCGGCAGCGGTCTCCTTTCCCAATGGTGTATTGAGGCTGGCTTCAAGCACGTAGTATGGAACGACTTTGACGACTATCAAGGTCGTATCCGATATTACCTGACGGACCGCTACAGGATCTATATCAACTGGGCGCGTGATTACCTTTATGAGGAGCTGAAGATAGAGAACGGGGTGAGGGTCCACGATCCACACGCCGAACCCATCCGCCAGCGCCTACTAGAGGAATTCAAGTGGGCGGAAGAAAACGGCTTCGAGGAATCGCCCGTATATCACCTGCTCCTGTGTGGTGTTGGGTTCACACGCAAGACCTTTGCCGCCGATCCTCGGAAGATTCCAAAGTGTAGAATCTATTCCAATATCCCTAAAGGAGGATGGCGACCATTGGAGAACGGATGGTGTGATAGAGCCGAACTGGTCCGCTGCGACTATCGGGAGCTTTTGAAACGGGATATCAACTCGGACACCTTGTGCCTCATCGATCCCCCATATCCCGATACGCTAACCCATCAATACAAGGACGGGTCCATTACTGTGCAGGATATCACGGACCTGATTGCAGAGTGCGTCGGACGCGGTGCTAAGGTAATGGCTTTCGGTGACAAGGGAAGCGGTATCTACGACGGTATCATGACGCGGTTCCCCGAATTTCAAACCATGGAATTTCAGATGAAAACGATTGACTTTTCCACTGGGGCGAATAAGATTGATCATTGTTATACGAATTTCTAAGACGAACGGCTGCCAGAAGGTGACAAACGTCATTGTCTGGCAGCCGTTTCTGTTTTATGATTCTATCCACGATGAGCAAACGGAGTTCGGAAATGTACGCGATTCAAAACCCACACGGTAGGTACTATGCAGGTGACCCACGCGCATACTTCTGGTCCAAGTATGCCAAAGACGGACGTGAGTGGGTCACCGAAGCAGAAGCCCTTGCATTCAAGAAAGAGAACAAGATTCGCGGTAAGGTTATCAAACTGGAAATTCAGAAATGAACGCGAAAGAGACCTACGATCAGTTCCTTTCCCTCTTCTACCTGCATCCGACGTCGGTATGGGAGGAACCCGATCCTGACGCGGCCACCGCGTTCATCCCTCTGGACAATGGCGAGCACGCCTGGCTTGTCATGCCGCATGAGGACGACTTCCATTCCCAAATCGGCTATGATCGGTGGTTTGCAACCCGTAACATGGGCGGGGGATTGAATTCTTCGGAATCAATGAAGACGGGTTTGAAATCGCCTTCCGTCATGTAAAAGCTACCGCTGATCGGAAACAGAAAGAATTTGTTGACAGGTATCACCTGAAAGGGTAATATAGACCCATCATCAAATCATTAAAGGAATCGGATCATGTTTGAACATAAAACGCAATACGGGTTTCTGGTCTATGACCCCGAACATCGGGAATATTTCCAGACGAAGAATGACGACGAAGAATCCCAGCAGTGGACCAAGGATTCAAACGAAGCCCATATCTTTCTGACCGAGAAGGATGCGCGATGGTTCCTTGAGACCGAAGCAATGATCAATCGGGAAGACGGGATGATTTTCAACGTCCTGCGGTCGACCTCTGTTATGGTGATTGAAGAATGAATCCCATCTACGTAATCCGCGAACGGGAGTGGGGCGCGTTCTGGTGCCCCATTGACGGTAAATGGAACTGGACCGACAATGTGCGAGCGGCGAAGACGTTCTCTTCCAATGAGGAAGCGGCCGCCGAATTCCGTCGAGTTAAGCTGGACGCCTTCGGATATATGGTTTCGATCATTAGCGTAAGCATTGATCGATACGGAGACCCTGTTGCGAAAGATCGAACGTTCAGGCAAAACACGCTTTCATATCCAGACTTGACAAGCGAGGTGGCTGAGCGTAATATCATTTCCATGGGCGGTAGGGTGATCAAGTGGCGATATAGCGACAGGACCATCTACATGCCCGAGTGTACGATTGAAATCGAGAACGACGGTACGATTCGCGTGAAGGGTATGACCGAAGAAGAGTTTGACCGTCTCTACACCAAGATTACTGGAAATAACCATGAGTAAGATTCTCCCCGTTGCCATTGAACCCACCTTCAATGCCCTTCAGTCCGAGCGGATCGACTTCATTCGCGGCCTGAACTATTACGCCAACAATCACACGGCCGAGGATTCCAAAGCCTACGCGCTGAAGTGGGTGAAGAAGCACATGCCTGAGATCTACCCGCAACTGAAGAAGGCGGATGACTGGAAATTCCAAAACTACGGCTTCATCCTCCGTATGCAGGAACGAGGCTTCTTCCTAACGGAGAAGCAACTAACAAAGATCATGGCCGAGTTCCGCATCATCGCGGGCGGGATCGTGACGGAAGAACGGGTTAAGGAGGTACCCGTACAGAAAGTAAAAAAGTCACTGAGCGCCCTAATCTTCCGCTTGAAGCAGCCGAATGTGCTCTGGATGGAATCCTACAGGAACGGAATACCGATCCCGTAAACCTTGGGCTGAATGCCAAGGATATCACGGAGGTAATCCAGTGGGCGAAGAAGACGCGGGATGATTTGGAAGAGGAACCTTCAGACTATCGAAAAGGTTTCCCGCTAAGGGCCAAGCGATTCCTACGCGACCTTATTGATCGTTGTGAGTCTGCACTAACATCCGTCAAACAGCAGTCGGCTAATAAGGTTCCGTCCAAGCGCAAGCAATCCCCAGTCAAGCTAGTTTCAAAACTCCGCTTCAGTATGGAGGACAAGGAAACGGCTATCACTGGGGTAAGACCCGAAGGGTTGATCGGCGCGAAGCGGGCCATCGTCTGGAATGCTAAAGACAGGATGGCGGTCTACTACCAGAGTGACAACGGGTTCACGGTGTCAGGTACATCCCTGAAGAACTTCGATATTGAGAAGTCCTTCACGATCAAGGTGCGGAAGCCCGCCGATATGAAGCTCGCATTCCATGAACAGACGGTTGCGAAGATGCGGGACTGGCTGAAGGGGCTTTCCACAGTCCCCAGACCTGCTAACGGGCGATTCAACGAATCTTGTGTCATTATCAAGATCGGTTGATATGGTTTCAAACCGTAGTAGTGTGATGGTGTCTCCATGGCACCGTCCGTGCTGACTCTCCTACAGCACGCTATGCCCTCATACCATCAGGCTAGATTGGTTAAGTTTGTCACACACGCATACAATGAGGGCGCTATGGGCGGTTTGAGGGGCTGGATTCTTCGTGAATCTGGCCCCTTTTCTTTTTTATTGTGATGGAATGCACGCAAGCCGACAGACGGCTATTGCCTTCTGGTTTGATCGGCGTATAATCCTATTCACGGTCAACAAACAAGGACACCGAAACCATGAAGCTCTACACCTATATCTGCACGGTCGGAGGCGAAGATGAATACCTGATCGCAAAGGATGATCAGATTGCTCCCGAAGCAGGTCCGCATGAAGAACGCATCGTAGAGGAGCTGACGGAAGAGACCTTCATGAATGCCTTCCGTAATACAACCCTGCAAGGCGCAATCTATCTCTTCATGACGGCATGGGACAATCGGATTTACAAGGACTTTCGCGTAGCGAACGTGTCGAAGGAATTCCAGACCGATATGCGCAAGTGTGTCGAAGCATGGTCCATGCGCGATCAGCCGAACATGCACAATAAGTGGGCAGAATTGGTCCAAGAAACCTACGATAAGTGGGTGAAATAAGCAGACAGACGGTATTGACTACGCTGAAAGACAAGCGTATAGTAGTATCACTTCCAACGAACAAGGAACCTTCGCCATGAAACAGACCGCCACCCCCGCCCTGCTGGAAAAGTTCGATTCCATCTTCGGTGACCTGACCGACGGCAGCATCACCCCAGAGGTCCAAAAGCTGGTGTTTTGCAGCATTGAGACCTACCGCAACGGCCCATGGTTTGCCGAATGCAAAACGGACGGGGACGAGTACACCCTCGGGATGATCGGCAAGAATGGTCGGCGGGAATGGTCAATCACGATCATCGGCAACTCCCGCGCCGCCGAGGTTCGCTTCAACGGGGTTGATGAGGAAGAATTCCTGAATCTGGTTGCCTGATAGGTGAACGGCCATGCGTAATCAAGGCTATGCGGTTGAATACTGGTACCTCTACGGAGACAAGAAGCATACGGAGTGGGTCTACATGACCCCCGATGGTCTGCCGACGGGGACCGACCGACTCTTCTCCTGCACTCTTTTCAAAACCCGAGCCGAGGCCGAAGAAATTGCAAAGGATATCGAGAATTCATCAATCCATCATGTCGAATTCATGGTAAGGAGTCTGGATGACTGATACAGCACACTGGGACGGCTACTGGGCCATTGAGCGGATGGCACATGACCTATACTGTCCTAATGCGTACCTCACGCCAAAGGAAGCCGTTAAATGCCCCAAGGAAGCCGATGAGGTCATAACCGCATTAGAGGTCCGCCTCTATGCCTCTAACATGACAAATACCGCCGATAGTAGGAAGGTGTTCGACAACGGCAGGGTAAAGGTCTATCATTGTCTGGGTAGACCGATGCGGAGAAACATCCGCGTAGTGGTCAACGGGGAACGGAAGACGGTAACGTACACTTCCCTTTTCAAAAACACGGTGGTACACTTCATCATTGATCAAAAAGAGGTTAAGGGTTATGTCAACGGTAAACGGGTCTCCCTCCTTGCGGCTAGTTCATACTGACGAGCGGTATCAGGACGTGAAGAAAGCCTATCACCACATCTATATGTGGTTGCGGGATGGGCGGGTAGATGAAGAGACGGATCGTCACACCCTGTGGTGGCGCGACGGATGGTCCCTTCGTTCTTCCATGATGAGGTCCATCGCAACCTATGGTAACGAGAGTGTGACGGAAGCTCTAGAGTATCTTGACGGCAAAAGTCAAATCGTCTATACTCTAGAAAATTTGGGTATTGAAGAATTCTTGGACATTGTTTTCTTGACTACGGGGAAATGGAAATGAACAATCCTACGATCAGCGGCCGCTTTCAGAAACTGACCATCAACCTGAAGGAAGGTGTTCAGCCACCTGAATATGGTAGCGAGGGGGCTTCTGGGTTCGATCTTCGCGCCAACAATGAAAACGATATCGTTATTGAACCCAACTGCACGGCATTGATTCCTACTGGCCTGTATATGGCTGTCCCAGCGGGGTTTGAATTACAAGTCCGCTCACGGTCTGGACTGGCGGCGAAAAATCAGGTATTCGTCCTGAACACCCCAGGTACAGTAGATAGCGACTATCGGGGTGAAGTTAAGGTGATTCTTCACAATGCCAGTAGACTCCCGTTTGTTGTTCATACGGGAGACCGTATCGCGCAAGGGGTTATCTGCCCAGTAGTCCACGCGGTCTGGAATGTGGTGGAAAGTCTGGAATCCTCCGACCGAGGGGAAGGTGGTTTCGGTAGCACGGGTGTGAAATAATTCATAAGGGCCGTTTATCTTCGGATGAACGGCCCTTGTCTTTTTGTAGCCGCGAGCGTATAATTCTATTCACGGTCAACAAACAAAGGACACCGAATCATGAACGCCCAAGAGAAAATCCAAGCCGCTTTCAACATGATCAAAGAACACGTCGAGAAAGGAGGCGTTCTGATCAGCGACGAGGATGGGGTTAAGCAATATGTCTTCGGCAGCGCGACCCTGACGACATCTTCGGTAGGTTCGCATATCTGGTATGACCTGACTAGCCACCTCCCGAAAATCGAACTCTGGAAAGGCGCGAAGAAGGACGCAATCATGCGCACGTGGATTCCAGGCGAAGCAAACACCATGCTCAAACTCGCACAGCAATACGTAGAAGGCTGCAAGTAACCGACAAACGGGGCTTGACCAAAGGAAGGACAAGCCCCATAATGAACCCGTCGTAACAAACCCGATAGAACCAAATGGACCTGAAAACGAAAGGCGCGGTCATCGCCACCTTTGAAATCCTCTCCGCCGAGATCGTCGCAAACGAGAACATGGAGCGGGAGCCGAACGGGCATGGTGGCACCGATATCTTCTGTCGCAAGGGTAACACGGTCTGGCAATTCCGCGCCGCGATCAACGGATACCCTGAAAGCATCAGTTTCGTAGACGCCGACAAGATGATTAGCTGGCAGGTAGATGAAGTTTTGGAGGACGGAGAATTCAAATACGAATTTGACCGTATTTCCCCCGCCGAATTCGCACAAGTTCAATTCTGACCATTAAGGAACCACCATGTTCATTAAAGACGCAACCCCCGAACTTCTGCTACAGTTTGAATTGATCGCCAATCGGATCATTGAGAAACAGAATCAGCCGCTCGATTCCAACGAAGAATTCCGCGCATTTCACTATGCCACCAAGGACGGGGCGTGGGAATATATCGCCTATGAAGGAGCCCATGAGTGTATTGCCCATCGCGGCCTGACGACTGGCACGTGGTGCGTCTACGAGATTCTTGAAGGCGACACCTTTAAAATCCAGCTCAACGGCATCACAGAAGAAGACTTCCTCTCGCTCCCGAGTGATTTTTAATCAAGGTACACCATCATGCGCGCAGACAAATACGCAACCCGCTTCACGGAAATCCTCATGGACACCCAGACTTCCAAGCACGCCCAGTTCATGAAGATGGATGATTCCACGATCCAAGTATACCGCTTCCCCGATGATAAAGGCAGCTGGTTTGCTACCATCGACACGGCAACCCAACGGAAGACGGTGGGGCAAGTGAATGCCGACGGCTCCTTCTGGATTGCGGAGCAAGACGCATCGGGCCGCATCCGCGTCAATAACATCACCCCCGAAGAGTTCGGTCGCAAGCGGGTGATGTGGTAAAGGTCACGAAAGCCGCCTATCGGTGGACAGACGGCTGTTGATTCCACATTAGATCAGCGTATAATGATGTTCATGGGCAGCGAGCCTAGACAACCCAAAAGGAAATCATCATGAAAGCAATCGTCTTCCGCCTCTCCCAAGGTTCCGACAAACAATTTGAAATCGGCGAGAAAGCCGATAAGAACGTAATCGGATACTTCGCGGAAATGTACGCGGGCTGGAATTCATGGGATGTTGAAGAGACCGAAAGCAGCATCGAGGCAGTAAACGCCTTCCTGCGGAACGCCCAGCACGGAACCTACGCACGGGAATATGACCTTCACGATCCCGAGCAGGTCAAGGAATTCTGGGAAGACGTAGAAGGTGACGACTGCGACTACGAAGCCTTCAACGAGCTGGCCCACATCGACGCACGGGACAGCAGCAATCTGGTGGAGCAAGCCTTGCGGCACGAACAGTATAGCCGCCATGCATGGGAAATCGACGGCCGCCCCCACGTCACGCGGAATGAATTCGACTTCATCATGACGGGTGACTATCGCCACCTTGACGTAGCCTTCGAATAAGCCGATAGACGGCATTGACAAGGGGAAGGGGTTCGGTGTAGAATCCCTTCCATAGTATCCAACAAGGAACCATCGTGAAAGTCGAAAAGCAGAACGACCACAAAGTCTTCATAGCCCACATCTTCAAACCCCATGAGCTGCAAGAGGGTTCCCAGTGGCTGTCGGTCGAGGGTGACGAGGTGGTAACACTGGAATGGGTTGATGGGGACAAGGTGGTCTACCGAAGTAACAACGGATCCTGCTTCAATCAATCGGCTTTCAAATTCCAACTGTATTATAACCTGATCGTGAGATAAGACCATGGTCAAATATACGAAAACCGAGGTCATGCGGGCCTTGAAGGATTACGGCGGGCGTGGCGAGAAATGGGCGAAGCTTCTGGTGCCAGTCTTGAATAAAGAGTTCGCGGACAGGAAGACCGATGAAGACCGCTACTATGCTATCAAGATGTCAAAGAACATCGTGAAAGGTCGGCTACCCGTCCTGAAGCTCAACGTCGATGACATGACCCACCAAGACTTCATCAAGGCCATGCGTCTGATCGAATCTAAAGCTTCCCTGTTCGCCGACTGGTGGGTTGACGTTGAGGAAGTCCAAGTCACAATCCCCGCAGAGACGCGGAAGGACAAGAACGGGCGGCTCTATACGGTCAGAGAACGGACCGTATCTGGATGGAATGGTGCAATCTACTATCAACCCCTACCAAACAAATTGGAGGACTAGAAATGATGAATCAGGACAAAGCCTTTAATCGGCTGGTGGACTACATTCGTCGGAATGGCGAAGAGGTAGAGGTTGACAGCAAGGAGCTGGCCCTCTACAATACTGTCAGCATTGTGAAGCTTGATGACCTGTACGCAATTTCTGATCGGGACGGCTGGCGGGATGTTGTGACACAATACTACCCCCATGCGGCGTGGATGGTTACGCAAAGTCCTGCTACGGGGAAGGGCTATGAATACGTCTTTAACACGATTGAGCCCGAAGAATTCGAGGCTATCGCAATGGGTGTTCTGGCATGACAGAAGCCGAAAACAAACTATTGATGGACATTGCCGAGGGTAAGTCCAGTGAGCCCATGCCGTCCCACTGGGTTGAGAAATTAGACCTCTCTGAAGACGATAACAGGAACTGGGACTACGTCAAGCGGATCGGGCGCGTGCTATACCTTCATGAGGTCTTTGCGGTTGCAATCCTCGGTCTAACACGGGATGAAGCCCTGATCATGGAAGCCATGAATGACGGGATGCACTGGACGGCTGAGGACGATTGTCATATCGTTGACCTGTTCTGCACCAACATGGTTCCGTTGGACGCGGTACCCCTTCTTTTCAAAACGGCTGGAATCGATCCTATTAGATATCCTATCAAGGATGTCAAAGAGGAGCGTATGAAGTAATGGAAGAACAGGAACTGGATCAGGAACCAGAGTTTCAGGCACGGACACAGGAAGAGCAGGTCTTCATCGTGCGTAGGGGTGAGCCCGAGTATGTCCTAAAGACTGTAGATGCTATCAGGAATCTGAATGCTGGTGTAGGGGCTGCTTTGATCATGCTGAATGCGTGGTGGGTTGAGGCTGACCTTGCCCACGCCGCACTAGTCGGACGGTGGACGTTTCAAGGCGGACCATATCGCGCCGATATCATAACGCCGTTCAAACTGGATGAAGACAGGGCGCTAGAGCTTTTCGAGAAATATTGCCTTGACTTTGACATAGATGAGGTAGAAGGGTATGAGAACACCTATTAATGATCCCGCAATGAAAAAGTGGCCAAAGGACTATCAAGCAGCATATCATATCCACTGCTACACCCTGTTCCCGCTGTTCATGCTGCTACTGTTCCGCCCGTTGCCGCCTATGGGACTAGTCCTAGGGGTTGGAATCGGCTGGATTCTGGCTGAATACGTAAAGACCCTGATAGGTTTCTTCTGGCAATCGGCGGAAGATGGGAAGGTACGGACGGCATATGTCTTGGCTGCAGTGGTAAAAGCGGTCTTCGCCGCCCCCATGGTCTCATTGATCAATAGTTCCGCTAGTAGCGCCCTATTGATTATTCTGGCGGTTGCTGCTACCATAGCTTCATCATGGGAAGACATTGAAATGTCTGAAGAATACCAGATGCGAACTCGGAAATGATTGAATACGTCGTCTCTCTATCATTGTCGCTGATGACTGGCCCAGCGTGCCCCAGCGGGTGTCCTGTTCTTACAGGGAGGGACACCCCGACGGGGAGCTACACCGCTAGGCAAATGGATTATATGGGAATCGGTTTCAAGGAAGACGGGAAAGGTGGTGTGTTCGCCATCCATCCCGTCTGGACCGATGAACGGCAAAGGAAGCTATCTGGTGAAAAGCGGAACTTTGTCACAGCTGGCTGCATCAACGTAGACTATAATACGTTCATCAAACTTCCAAAACGAAGTTTCAAACTCATCATTAAGGAGTAATTGATCATGCAGAAGATCGTCGCTGGGGTTGTGCTGAATACTTGCGTGACGGTTGCCGCGTGCCATTTTATCCTCAAGGAAATCGATGGGATTGGTGGGCGCATCGACCATAATACTAGAATCATGTTCTCCGATATCGAACAACTTAAACGAAGCACAGTCGACATTGATAGACGCTTTGATTTTATCGAAAATAACATTTCCCCTGTGGTGGACAGCACCAATGAAAGGGTGTCGCGCCTTGAATTCAATCAACGGCTTAATGATATCAGTGGCATCAGCGGTAGTAATAAAATCGTCGATTCCTGCATAAGTCAAAAACGCAAAAAGGAAACGATTGCAGACTTCAGGAACCCCTCATGGTACTATGATTCCGTTACGAAGTGCATCAATGAGAAAATGAGTAAGCTGATTAATAAAAAATGAGCCGATGGAACATGATCGGCGAGGTTGTTCAGTTCGAACACCTCTGCCCCCTGCATATGTCGGGCGACGACTACCGCGAGATGCTGAATAGCGCCGCGCTATTCTTCGATTCCAAGAAAGCACGCAACTCGGAAGGCATGGACACCTTCTTCAATCAGCGACTGTTCCGCCTCCCCTACAGCGAGCTGCGGATTCAAAAGCTCAAATCGGGAATCAGGTCAATGACATTCTTCATTGATTGGCTTCCTATCTCTGGCCCAGTCGTGGTAGTTGAGTACAGCACCGCACTAGTCTTCCGACGGACTGTCGTCTATCGGCTACACTAAATCAAAAGCCCCCTTTCCAATCGGATCGGGGGCTTTCGTTTTGTTAAATACTATCAATCTAATAAAAGGAACCTACTATGTCTTCATCCAAACCTGAGAACCGCGAGGAGTTCGTCAACTGGTGTATGCGTCGCCTAGGTGCCCCTGTTATCCGCATCAACGTAGCACGGGAGCAGGTTGAAGATATCGTAGACGCGGCGCTACAGAAATTCCACCGCGAGCACTATAACGGCTCCATCAACCTGTATCTACCTGCTGAGGTGACGGCTCAAGTCATGAAGGACCGTTTCTTCCCTCTGGATAAGTCGATCATCGCGGTTGAGCGCGTGCTAGAGACCAATAGCGTGACGACGGGTCAGTTCTCCGCCGAGTATGGTCTGATCAGCAGCACGTATCCGTTTGCCCTGAAGGGATCAGGTCTAGCCTCCTATACCATGGCGATGCAATACCTTCAGACCCTACGGGACGTGACCTCTGGACGTTTCAAAAACCATAGGTTCAATATGCGGATGAATCGCATGTTCATTGACGTGGACTGGTCCCAAATCCCCGAAGGCCGTATCTTTGTTGTGGAGGCCACGCGTGCGCTAGACCCCGATGAGTTCACGGATATCTGGGACGATCAATGGCTGAAGCGTTATGCAACCTGCCTGATCAAGCTTCAGTGGGGTAACAACCTACGCAAGCTCCAGAACGTTCAGCTAGTAGGCGGTGTGCAGATTGATGGTCTCCAGATTGTTACCGAGGCCACGGAAGAGCTTCGACAGCTAGAGGAGGAAATCCTTCTATCTGAACAGGAACCCGTGCTGCCGTTCATGGCATAAGGAGGGCGAACCATGGCCGTTAATAGTTACTTCGATCATGTCACCCAGCGGAACGAGCAGAATCTCTATCATGATCTAGCCGAGGAGATGATCCAGCTATCGGGGATCGATGTTCAGTATATCAAGGTCGAGAATCTGCGCGCCGAGAACTATGACCCTGTCTTTGGTGAAAACCGATTCGAGAAATTGAACGGGGCCGTCACCATCGAGATGTATATGAAGGACTTCGAGCAACCCCTAGGCGGGGATGACCTTTACTCGAAGTTCGGATTCACGCAAGCCCACACCTGCACGTTCGTTGCTGGCGTTCGTCGATTTGGTGCCGTCATGGGAATGCGCCCACGGGAAGGGGATTACATCTATATCCCCGAGTGGGATTACCTCGGACCTGATGATATCTTCCGTATCACTAAGGTAGACTTCGTGGACGCACAATGGAAGGCTTTGGGCTCCCCCGTTTACTATTTCATTAAATGCGAGCGCGCCAAGTTCACCCATCAGGATGTCGATACTGGTATTCCTGATCTTGACGAGGACGTGGTTAGAAAAGAGATGATGGATAGAAACGACGATACCGACCCGCTGGAAGAGTTCGGGAAAGCATTCATTGATTTTTCTGAAGATAATCCATTCGGGACGGCTTGATTATGCTAGGACACGCACCATTCTATCACAGCCATATTAAACGGTATGTCGCCATTTTCGGGACGCTCTTTAATGACATTTCTATTATAAGGGAAGGAAAAAATGGGGACAAAAAGACTATCAAGGTACCGCTGTCCTTTGTGCATAAAGATAAGGTACTGGAGAGGCTTCAACAAAATCCGAACCTTAAAGAGACGTGGAATAATTCTTTTCCGCGCATGGCTTTTGAAATGGACTCTCCGACTTATGATGGCACTCGAAAGGAGGGTTCTTCGCTACAAACGATGCGTAAGGCTGATGGGTCTAAAGCACGGTTTCAATTTTCGCCAGCGCCGTACACTATCCCGTTCCGTCTCGTAATTTTCAGTGTGAAGCTTGAGGACGGCCTTCAGGTATTGGAACAAATCCTCCCATTTTTCCAACCTGAATATACGGTCTCCGCAAAAGAGATCCCCGATATGGGGATCGACCGCGATATCCACGTAGTTTTAAATTCCGTTAGCTTTACGGATAACGTGGAAGGTGACTTCACAGAATCTAGACTCATTGAATGGACTCTAGATTTTTCCCTTAAGGGTTATTTCTATGGTCCTGTTGCCGATAAATCCATTATTAAAACCATTGACATCAATCATTGGTTTAACCCACAGATGGAAGGGGTTCCTGCATTGAACTATCATGCCGAAGGGATTCCGCCCGATACCATCACAGAACGCATTACGGAAAACTGATAACATGTTTGAGAAGCTTGAAGAGACCTTTAACCTGATGCCGTCGCCTGCTATCTCGCCTCGGACTGATGTTATCGAAGAGGCCAATATCGTTGTCAAAGACGATAAGCCCGTCGTCCCCGTCGATGATGCGGAACGGAATAAGCGGGATCAGGCGATTGCGCGGGAGAGCATGAAAAATGCTCTAGCCAAGGGCGAAACTCTTCTAGAGCTACTAGCGCAAGTTGCACAAGGATCAGAACACCCACAAGCGTTCAGCGTGGCTGCTAATTTGATTAAGACGATTACTGATACGGCAATGAAAATCCATGAGGTGAGCGGCGGCACGACACAAAAAGAAAAAGCCGCCTCCCTCGAAAAGGAAGCGGCCCCTGTGGTGTCGAATCATCAACACCTGCATGTCGGATCAACCGAGGACCTGATGAAGTTAATCAGAGGTTCCAAGTAATCTTCTTCGTGGTATAGAGCTTCATACCAGCAACCCCTAGTAGGGACTGGATAGCAGCTTTATCCACGTCGGCACCTGAAACAAGTTCATAGGAGTAGTCTTGATAGAAGCTACTGTCATGAATCATCGCATGATGGGTGGATGGTGCCGACCTTAATTCGGTCCAGAAATGGCCGTTATGAAATACAGCTTGTTCCAAGGCGATACGGGTATTTTTCACCTGTATCGCCTTTTTCGTTGATGCAACCGTATTTCTGATAATGGACGCGTGTTTGATCTTGCCCATATTGGAATCAAATACGGGTGATAGCTTCGCGTTCTTTCCTTCTACTGATTGAACGGTTAGCGTCACGTCCCTATTGTTATATCCCCATCCCCTACGGTCAATGGATACGCGGGTGATTGCACCTTGAGGGGAAACTGCAGATACGCGACCACGGAAACCACTACCAAGATGATTGGTGGTCAGCTCTACGACGTCATCAACCTTATATCCTGTACCGCCAGCCATGACTGTAACACTCATGACTTTGCCGTACTGGACTTGATCGACCTTGAATGTCAACCCATCTACGGTAGCGGTCTCTCCGTCTTTCCAATTGATTGATGATTCAATCACGCCAATCGCATACACGGGTTGAATTGATACAACGATCCCTTCCGACGTGATATCGTCCGTGAGCTGGAATTCTTGTCCATTACCTGATAGCTCTAGAGCATACAGGTCTCCGCTTTTCATTACGGACTCTACTAGCCAACCGTTGATGTCATGACCCACTAGTTCGAACGGGTTCCCCGTAACCTGTTTCACTAGCATAACCTTATGGTTGGACCATACGGCATCCGATGGTTTGAAAACCCGATCCTTCGGATTGCGTACCTGTACGGTCTCACCATAGGCGGCCTGATAGAAGATACGGTAGCTCTCGTCTGTACCCTTGACGCTGTATATCTCTTTCAGATGCTTGGCGACTAGCCTGAAGTCCGCCTTAGCGTCTACGGGGAAGTTGGGAGCATAGACCTCCCTGAATTTGGGGAGCAGTTCGACGGGGACCAAATCAATATCGTTTGCCAGCTTCATGGCTTCGAAGCCTAGGTCTGCACCGTGAGTAGCAGACCATTTGTAGTAGGCTTCCATGAATGAAACGAATTTGCGGTGGTCTTCCTGTATGAATTTGGGCAGGGCGGCCACCTTTTGGGAGACTGCCCGCGCTGATACGTTCAGTTCACTCATTCTACCTTCAGCTCCACAGAAAGGCGGTCCTTGTTCAGCACTAGAGCCGTAGCAAACCCCGTGTAAACATCATCAATTGCAGGGGCAACGAAGACTTCCAATTTCTCGGCTGACGTCTCGCGGATGGCTGTCGTGTTAATCACAAGCTTTCCTGTCTTGTAATCAACCGTTCCAACCTCAGTCGTGCCGATATAGAGCTTACCTTCCTTATCGGTTAGTGACTGATATTCCGTGCTACCCGTTAGACGGACTAGCGAAGACTTGACGCTACCCTTGTTGATCGCGTTTTCAAATTCATACGTCAGCGTCCCCTTGATGGGTTGTGCCATTGACAGGGTGTAGTCGGCACGGACGGATACAATAGCTCTACTATGGCCCTTGATATCCGATACCAGATTGGAATAGTAGAAATCGCGGTCGAAGATTCCGAAGCCTTCATCAAAGTGGCGTTTGACCACTTCCTTGATTTGAGCCGTGAAGTTGCCTAGGCCGTTCACGCTGTTACGACGAATAACTGCTGTTACGTTTAGGTTCAGACCGACAAACTTCGGATCAATGACAACGGGTGTAATGCCGATTACGGAACGGGCTTTTAGCTTCCGCTCAATATCGCGGCGGTTGGCTTCCGTCAATTTGGTTAGGGACCGTGGGATGATCGAAACGAATACTTTCCCGAATTGCGGAGGAGTTGCTTCCTCGCCGCCCCAGACCGCTACGCTTTTTGCATACGGGTAAATGTCATGGGTGACGGCCGCATAGTCCTCTTTCGTGACAGCCCTGTTCTGGCTTTGGAAATAACGGGGAGCGTTCAGCTTGATGGTGCTGGTTGCTTCGGGGTCTGCACCGCCTGCACTGTTCGCTACCACTGAGATACGGACATCCGCGTTCTCGTATCCGTCGAATGAACCGATGAGGGAGAAGCGGGAGAAGTCGTTGGCGTCTGGGCCGTTCGTTTCCAGATATTCAACATAGACGATGCCGTTCAGCGGAGGCCGTCTACCGAACACCCCGTCCCCGAATTTGACCTCATAGTTGCCTCCGTCCGTCTCGTAGACCCAGTATGCAGGGGTGTCCGATTTGATGTTGGCAATCCCGCTGGCTTTCTCATACACCGTATACTGGTTGGCGGTCTGATTATCGTAGACGGCCATGCGGATAGTGGACGTATCGATCTTGGTACTTGGGATGATATAGCGCCGTTCATCCGAATCAACCGCGAAGCTATAGCCTTTCAGGATACCCTCAAAGACTTCAACCGCATCATTCTTGTAGAGACCGTTGCCGTCACCCTGTAGGACATGTTCTTGTAGGGTAACGAACGTATACTGCTGGCGGTCACTCTTGACAGTGAACCGTGCGCCGCGTGGTAGCACTAGGGACGCTACGTGCTTAGATGGATCATTGATGCTTAGGGATAGAACCGCACGGGCGGCCGTTGCACTCTTCGGAGTGTAGCCTAGTAGCTTCGCACGGGAGACGACGTTGGCGCGAATGATCGCAGTGTCAATCTCGGACTCGTTCGCCAGCATGTTCGCCAGATACGCGTTGTTCTGGCTGTTATAGGCTAGTAGGTCTAGGATAGCGTTTAGACCCGACCCCTCAAAATTGTAATCCTTGAATTCGTCTTGCTGCTTCAGGAATTCCTTTAGAGATTCCTTAATCTCGCTGAATTCCATCGATGTTAGATTGACTTGGGCCATGGTTATCAGCGCGTCCTCTCAACGAATACGGTTATTTCTTCTTGTCTATTAAGTTCGATGATCTTGAAGTAGATCGTTACCTCTAGGCTATTTTGATCATCCTTCTGGTAGATGTTTATTTGTTGAATCTCCACGCGGGGTTCATACTTGTCTACCATTTCATTAATTTTAGCCCTGATGAATTCAGCGGTAAATGGGCTGAAGTTCTCGAATAGGGAGCCCCTGATGTTCGTTCCCTTATCAGGATCAAACGGGCAATCATATAGGTCGGTCTGGACAAGATTGCGCAGACTTTTCTTAATGGCTTCGACATCCGTAGCAGCAACAATGTCGCCTGTAAGCGGATGCCTCACAAAATCCAGATTGATATCTCTGTAGACGTATCTCTTTCCCATTGTAGACCGACCTGTAGGGTTTACTAATAGGGATATTTAATTCATCGATTCATTGGCGATGATCAAAGCCTTAACGAAGTCGGACCGCACGATATCTTCAGGATGGAACGTGATATGGCGGAACCAATCTGGCATCTTATGGGCCAAAGCCTCTAGCCAATAGAAAGCGGTCTTCTCCTTCTTCAGGTCTGTCTGTCGCGTATCGCCGCACAGGATGACCTGAGTATTTTCACCCACGCGGGTTAGCACACTGTATAGCTCCTCCTGATTCATGTTCTGAAACTCATCAACGATAATGCAGGCATTGTCCAGCGTGATACCGCGTACATAGCTGGTCGTGATGAATTGGATCATGTCCTTCTTCTTCAGAATCTCCCACGCCGCGCCGTTCTGGCATAGTTCATTTACGATTCCTACGTAGGGGAGTTGATACACCGACTGCTTTTCTTCCACCGTCCCAGGTAGGAACCCCTGATCCCGTGTCGGCACCGTGGAGCGTACAATGATGATCCTATCCTTCTCCTTTTCAAACAGGTCTTTCAATGCAAGGTAGCATGCAACGTAGCTCTTACCCGTCCCCGCGCTACCTGATGCGATGACGTTCAGGTCATCCAAGTATGCGTCCATCATTGCTTTCTGGGCAGCCGTGCGTGATTGAAGGTTAGTTGGAAGGCTTCGCGCTTCTGGCTTTCATTCTTGCGGCTTTGTTTTTGGCGCATTGATTGTCTCCAAAACAATTAAGGGGTGTTAGGAATAATTCCCAACACCCCTATTTTATACTGCTATTGTTCGTTCTGCAACTTTTGACAAATGGCGTGAAGCTTTAGAGCATACTCATTACTGATACGGAGCCGCTCCAACTGCTGGTCGGCCTCATCGGCTAGTTTGAAAAGTCTTCGAGTAGCTGTCTCCGAAAATGCCCAGTCGGTGGCAGGGCTTCCGTTACTGCTGTTGGCGGGGCTGGTAGCTCCACCTGTGGCCTTGTGACTTTCGGCTGTTCTGGCAGCTTCTGCAGCTTTCCATTTGTCGCGCAACCTGAAACCGTCAGAGATAGCGCGCTCAAGGCGAGCAGCATTATTACTAGCTTGCTTAGTGGCATCACGGTATTTCTTCTCCAAATCCGTATTAAGTCTGGAAAGTTCGGTCTGCGCCTCAATGGCTTTCTTATTAACCGCTTCAATCTCGGCAACATGCTGGGCGTGCTGCTTTTCCAGTTCCTTGATGTAATATTCCTGTTGGCGCTGTTCGCGTATGGCTTGCTGGCCGTCCTTATATTGAGCCGTGAAATAGGCGGCTGTTGCGGATGAGGACAGGAGGGCGAATGCTGCCAGATACCATCGATAGCGGGTAAGGAATGGCAGGGCTAGTCTGAATAGGTTTAGGATCATTTTGCACCTTCAAAGAAGGGGTCAATGAACGGCTTATACTTTTGCCGTCGCTTCAATAGAATATTTACGGGATATTCGCGGTTTATTTCAAAGAACGACTTGCCATAACCGTTCAGCTTGGTCTTCTGTTTCAACGACGTATTCTCGACGTTCCCGAACCACAGCTTATCATCACACCCTTTAGTGTTGCGGCAAACCCTCTGATCCGACTGGATTCCGCCGATTCCACCATTATAGGCTGCTAGGGCGAAGGCATAGCGGTCTAGTTCACTGGTACTATTTTTGAAAATCCCATAGTTCCGCTTCATCATGGCGAGGAGGGCAACCATTTGCATTTCTGCATTGTAGATGTCGTTCCATCCCCATTCCTTTAGATCGCGGTCAAGTCCCTTAGCTTCCTCTACTGCATCAAAACGGGCGGTCTTTGTATGTTGTCCGAGGCCTGCCCCGTGCTCTCTTTCCGACTTCAATTCGGCAAAGCGGCTCCAGCACTTCTTATGCGTTAGGCTGATACAGGTCTCTTGCTCAATCTGGCCAGCCACCGCGCTAGGATATGGGTTATCGGGCCACTTACGTTTCATGACATCTATCAGGGCGTCCTTATGATACATGAAGTTCTGTGGGATCCCTTTCGGTGCCGCTGGGACTTCCTGTGCCCATAGCGGACATGAGAATAGCACTAGCAGGATTAGACCTGCCAGTTTTGTTAGTAGACGTTCCATTGTTGTTTCCAAAAAGAAAGCCCCGAGATCATCGAACAATGATCAAGGGGCTTATTTGTTTTTGTTCGGTGTCGATCAGCGTAGCAGGTTGACGTTCACCACTACGAAGGTCGCTAGGACGATACAGACACCGAGATAGACGATAGCAGCTGCGATGGGGTTCTCCTTTGCCTTGTTGGCAAATTCCATCATATGAATTTTAGGGAAGAGAACCCGTCGGACTACGTGGCTGACCGCCGCCACTACGATAACAACACTAGTGCTATTCAAGACGGCTGACAGGAATGCAAAGTTCCCGTCAAACGTAAACACGTTGTCAATCTGGCTGATTACCAGAAGGAACACGCCGAGGAACAGAAGGCGGCGCAGGTCACTATCACGTGATAAACCAATCAACTTTTTCCACTGAGCTTCCATGTTAGTATTGACTCCGCATCTTAGGATAGTGCTTGCGCAATTGATCGAACCTGTTCTTTAGATCGGTAGGAATCTTGTGCCCGTGGTTAACGCCATTATAGGACATTGCCACCGCGCTGATATGATATTCGTGCGTGGTGTCCTGCTGGCAATACTGGCAATACTCCGTGATTTGATCCTTGCGGTCGGCGATCTTGAACATTTTGTCAATCTCCGTACCGCACTCTTTGCAAGCGTATTGGTATAGTGGCATGATGATTATTTGATCAATGGTCGATAGTTCGCGTCAAGCAGCCGTTGAATCGTGCCGTCCTGATTGCGCACCGACGGGACAGGCATTCTTGATTGCTGCTGACTGCTACCGTTGTTAGTCGTGTTATTGTTATGTATGGTCACAGGAGCAATGATGGGTTGCATCATGGCGTCCTGTTTATCCGCTGCCGTCTGTTCAATCCGTTGCGTTAGCTGCTCTAGGTTAGCGACGCGGGTATTGCCAGCGGTGACACCTTGAATATCGGGCTTGACGATATTGGCAGCAATCTCTGCGGACTTGGCTGAATCGTCGATCTTGGGTTCGGCGCTTGTCGGGAGCACCTTGTTGATTAGGTCACCTACAATCTCACCACCTTTCTCGCCTAGGAAGAATCCACCGATACCACCTAGCAGGCCACCAATTACGGAACCTACTGGTCCACCAATGGCACCTAGGACAGCACCTGCTTTTGCACCAGCTAGGGCACCTACAGTCTTACCACCGATCTTACTATACTCTGTGGTCTTCTGCTCAGACGATAGCGCGTCATCTTGGGAGACCTGATAGGCTTCATATGCACTGAGGCCGACGGCTAGTGGGGCACCTAGGACACGTCCAGCGCCTTTCCCGACTGCTGCAATTTTGGACGTGGGCTTGACCGCTGCTTCTACACTCTTTGCAATCGCAGGCGCGGCTTGTGCTTCAGCGGAGACCGCACTTGCAAGCCCCGTAGTAGGAGCCCGTGTCTTTCCTAGGATCTTCCCTAGCTTTCCAGCGGCACCTTTTGCACCTAGACCCGCTGCACCAATTCCAGCAGCACCTAGGGCTGCACTTCCTAGCGTATCGGCGATGGCACCGATCAATGAGTTATCCTTATCCTTCTGTGCCTTCGCAAGCTCGTCTGCAGTATTTGAAACTACAGCACTAGCACTCTTTGATTCGAGTTCAGCCTCGCGTTCTGCTAACGTATCGCGGCGCGTGTTCTTATCAATCTGGTCCAGCTTCTGGATAATGACACCGTTTAGCTCAACCAGTTCTGCTAGGAATTCGTCATCATCGTCGTCCGTCAGCTCTTCCAACTGTGCTGGATCTATCTTGGCGACGGGATCAGGCATACCCTCCTCATCCCAGCGCATCATGACGGGCTCTTCGTTGTTATTGTTGACGCCGAAACGTTCCAACAGGAGAGCTAGGTTCTCGTTCGATTGACCGAAGCCGTTCTGAATCTCATCCAGAATCTCGGAAAGAATTTCTTCGGACTCACCTTCGTCTTCTTCAATTTCATCTAGGGAGCCGTCAATATCCATCGCGGCAGCACTAGGGCCGTCGTCTTCATCGTCGTATTCGTCATCTTCAACCCAGCCACCCTGCGACGGGTCAAAGTCTTCCTCTTCCTCTTGAACCTGACGTGGCTTCTTCTCCTCTTTGGAAGAAGTCTGGGCTTCCTTCTCTTCCTTCTTCCTTTCCCTAGCCGCTGCTACCATATCCAGCACGCTATTAACCCCAGAGGCTAGTGGTTTCGGCATCATGGCATTAACAACGTTCTGGCGCGAGAATACGTCACCCATCATACCAAACGGACGGGTGATGTTATGAAGGGCTGCCTTCGCAACGCTAGATGGAAGATTCATTAGCGAATAGATCGCGTTCTGTAGGGGATTCCGATTACCGCTGTCGTTTAGCATTTAACCTGTCCTGTTCGTCTTTGATGTGCTTTGCCAGCAGTGAGAGATAGACTTCTCGTTCAAATGGAATCATCGACTCTATCTCCGCTAATGAATAGCCGTGTATCTGCATCAATTGAAAATTGAGCTTATACATTGACCCCAAGGGTTCATGACCGAGAATTATCCGAAAAAATTCAATGCGCCCTTAATCGTCAGCTCTGATTGCGACCCGCACTTCTGGCAGGTGACAGGAACATTCAACACCATGGTAGCCTGCCGTTTGAAAAATTCATCCACGGCTCTGGATGCTTCGGCAGGGAATGATTCAACGAACGGGGTAAACTCCTCCTTCGTGAATTCGGTGGTGACCTCATCACCATGGACCACCATTTTCACCTTTTCAAAAAGGATATCCTCGGTGGTAGCGCCTCCAGCCATGCGGATAACATCCGTTGGGGTAACCTGATCCAGCACGATTGCGATGTCGTCCGTTACCTTGATGGTGGTCTCTGGCATAGGTTCGGCTTTGGCGGTACGGATATCAGCCTCTACCGTATTCGTATGGCCGCACTTCTTCCCGTCCTTTTTGCTATGACATTGCCAGCGCATTTCCACCACCTCGCCGATTGATTTGGCGCGGATATGGATGAAGGCATATTCAAGATCAACCGCAGGTAGCGAAGCCCAGTCCACTTTATTGAACGTGCAGTCATCCACCAAAGTGATGATGCCCTGTAGCACGTCCTGTTCCCCACCACCTTCAGCGGTAATGAGCAGGTTCTTCTGTTCCTTATGAGTGAACGGGCGATACTGCACCTGTTCACCTGTTGGGAGCGTCATCGTGAATTTTGGTGCTTGGATTACTGGAAGTGCCATGGTTTAGAAGACCCCATTGAAATTGCCTGTTAGATTCCCTAGCCGTGATTGGCCACCTACCCGTAGCTGTCTCATGGTTGATAGGTTGGCCGTGTCTCGTAGCTGCTGGGGAATCTCGATATTTGAACGTCCGAATGCTGGTGGCTGGGATGGGAACGTATGTCCTTGTGATGGACCGTTTCCTAGCTCTTGACCCCGTGGTCTGAAAATCACCTTGTTCGGGATTTGCTTCATGCGACGGAACGTCAGCGTAACAGGGAGACGGATGTAGTTCCCCGTTTGATCCCACCCCATGGACACCTGACCGATTTGTGTCGGGAATGCGTCCTCTAGTTCAATTCCGTATGAACTAGCACCGCGTTCGTTCATTTGGAAGATTTGAATGGTACCCGCATACTGCGATTTATAGTAGCTGTCACCTGTAGCAGGATTGTAGATTGCGTTCACCCACTCATCAAAGAATCGTTTGAAAATGAAATCCCGATCCATCCGAACCTGCAGGTTCAGGTCGTCATGGGCTTTCATATAGGCGAATTTCTGGGGGAGATCATAATGGCGAAGCTCCTGCGTAAGTACTTGCGTCCCAGGAATTTCCCCCGTTTCAATGAACAAGGGTAGGTCGCGCATTGCTTCAGACATCCCATTAATGGATTCCAGCGCCTGTGGAATCCGCGTAATCTCAGCTCGGAAAAGCGAGGGCTTTGCGAACCCCCGCTTCCCGATTGATGCGACAAACTCTTGTAGCATATCCTTGACCTTAGATGAAGTATTTTGGCTTCCTGCCTTCATCAATTAATTTATGGTCCATTTCTTCCATATCATCGAAAGTCAAGCCGTCGTTGATCGCCCCCTCAACCACTGGTGTGACGGATAGTCGCTTTGCTTCTTTCTCCGAATAACCCTCGAGCTTCAGCTCTTTAATACTCACCCCTAGGCGCCGCTCCACAAGGCAGCGACGATTCCTGATGAAGTCATGGGCCACGGCCTTAAACTCTTCTGTCTGACGTGTTGCGGCATCAGCGTCCTTGATCAGCTCCCTGTTCTCGCGGACCGCTAGAAGCCATTCGCGTGAATCGCGGAACAACTCCTCTACGATGGCATCCTTACAGACTTCGGCGCGGACCCGTTCCATGGTTTCCTTCCAGAACTCGGCCTCCGACTCTTTCACGATGATCGAATCATGGACGGTTAGAACCACCGTATTCCGTTCCATGGCGATACGGACAAGCTCCATGAAAATATCACCCTCGATCTTCTGGGCGGCCAGACCGAAACCTGTTCCTTTCATTCGCTTCAGTGAGGGGTAGCGGGTTTCAAATTCAGCAATCGCCGCATCATACGCCGCACCAGTAATCCCGACTGGTCCGTTGGGGTTGACACAGCATGATTTGGGATTCGTACTATTGACATAGTACATCATGACCATCTTCATGTCGTCACGGGTGACGGCGCTTACAGTATATGGATCGTCCGCCAGTGTATTCCCATCAAGCAGCAGGGAAGCAATGTTCAATTGCGATGCCTTGAAGTCAATCTCAACAACCCGTTCACCATCGATCTTCAGGAGTTCAGGTCGTTTCTTCCCGCTGATCAGCTGGTAATCACTATAGAGACGTCCACCGAGCTTCCCGTCATTGATATAGGCCCGTGTCAGTGGCTTGTATAGAACGTTCACGCGGGGCCGCCAGTGACGGTTATATCTCTTCAGAATCCGTTCTTCCTGCTTGGCCCATGAGGGGGAGGCGGTCCTGACATGATTGACGTCACGGTCTACTACGTTGTGGTGCTCTTCCTTCTTCTCCGTCTCAAGCGGAGTAATGGCTTCTACGATGAGTTCATTAGGACGGAAGACCGATAGGTTTGTCCTTCCTTCGGCTACCTTAAACGAGAACCCACTACGGAGCTTCTCACAGTATCCTAGCTTGATGAACGCACCAATCACCTTCTGGCGGAATGCAACAGATAGCGGGATGTTCTTCTGCTGAACCCGTGTCATCTTGGCAAACTTTGAATCGGGGATGATGGGTTGAGGCATGACGGTAAAAATACCGAACTCAAGCGGCTGGGCGTGCTTGTATGCGGCATACAGGTTGGCGGCGAACACGCGGATATAGTCGCGTTCCGTCTGCTTCATCTTCTCCGTGTGGAGCTGAAGATATCTGACCTTTGCTGCGGTGAGAATCTCATCAATGAATTCTTCATCTACGTGATAGTCAGGGTCCGTAGGGAGAACTAGTGAGGTGTGTCGCACTCGTTCGTTCTTATAGAAGACTGGTAAGCCCATGGTTACTATCCTTAGCGCGTTAATAGGGTAGGTCAATGATCTAATGACCATCAAAGATTGGAGTGTACCTCATGATTTAGTCCATGTCAAATGGTCAATAGGTGGTCGATAGACGGTCGATAGAAGAGTGTTAAACAACTGTTAACGCACTTAAAGTGGTTTCGAGGTAAATGCCACTTTCTTCAATGAAATCAATGACATGATTTTTTGAGCAAATTTCTAATTAAGATACCTAAAGGGGAAATAAGGACGATTAAAGGATTACAAAGGAGTAGGTTCGGCGGGCGGACGCGATAGCGGACCGCCAGACGAACGCGGGCGAATGCCCGCCAATCAATCATGAATGCATTTAAGGATTCATTAAGGAATTGGAGCGGCGCGTAGCGCCGATTCATGATGGCGCTAACGCACCATCATTCATAGATTCATTGCCTCCATGGTCTGAATTTTCAACTTCATTTCTTCCTATGGTTTCTTGTGGAATTCTTGAGGCTATCTTTTATGAAAAACTCATCAGGAAAATTATCTGTCGTTAATTGAAGTTATCATGATACCTTCATGATGCCTTCATGACGCCTTCAGGCGCTAATTACGGCGCGCTTCCGCGCCGCGTTCTATTGGGCCTAGGTGGGGTCCACCTACCACCTTTAACTTTTCCAAAAAATGAGTGAGTGAGTTCAGGAAACCCCTTCAAACGTAGACTCAAAATCGAAACCCCGAAAACGACCACTTAAAACAGGCTATTTGGTGCATCGCGTCATGATGAACTAAAGTGGACTTCATGGATTCCTCTAGAACCCTCCTTTCTTCATTGGAATCAATGACTTACCTTCAACCCACAAATTTCTGTTTAAGATAACATTAAGGAAAAATAAAGGAATCATGAAGGGATTAGACGCCCCTAACGGGGCCATTGCCTACGCATTCGCTACGGCAATGAGATCTAGGATGGAAGGATTCAAGGAAGGAATCAAGGATTCAACAAGAGGAAGGCACGGCGGGCGGACGCGATAGCGGACCGCCAGACGGGCGCGGCATAGCCGCCTATCATTCCCTATAGATACCTTTAACATCACTAGAGGAATGATCATCATGAATCTTGATTTTGAAAATGACGTTAACCTTTGGGTCAAGCTGGGTTCTATGTGGAAGAAGATGGATTCCAAAGAGAAAGCCTACACCGTTAAGGAAATGCTTTGGTTCTCAATCTGCAACCTGAGTCTCCATGCCACCATCAAGCCATCCGACCTGGACTCCCAAAAGATCATTAACTACCTTGATAAACGGTCCACCAAGACCCTAAAGACCTTCTCCAAGGATGCCTTCATCTTCATCGCCCATGAGCTTCAGCAAATGGTGTCTCCAGATTCCGATTTTGAAAAATTCCATCTTCGGTCCATTGGGCACTACTTTGACCTCGACTACATGGACTCAATCTACTAAAATGGAATTTCATCAAGGCCGCTATTCCCTTCGTAACCCCCAAAAGTACGAAGGAGACCCATCGAACGTCATATACCGCTCCTCATGGGAAAGGCGGCTGATGGTATTTCTTGATAATCACCCTTCAGTGGCTTCATGGGGCTCCGAGGAACTCATCGTCCCTTATTACTGGGAGGTTGACGGGAAGCATCATCGCTACTACCCTGACTTCATGGTGACCTTCATTACAAAAGAAGGGAATAAACAACGGGTCATGATTGAAGTGAAGCCCTATAGCCAGACGCAGGAGCCCAAGAAAACCAAAGGGAAACGACAGAAGACCCTGCTTCATGAGGTGACGGCTTACAGCAAGAACCTTGCGAAGTGGAAGGCTGCCCAAGAGTATTGCCTCGACAGGGGTTGGCATTTCAAAATCATCACGGAAAAAGACCTGTTCGCTGATAAGACGTGGTGAACTTGACAAACGGCATGAGTAGTGGTATACTCGAATCTTCATTAGAGAGGACGCAATGAAAACTGCCGTTTTTGCCTTTGCACGTATGCAGCCGCCGACCAAGGGGCATATTCGTGTCGTGAATACCATTCAGCAGATTGCCACCGAGAACAACGGGGACGCAATGGTATTCCTGTCCCGTTCAGAAGGTGATAAAAAGAACCCGATCCCGTTTGATGTGAAGCGTGATGCCTGTCAAGAGGCTTTCAGAGAAATAGCACCTAGCGTCACCTTCCCTGATATCGCCACCATCAAATCCCCACTAAACGTCTTCCGATGGTTGGCTGAACAAGGCTATGAGAAGGTCATCGTGGTTGCAGGCGGGGACCGTATCGGCAAATATTTTGATCTAGTGGAACGCCAACGGACTCGTTTCAAATACGCCGCACTGGTGTCAGCGGGTGAACGGGACGACGAGTTCCTATCAGCTAGTGAAGTAAGAGCCCTAGCCGTTCAAGGCGAGTTCTGCAAATTCTGGACGGGCACCGCCCACCTTTCTTTACAGACGGCCTTATACCTCTATAAATTGATTGTAGAAGCGTCAAACCCCGACGCACTCAATTCGGAGGTATTCACTAATGCCCTTACCAGATATCACAAAGAACCCGCCAGCGTGGGAGCCGAACGCGATCCCTTCTGAAACAGGTTGGCGTCATCCTGAAACGAACGAGCTACTAGTTTCCCTGATCAAGGGTTGTCATCCTGATGTATACGTAACCGAAGACGATGAAGAAATTCCAGTCGAGGAAGAGCAGCAGGAAGAGGTGGCTGAAGAAACTGAAGCCGCTGAAGAGCAACCCCAGAAATCAAAGAAGGGTAAAAAGAAATGAACCTTCATGAACTAGAGCAGTTCGCGGATGAGATGGATATCATCAACGATGAGCTGACAGAGCTAACTAATGACCTGTATTCGGATGTTAAAGAAACCATTGCACGGATTCGGGCGGCTGATGAAGTCCTGAAGCATCATGGCATGAACCTAGACGGCACTGACCTAGAGCAGGTAGAGCTTGATCTAGAGATCCCCGAAGAGGGGGAAGCCGTGAATTTCAATATCCCCGTGTATCGCGCCGAGGATCAAACCGAATATAATCTGATCGTCACCTATTTCATGGATGACGGCAGCTATGAGATTGATCTAGAGCTGCAGTATGAATGGGAGACCGACGACGAAGATTTTTATCTCGACGACGAGGACGAAGAGTTCTGATATGAAAATCACGGCCGACAATTACAAACTAGTCGCCGCGAAGCTCTACAAGAATCCTGTTTACAATACACGCGAATTTCTACGCGAGGTAAACAGGATTAATAATATTGCAGGTCACTTCATCAAGCACGCTGAAGGTAAAGAGTTTCGTAGCAGGCTGGTCCTTAATGAGTTCATTATTGCTTGTAATTGCTTTGGCACCGAGTTTGTAACCGACACCTTGTTTGTCTTGCTTCCGCCTGAACATCATGCCATCATGATGACCTTCCTTACCACCGTTCTTGGGAATCATCCGATGGCCAGATACGAACAAGGACTCTTCATTCACCAATTCGCCGAGCGGCTACGGTCTGATCTGAAGGAGGCAATAGAATGAGCATTTCCAGATTGACAGACTTTGCATATGCGCTTAGAATTGTTACCCTACTATGCACGCCATGGAAAGAGCAGGCTGCATACAAACAGGGCATCATTGATGATGAAGGGAATCTGCTGAAGAAGTCCCGCGACCTGAAGACGAGTGAAGAGAAGGACTCGTATACGTACCTTCATCGTATGGTCTTCAACATGAAGCGGGCTCTAGAGAAAGTTCCATTTGGAAAGACATGGACGGCTGCCGCTACGGCTTCCCTTGTTCTTTTGAAAGAGGGTCTTGAGCAGAAGGGTGTAGTTCTATCCGAGGCGCAAATGGAAACAATCAAGGAAGGCATGATGGTAATGAACGAAGACACTCCAGCGAACGTCACGGGTCCAGCAGTGGCGACACAATTGGACGTCCCGTCTTTTAAGACGGTTGTCCGTTGGGTAGAAGAGATTCCACCGAAACTAAATGACGCTTCCATGGAGACTGGACAAATCGATCCAGTTACACGGAAGAAAATCAAGGGATTTAAAGCTTTCATTAATCAGGAGAAGAAGTAATGGCGCTACCAGACGTTGCATTCTACAAAGAGGCTTCCAAACAAGCCCATGAGCAGATGGCTTCATACGTGAAAATGATCCCGAAGCCCGACCCGAAGGTCATCGAATACTTCAATACGATCATTAAGCGCGCAGACAAGGCTGCAACCCTAGCAGGTAAAGACCCAGAGAAAGCCCTGAAGGTCTATATTCCATAATGACAAAGCCCCTACACCATCACGGTCTAGGGGCTTTTTCGTTTGACAATCGGAAATCGTTATGGTAGTATCAGGACTCCTATCATAGGAGTATTATCACTATGGAACAACTTTTCTTGCAGCAGAAATACCTTTCGTTTGTATCGGGGCAGTTATCGATGTTCAAACAGAAGGGGGCTACGCTATGGAACTGCCGCTGCCCCTACTGTGGCGACAGTGACAAGAGCAAGACGAAGGCGCGGGGCTACGTCTATCGTAACAAGGACGGGCTGCTTTCCTATCAATGTCATAACTGTGGTGAGAACCATAAGTTCAAGACGTTCCTGCGATTCATGAACAAGCGGCTCTATGATGAGTATACGCTAGAGACCCTGAATGGCGACGACTCGAAAGAGCTTGCCGATATCATGAAGCTCCCCGAACCCGTAGCAGGCGGGATTGCAAAGAAAGCATGGCAGGCAAAGCTAACCCCTGTGGAAGAGCTATCGCGGATTCACCCTGTACGTGAATACCTGAAATCACGGAAGATTCCGAAGAACAAGCTTTCAAAATTCTGGTATGCGGCAAACTTCCGCGAGTTTGTCCAATCGCTTGGACTTGAACAGGTGGTGCCAGCCGATC
>ERZ773022.234-NODE-234-length-48921-cov-8.775652_pt1 | contig 48921 bp, 48 predicted proteins | sample MGYA00580839_ERZ773022 | MGnify/ENA primary metagenome ERZ773022 (study PRJEB29015, sample SAMEA2738020) | human oral metagenome | biome: human oral; feature: human-associated habitat; material: dental | place: China | collected 2044 ... | reverse complement strand
GAACCCACGACCTTTTCTTTACGAGGGAAATGCTCTACCCCTGAGCTAAGGAGGCGTACTGCATGCCCGGCTCTATGCCAGGCAAACACACATCGCTAATAGTAACAGAGAGAGGTGTAGGTGTGTGAACCATCACATGAATGAGAAGTCGGCCCTAATGTGTGGGAGGATGGAAATTATTACCAATAGCCCTGAGGGGAAACAGAAATGACGCAATCATCCATGACCCGCCGTACCCTTTTCGCTCTTGGGGCACCCGCCGCGTTGGTGGCTTTTGCTGCGTGCTCTAAAAGTTCTTCCGGTACCAGTAATTCCACCACCAGTAAGAGTGTTTCTACGCCTGACAACGTGGTTTCTTTCAACTGGCCCGAAATCACGGAGACTGAGTTACGTGATGACACCGGGTACCATCTGAACAAACTTGTAGATGGTGCCCCGACCGTGACCCTGTACACCGACTACGAAGTCTTCGAGTGCATTAAGGCCGAACTCGCCTACGAGAAGGCTGCTAAGGACCTTGAGGGCACCATGAATGTGACCGTGCGCCATTACCCGTCGCCGAATGGTGTCTATGCGCGCGATTCGGCGTTGGCTGTGCTGGCCGCTGAGGTACAAGGTAAACACCAAGCTATGGCGCGCAAACTCTGTGAAACCCATGAAGAATGGCGTATAGCCGCTAACGCTGAAGATCTGCGTGTAAAATTCAAAGGTTACGCGAAAGAAATTGGCCTTGATGTTGATAAATTTGACAAAACTATGGATGACAAGTCGATAGCCGATCTGCTCGAGACTGATAGGAAACATGCCCGGGATCTCCGTGTGGTGTACACTCCCGACTTCACGGTTAATGATAAGGTTCTTGAGAACATAGATTTTAACAAGGTTCTTAAGAACGTAGAGTCCTCAACCCCCGCTGAATATCTGGTCAAAGAATTCAAGAAAGCCGCAGGGCTGAGCTGGTTCGTTCGTTTTGGATGAAAGACAGTGAGAGTGTGCCGTGCTGGGCGTTCACTTGCGTGTGGGCGGTCAGCGTGCTCGCATTTTTGAGGATAGGTTCAGTGAGTACGGTTATGTGCTTGATATCGGTGGTCCCGGATGATCTCCATGTCGTAGTCCGTTGGATTCCAGCTCACGCATAGGTCTCAGTCAAACACCGTAAACCTTTTGATATGGGGTTGTCCCATTTGGTGGCAACCGGCGACGAAACCTCCCCTGACCCGATTGCCGTAGCTCGGAAGGCACTCTCTGGGTCTCAGGGACGCTCGCGAGCCGGACCGCTGCCGACCGAGTACCCGAGCCCTGCAAAAACCGCGCCAAAACAGCAAAAACGCCACCCTGGATACCTCCCGGCAGGGCCGGGATTACTTGTCCAGAGTGACGTGCGAATGGAGCCCCCTGTGGGATTCGAACCCACGACCTTTTCTTTACGAGGGAAATGCTCTACCCCTGAGCTAAGGAGGCACACGATATACGACCTATATGGCGCGTATACCATCGCCAATATTAGCAGAGATTGCAGGGCAGGGCGAATATGACCCATAACTCGAAAGGGGTGCGTTCCCCCGCAATATATGGGAGGATAAAAAAGATCTATTATCTTTACGGTAAAGGAACCCTCATGACGTCTATGCTTAATCGCCGTACCGCGCTTTCGCTCGGGGTACCCGCTCTCGCAGTCGTATTCTCCGCATGCGCTAACGCCACCTCAAATTCCGGGTCGAGTGCATCCTCAAGCGGTAGTTCAAGCTCTAACGCCAGCCCAAGCGGCTCAGCAAGCAGTGCTTCCTCGAGCGATGCTTCCGGCAGCGCTAGCGCCGGGGGAGAGGCAAGCGCATCCGGTTCGGCTTCGGCCTCCTCGGGTGACTCCGCCAAAATGACCGCTACCAAAGTTGGTGAGCGTGACGAGGTTGGATACCACCTCAACACCCCCAAGCAGGGTGCGCCCACCGTGACCCTGTACACCGACTACCAGTGCCCCTACTGCGCCAAGGCCGAACCCACCTATGAAAAGGTTGCCAAGGACCTTGAGGGCACTATGAACGTGACCGTGCGCAATATGCCGTTGCCCGCCCATAAGAACGCCGTACCTGCTGCGCTGACCGTGCAGGCGGCAGAGCTTCAGGGTAAGCACCTAGAGATGGCGAATAAGCTCTTTGAAACTCAGGATTCCTGGAAAGATGTGAGCCAGACCGATCTGGCGGGAGTTTTCATCGGCTATGCTCAGGAACTTGGACTGGATGAGGAGAAGTTCAGGGACGATCTGGGGGATTCAAAAACCCTCGACCTGATCAAGGGCGATTTTGAGTACGCTCAAAAGATCGGTGTGGCGGGCACCCCCCAATTCGCGGTTAATGACAAGGTTCTTAAGAATGTGGATTCTTCGACCTCCGCTGAGGATATGGTTAAAGAATTCAAGAAAGCCGCAGGGCTGAGCTAATCTTTCGTGATGAATGACAGACAACGAGAGCGTGCCGCGCTGGGCGTTCACCTGAGTGTGAGCGGCCAGCGCGGTCGTATTCTTGAGGACGGATTCAGCGAGCACGGCTATGTGCTTGACATTGGCGGTGCCGAACAATCCCATGTTGATGCTGCTGATGCGGCCGTCGTGTTTTACGAGTATCTGCGGCGCATCGCCAATGTGCTGGATGTACTTACCCCTTCGCGCGAACCCGTGACGGTTCTGCACCTGGGGGCCGGGGCACTCACGCTTGCCCGCTATGTGCAGGCCACGCGCCCGGGGTCTTCGCAAGTGGCCGTCGATTATGAGCCACAGCTGATGGGGTTTGTGACCGAGGTGCTGCCGTTGCCCGCAGGTACCCGGTGCGAGTTCGTGGTTGCGGATGCGCGCGCCGTGCTCCCCGAAATTCCCGAGCTTTTTGGTGCTCATGCCGCATCCGACGGCGGCGTTTTTCGCGGGATCGACGCCATTATTCTTGATATTTTTACGGGTATGGATGCGCCCGAGCACCTTGCCAACGCCGACTACTACGCCGAGCTGCGTGAGCTTCTGAGCGCTCGCGGGGTACTCGCCGTGAACGTGGGCGATGATGCCGGGCTGCCCTTCTTCCAGGGGCAGGCGCGCGCCTTATTGGACACGTTCGAGCATGTGTGGTGCTTGTGCGATTCTTCCATGCTGAGCGGTGAACACGAGGGGAACCTGGTGTTGATCGCAACCGCACGCGAACTCGACGAAGACACCGCCGATGCGCTGTTCGCGCGGGGACCGCATCCGGCGGAGGTGCTGGGTACCGAAGAACTGCGGGATTTTCTGGGGTACCTGGCCGGGCAATAGCCGCCCGAGAAACACCGCCCGCCGCAGAACCAATCCGGCACGCAGCGTAGTATCCTGTGGCTTATTCCGGCAGCGGCAGGGGAGAGGTTTGCTCGGGAGGTTCGTTCCTCCGGTAAGAATCCGAAGTTTCGTCCGCAGGCGCCGAACCCCCAGTCGTTTGGGTAATTCCGATACTTGCCGTGATCAGCAGGATAATCGCAACCCAGCGCATCAGGCCGGTATCCTGGCCCAACAGCGCCCACCCCGCGAGCGCCGCAATCGCCGGTTCCAGGCTGAGAAGCACGCTGAAGACCTGTTCGGGAAGGTGCCGCAGGGCTGCCAACTCGCTGCTGTACGGTACGACCGATGCCAGCAGGGAGGTTCCGATGATGAAGAGCACCAGTTGGGTATCGTGCGTAACGCTCCAGAGCGCTACGGGGCCGGGGAAAAGCAGGGCCCCGGGGACTACGCAGATAGCTCCCACGGCCATTGCTACGGCGAGTCCGCTTGCACCGGGCACGAGCTCGCCGACTGAGGCGCTTGAGCGAATGTAGAGTGCCCAGAATGCGCCAGCGATCAGGGCGTATAGTACGCCCAGCAGGTCCGTTTCCTGCCCGTGTACCGCCTCGAAACCGAGTACCGCCATGCCTGCCGCCGCGCAGAATACCCACACTAGGTCGCGTTTACGCCGCGTGAGGATAGAGGCCAGCACGAGCGGACCGGTAAACTCGACCGCCACCGCCAGCCCGAGCGGGATGCGAGCCAGCGCATTGTAGAAGAAGCCGTTCATGAGCCCGAGCGTGACACCGAAAATGAGCATGGCACGCCATTGGCGGGAAGACCAGCCTAAGAATCCGTCGGATGTTTTCGCGGGTACTGCCATATATGCGGTTTGTGCACCTGCCCGATGCGCCCGCCAGCGCCCGGCAATCCAGACCGCCGCTCCTACCGTGATCGCGGCGAGAAGCAGGCGCAGAACTGTGACGAGCCACGGACCAAAAAGCGGAAAAAGGTGCACCGCGAAAGCCGCGCCGAATTGCAGAGAAAGGCACGAGATGATCACAAAGATGATGCCGACGGTGGGGCGCTTGCGGCGACTATGAGGGGTGAGGCTGGTCAAGAAACCTCCTGGGGATCACAACGACAACAGGCGGCGGTATGCGAATAATGGTAACGCAGCCTGCGTACTGTTGTAACCTAGGGCATACCCCAAATGTGAAGGATATTCTACGTTGGGGAGGAGCCCTCTGACTGGGTTTCTTTAGACTGCCGATCGAGCTTGATCTGCTCGGTGGTGGGCAGGGTAATCACTCCGGTCTTCTGCACAATATCGGCACCGATGCTGTCAACCGCGCCAGGCAGGAAATGCGTAATTGTCTCCGCTGCACCTTCCTCAAGGGCCCGGCGTTCCACCCGAGCGTGCGATATCGTAATCCCGATACTTGCCGTAATCAGCAGCGCAATTGCAATCCAACGCACCGCATCGGTGGGTTCTTGCAGAATAATAACGCCCACTAGCGCCGCCGCGGCAGGTTCCAGCGAAAGCACCACGCTGTATACATTCGAGGGGAGCATGCGAAGCGCCGAAATCTCGCCCAGTGCGGGAAGCGCGGATGCCAGAAGACCCATCGCAAAACCAAGCGCCAGTAAGGCGGGGTCGGTGATAACTTTCCATAAATGATTGCCCGTGATGAAGAAAGGGAAAGGGATAACTAAGAGCGTGGAGACAAGATTGCCCATCACCATACCGCCCATCCCCGGAATTGTGGCGCCCACACGCTCTGTTGCCAGAATATAGGCGGCACGAGAAACGGCGGTGAGAATAGCGAAAAATATACCTATCAGTGCAAAATCTTCGGGCTTTGACTGCGACTCTGCCGTCAAAATAGCCATACCGGTAAAGGAAAGAAGAATCCAGATCAGGTCGAGTTTTCTTCGCGAAAGAACCGTTGCCAACACGAGCGGACCCATAAACTCGATAGCCACCGCGATCGCCAATGGAACCTGCTGAATTGCCACATAGAAGAAGGCGTTTGCACCGAAAAGGGCAACCCCCAAGACGATCACGGCAAGCCACTGCGGGCGCGTCCATTGACGAACTTGTGGGCGGAAAAAGAGATACAGCAGAAGCGACGAGGTGATCATGCGCAGAGCCACCACACCCCACGCGCCCAGATCGCCCATCATCGTCTTAGCGAGCGCAGAACCGAACTGTGCCGAAATGATGGCGCCGATAGCATACGCCATACCGAGGCCCTGAGTCGCCAGTGGCGAGCGCGCCGAAGCAGGAGCAGACATATAGGTTCCTTACTGTGTGAAGGCCGGTGTTAGTGCCATTGCTGAACACCGCAGAAGACGCGTCAGAGCGCCTGAGTGAACGAGTGTGTTGTGTAACCTAGCTCAATTCTAAGCCCTCGGGGCGAAAAGCCGAACTAAAAAGTCATACCGTGAAATTTACTCCATTATGAAACCTGCCGAAGATAAACGGCGGAAAGAGCTATGCCGCTTTGAGATACCAGGTCTGGGCTTGGGCGTAGATACCGTACCGATGGGTTAGCGGGCAAGATTTATGTCATATGTAGTGTGCACAGGTAGAGCCGGGGAAAGTAGTTCTTGACGCACTAAAATTCCAGCCAGGGGCGTATCATGAACGCGGCGGAATACTCGCTAGGCGGAATAAGCACCGTTTCTGCAGGATGCGGTACCTACTTTGAGTCAAAACGTGCTTTACTGACATTATGCTAGACCCGAAAAAGTCACTTTTTGACGATAACGGCAATCCCCGCCCGGCACTCACCAAAACGCTTGATACCGTTCTGCGCGTTCAGCGCCCCCTGGCGCTGTCGATGGTGAAAAGTTTGCGGGCGGCGCATCCGGATGAAACCCCCGAAAAGATTCTGCGGCGCCTTGAACGCAACTATCTGCGTGACGTGACCGCGATCGGCGGGGTGACGGGCGCATCCGCCTTCGTGCCCGGAATCGGAACCGTGACCTCGATGAGCCTTTCGGCGCTCGCGGTTGGCGGGTACCTGGAAAGGACCGCACTGTTCGCCCAAGCGGTGGCTGAGCTGCACGGCGTGCACGTGGAGAACCCCGAGGTTGCACGTTCGATGGTGATGGCGATTATGCTCGGCGAAGAAGGCTCGCAGCTGATGAATACCGTGCTGCTGCAGACCGGGAAGGCGAGCGGCGTTTCCAATCGGTGGGGCATGCTGCTGGGCGGTAAGTCGGCGGGCAAGACTTTTAGTGTGGAACGCACGATTCGCAATATGTTTATCAAGCGTTTCTTGACCCGCCAGAGCGGAGCTCTGCTGGGGCGTGCCCTGCCGTTTGGCGTGGGTGCGGTGGTCGGCGGTGGCGCAAACTTGGCGCTGGGGCGTGACGTGGTTAAGAGCGCCCGTAATGCGTTTGGCGATGCTCCCGCGTTTTTCCCAGCTGAGCTGATGCTTACTCCGCGTGCCCCCAAGTTTACGTCTGACGAGCAGAAAAACTCTCACGGACCCAAGGTTACGCGAGCACTGACCAGTAAGTTCAAGCGCACCAAGGCCGATACGAAGAACCACGATGCGCACGCTCACGGGCTGCAAAATCCTGGCGCGCAGCATCGCAAGACGATGGGGAACTAGAAGAAACTAGCCCCTTGCCCCTGCCCGCCGGTATTTCGCGGGTAAGAGTGCCCGTTTTGCCGCGGTTTTCACGAGACATACACGGGAGATTGTTAGATTAGCAGCCTGCTAATCTAACAGTTTTCCGTCAAAGTGCGAAAAGTTGTTAGATTAAAGCATCCTTAATCTAACAACTTTTTGTGTTTTTAGGTAGACTTGGTGGTGACGTTGGTCAAGAAGAACACTCCAACCACCCTGAAACCTACTGTTGTGGAGACGGCATGATACTTTCGGAACGCAGGCGAGACCTTGAAAAACAGGTCGCCGAAATCCTTGCTTCGTATCGAGACGGGCAGCTTCACGCAAACCGGGAGAGCGCATCCATAGATTTCAAAGAGGAAGCAGGACGCCGAGGCGCTGGCGGTATTCTTCTGCCCGGCGAAACACGCAACGCTGAAGCAGCATCAAAACTTGCAGATGAAGTCGCCTGCTTTGCCAATACACCCGGCGGAGGCGCTCTGATCCTAGGTGTTGAAGACAGTCATGGAACGGTACTGGGAACCGAGCTTGATACTGAATGGTTGCGCCAGCGTATTGATGAGGCGGTACAGGTCACCCCCGATATTGTGGAACACCACCTTGGCGGAGCCCAGGGTCTGCGCGTGCTGGTTCTCTACGTACCCCAGGCCAAAGAGCCTGTGTATGATACCGGCAATAAGCTGCGGTGGCGCGTTGGGGATCACTGCAAGCCTATTGACCGTTCCCTTTGGTGGGAACACCGTGAAAATATGCGGGAATACGACGAAATGGCTCAAAGCACCCGCTACACGCCTGAAGATATTCCACGCTCCACCATGAACTATGGGCGCGCCCTGCTCGGAGCCGATACAGCCCTCACGGACCGTGAGGTCTTGCAGCGTTTGGGCGCACTGCGTTCCGATGGAAAGCTCTCGCAAGCCGCCGCGCTCACCCTGTGCCCCGCACCCCGAACCCTGCTTGAACTCACTATCTTCGACGTTCCCGCCGGGTCAATCCTCAATACTGTGCGACCCGACGCTGACCTGCCGCTGCTGGAACAAATACGGCAGATCGAGCAGGCTCTGCAAAACGTGAATACACAAATTACGCTTCCCACCGGGTTTGCGCACCGCACAGTCCGGCAGGTTCCCGAAAACGCTGTGCGCGAGGCTATTCTCAACGGCATTATTCACCGCGACTGGAACAGCTCTGAACCTACCGATATCCGCTGGATTACACTCGATAATACCCTCGTGGTGCGAAGCCCAGGCGGATTTTACGGTGGAGTTACTGCGGATAATGTGCTCAGTAATCGTTCTGCACGATACCCCGCGCTCGCCGACCTATTCCGTGCCCTGACCCTTGTGGAGAAACAAGGAGTGGGGGTTGATCGGATGTACCAGTCCATGATGATTCTTGGGCATCTGCCCCCTATCTTCGAGGAAGTGGTGGGTTCGCATATTGAATGTACGCTCGTGGGAGGAACACCAGTACTGCCTGTACTAGAGGTCGTATCTGCGATTGTTCCCACCGTACGTCAGAAAGACGTGGGAATCGCTATTATTCTCAGCTATTTGATGCAGCACCCTTTTATCACATTGAAAACTTTGGCCGAACGTCTGCAATCTTCTGAAGAATCAGCGGCGCTCACGCTGCGGGCTGCCGAACAGACCGTTATTGAGGGTGTTCCGCTGGTAACCCGTCTTAAAGAGCAACAGGTGTGGGTTCTGGGCGAAGGTGCGCTTAACCTTGCTCAGAATGCTCGGGGCGAGAACGACCACTATGTGCTGCCCTATCTGTCACGATCCTCGCAGGCTATGCACGATGTGATTCGGACCTGGTGCGACCTCACCGGTGCAATCACAACGGGAGATTTGATGGAGCTGACGCATATAGCCCGCGGTACCGCCAAAAGGGCTTTAGACGCTCTAGTCGATGAAGGTACTCTAAGGCAGGAAGGACAAGGTCGTTCCACAAGGTACGTTATGGTTCATTAGGGGCGGTAATCTGCTGAATTTCTGTAGGTGGAGTAGTTGATGTTAGATTAGCGGGGTGCTAATCTAACAATTTTCCGTCAAAGTGCGAAAAGTTGTTAGATTAGAGCCTCCTTAATCTAACAACTTTTTGTGTTGAGGTGGAAAACTGGCGAATAATGGGTGTTCTATAGCCCCTGCCGGAACCATAAAAAGGCTCTTTATTCACATGAAGCATTGGAAAAACCGCTTTATGTGAATAAAGAGCCTTTTTAGAACGTAGGGGGCGGGAGAAAGGAGCCGAAGGAGTTTAGCCTTGCGCATCCTTTGCGTGATCCACCAGCTGCGCGGCGATGCCGTTGTACGTATGCGGGGTCAAGTTCGACAGCCGCTCCTGCGCCTCGGACGACAGACCCAGGGTGCCCACAAATTCTTTGAGGCGCACCGCATCCACCCGATGACCGCGCGTAAGCTCCTTCAGGCGCTCATAGGGGTTCTCCATGCCGGGGGTGCCCGCGATTGCCTCCGCGCGCATAACCATTTGAATAGCCTCTGCCAGAACCTCCCAATTGGACTCCAGGTCGGCGGCAATAACGTCGGCGGCAATATCGAGGCGCTGCAGACCCTTAATCACGTTGGAAATCGCCAGCACCGAATGCCCAAACGCCACGCCAATATTGCGCTGCGCTGAAGAATCGGTCAAATCACGCTGCCAACGCGAAGTCACCAGCGTGGATGCCAGCGAATCGAAGATCGCATTGGAGAGTTCAAGATTAGCTTCCGCATTCTCGAAGCGGATCGGGTTCACCTTATGCGGCATCGTCGAAGAACCCGTTGCACCAGCCACCGGAATCTGGCGGAAGAAGCCAATCGAAATATAGCTCCACACATCGGTGCACAGATTATGCAGCACGCGGTTGAAATGCGCCACATCAGAGTACAGCTCCGCCTGCCAGTCATGCGATTCGATCTGCGTGGTCAGCGGGTTCCAGCTAAGCCCCAGATGCTCCACGAAACCCCGCGAAATAGCCTGCCAGTCAGCCCCCGGAACCGAGGCGTAATGCGCCGCATAGGTGCCCGTCGCGCCGTTAATCTTGCCCAAAAATTCGGTAGCGGCAACATGGGAAATCTGGCGTTTCAAACGGTATGCCAGCACAGCCATTTCCTTGCCCAGCGTGGTGGGGGTCGCGGGCTGGCCGTGCGTGCGAGAGAGCATCGGAACATCCCTGCCGGTCTCGGCAAGATCCAGCAAAACCTGCACCAGATCGCGGGCGGCGGGGAGCCATACATTCTCGACCGCGTCCTTAATACCCAGGGCGTAGGAGAGGTTATTAATGTCTTCGGAGGTGCACCCAAAATGCACGAGCGGCACCAGATGCCCCAGCCCCAGCGCTTCAAGGCGGCGACCGATATAGTACTCGACGGCCTTCACATCGTGAACAGTGACCGCCTCAATCTCGGCGAGTTCGGTGACGGAATCGGCGTTGAACTCGGTCACGATAGCACGCAAACCGGACTTCTGCTCATCGGTGAGCGGCGTGAGCCCGGGAAGAACGGCATGCTCGCACAGGTATATGAACCATTCGACTTCCACATGGATGCGGTCGCGGTTCAGCGCGGCTTCGGAGAGATAGTTCGTTAACGGCGCGGTCACAGGGGCGTAACGCCCATCGAGAGGACCGAGCGCAAGATTACTGGTGCCCAGGTCGATTCTTCCCGAGGGCAGGAGCGTGTTTTCAGGGTGAGACATACCTCTATCTTCGCATGTTTTGGCGTAAAAGGTCAGATTGGGTGTCTTCTGTGGTGGATGAAGTGCCGTGTCTGTCTTGAGCACAGCGTCTCGGGAATTTTGGGTGTCTTCCTGTGATTCGACTAAGGCGTTATTTATGGGATGCGCGGTCTGCCACGCCTGTGCGGGTCTGCGTCATATTCGGTCATGCGAGTGCGCGAACCCGATGAAATCGGGAGAAACCGCCTGTGGATAACGAGGAAAAGTGTCCCGCTACGGCAGGTTATCCACAGGGCAACGAGAGAGCGGGTATTAACCGGAGTCGAGCCTTCTAGGGTGAAGGTAAACAGGTACAGCATCGGTCACGCGCACGGGTACTCAGGCGTACCCGTGCGGCCGCACACCGGGAGCCGCCCGCCGTACACAAAGAGCTAACGAGGAAGACATGACAGCCATCGCACCCGCACCAACGCCCCAGCCGCATACCGGCGATATTCCCCCGGGAGCGCATCCGCCCACGTCCGCAGATATTCTGCGTGCCGCCGGTGACATGGGGATCGGTACCAGCGCCGCAACCAGTTTTGCGGCGTCTTTGCAAGGGTTAGCGGGGCAGGCGCGCAGTAAGGGTCAGGAACTCGCCGCCAGTTTAGAACAGCATGCTGCGAGCATTCAGACGATGCTTCACAAAGCTCACGGTATGCGTGCCGAACACTGGAAATCTTCGGCCGGGAGAGCCTATCGAAACGCGTTAGACCAGCACGAAAAAAGCCTGACCGAAACTCACCAGCAGGTACAGCACGCAGCCGAGGATGCGCGCCGTGCTGGCGAAGAAGTTGCCGCAGCCTTGGAATCCCAAGCAAACACTATTTTGGGTGCCGCCGCCGGATTAGACGGAATGCTCAAAGGCCTGCTGAACACCACCGCCGATACCCTCGACAACCTGAACCCCGCAGACATCATCAAATCCTCCGGCGCGCTGAACGCTCAGCATGCCTTAGATCAGTTACTCAATTATTCGCAGGTTCCCACCGGGCTCTTGCAGAGCTCGGGCATTCACTAATCGCTAGACAACAGGGAAGGACTCACGATGAACACTCCGGGACAACAGATAGCAGCCGGTGGGGATGATAAAACCATTAGCGTTCTGCTGGAAGAGCTGCCGCAGCTCGCACAGAATGTACACCAGCTAGGCGGCGATTGCGGGTCATTACCCCTGCCGATGGGCGGTATCGCGGCGCAGCTCATGCTTTTTCTCGGCACCAACGAGCATGGGCGGCAAGCCTCGGTCATGACCACCTCTGCCGCGGCGACGTTGGGGGAGCGGGCCGTTAAGCTGGAGGCAACCGCCAGTGCAATAGACGCCTGCTCGAAAGGCTACCATCAGGCAGAAGAAGCCGCGAAGGGATTGTTCAACCGCATCGGGCTCACTCAGGACGGGAAGATGCCTAACGGCATGTCGCAGGAAGAGTGGATACGCAACGCGCTCATGCATCCGCAAGGCGCCTTCAACGACATGTGGTCTTGGGAAAAGTACGAGCTTGGATATAGTGCCGCAGAGAGCATTTTCGGGTGGGGTATGCGCAGCGGCAACCCCTATATTATGGGCTTTTCCGCACTGATGGCGATTACCCTCTTCGGGGCGACCGCCTACCAGGATATGCGCGCCAACCCAGAGATGGCGCGCAGACGTATAGCTCGAAAACTCGAAAAAATGGGTATTCCCCGTGAGATAGCCGAACGAATTGTGAACGGGAAAATGCCGTGGCTCGGGAAGAAAGAACAGGACAACAAGAACCGCGGTGAACTCAAGAACTGGCATCGTGATAAGGCAGAACCGACAGATAAAATGCCTCGCACCCGCGCCGAGATCGCCCAGAATATGGAGCGAGTGAGCAAGGGAGACCTCTCGAAAAAATACGAGGGCGAAGATAAAGACGGGAAGGGTTACTCGGGGATTGAGGTACAGGTATATCGAGACCCCCAAACCGGGCGCAAAATCGTATACGCCTATATTCCAGGGACGGACTTTTCCAATAAACCTGGCGAACCCGACGGTATCCAAGGCACCCTGCAGATAGGCGCCGATACACCGAACGCTTCTATACAAGACAGCCATATCATGATGCGTGCCCTAGACCGTGCGCTAAGAGATCAAGGCGTAACCTCAGCCGATGATGTGATTCTTGTGGGACATTCCCAAGGCGCAGCTATCGCCTATAACGCCGCCAATAACAACGAATTTGCCTCACGCTACCATGTGAGCGATGTGTACACTTTTGGCGGCCCCGTACAAGCATTACCAGACCGAGGAAATAAGACCTTCCGCGTGCATCAAACCAAAGATAAGGGCGATCCTATTCCCGCAATCATTAGCGGCCAGACGTGGCGGGAACGCCCAGGTGACTCGACCGTGATTACTGACCGTAGAAGTTTTCGCCAGGGCGGCGATCCTAAACCACATGAAATGACTCACGATATGAGGTTTTATCGTGAATCATTAGAACGGGATGCTAACGCGCAGAAACCTATGGCGGCTGTCCCTCAAGGTAACTACACCTACGAAGGCGGAAATGTCTATAACGCTACCTCTGAGGGAGGGCCTTCGTTATGGGAGAGCGGAGCCGCAACATTATCAAATGAGCGTGGTGTAAACCCTCAAGTACTTGGAAATATAGGGGTTGACTTGGCCCAAGATAAGGCACGGTCATGGACACCCGATTTTTTGAAACCCAGTATGGATGCGCTTGATCCACGAAAGCCCGTCGATTACACGGACCCGAAGATTTCGGGACTACCCGCACCGGTGCAGAACCCCGGCACCACAGATACCCAACACTCACCCGCAGCATGGCATGCGCCCGAGTCGCTGGAGAACATATCGGGGCCAAAACCCATGCCGTACAGCCATCATGGGGAGGGGATCATACCCTCCGGGGCAGGTTCCCACGCCGAACCGTATTATGCGCCGCGTCTGCTGGACGACCTGCACCTGCCCAAGCTTGACATACCCCACAGCACGGGCGGAGGTGAAAACCTGATGCCGAACCTTGACCTGAAAACACAGGAAGGATACCTGCCGCCGCTGGGAGAACACCTGATGAACAACCCCGCCGAGACACCGCACCTGCACATACCGCAGAATCAGCTGCAGCCCGATGGTGAGACCGTAACCCCCGCCGATACCGGTGCCCGTATGCCCACCAACACCCCAGACCCCGAGATACGCACCTCACACGACCCCAGGCTCCTAGGTGCACCAGCGTAAACGCAACCGCGCCCGATCGGCAGAAACCCGCGTGACCTAGCGCAAAAATCCGGGGCGGGGAGGTTGGCGAGCACTATACTGTGGATATGAGTGAATCACACCAACCACAGACATCACCGATTCCCCCGCGCCATATTTTTGCGAACCTTCCAGCCTACGTAGCAGGAAAACCCGCGCCGCAGGTTGCCGGACTAACCCAGTACAAACTATCCTCCAACGAGAACCCTCTCGGACCCGTACCCAAGGTCGCCGAAATTCTTAGCACCTTCGATGCGGTACACCGCTACCCAGACCCGCTCTCAACCAAGCTGCGTGAAGCGCTCGCCAAGCGGTTCAACCTAGATGCCGAGAATATCGTGACAGGTGCCGGAAGCCTGGGCGCACTCAACCAGATTCTCAAAGCGTTTGCCGGAGTCGATGTCGACGGCGTGCAGGACGAAGTCATATACGCTTGGCGTTCCTTTGAGGCATACCCCATTCTGGTGGGGCTTCTGGGCGCAAAAAGCGTGCAGATTCCGAACCTGCCCAACGGCGCCCACGACCTGCAGGGAATGCTCGATGCGATCACCGACCGCACCCGCGTGATCCTGGTGTGCACCCCTAACAACCCCACCGGGCCCGCCGTCACCGAAAAACAAATCCGCGAGTTCCTGGCGCAGGTGCCCCCTCATATCGTGGTGGTGCTCGACGAAGCATATTTCGAGTTCTGCACGGTATCACCCGTACCCGACGGGGAAGATGCGCCGCTGGACGGTTTGCGCCTGTACCGTGAATACCCGAACGTGATCGTGCTCAGAACCTTCTCGAAAGCACAGGGACTTGCGGGGCTTCGCGTGGGGTACTCGGTATCGCATCCGCAGCTGACCCAGTATTTGCGGGTGAGCGCCACAACCTTTGCCGTTACCGCCGTGGCAGAGGCCGCCGCTGTCGCCTCCATAGAACATGAAGATCAGGTGATGGAACGTGTGCAACACCTGGTGTCCGAGCGTGAGCGCGTGGTTGCCCGGCTGCACGAGCTGGGGTACAACATACCGCAAACCTACGCCAACTTCGTGTGGCTCCCCCTGGGAGAACACACCGCAGAATTTACCGAACTGGCGCGCGCTAACGCCCTAGCGGTGCGTGCTTTCGACTCTGAGGGCGTGCGGGTGAGCATCGGCGAAGACGAGGCAAATGACCGCTTCATCAGCATCTGCGAGCAGTTCCCGCACAGAGTCTAAACTCCCTCAACTCGCGGGGTTGAGCTATGTCGCCGAGGGCTCGGGAAGAGACCGTGTGGGTTCTCGGCGACAACACTTAGAATGCTCCTCGCTCACGTAAGTATTCCGCGAATCAACATGCACACAGAAACGGTGCATTACGCCAGAAGGAAAGCATAGAAAACCGCACAATCAACCTTCACTTCGTTCTTAAGCGAGTAAAATAAGAGGAAATATGCCCAAGCCTTCCGCCCCACGCGCAGAAACTCTCTGCGCACGCCCGGCGTGAAGGACAGCTCGTATCTGCGTGGAGGATTGATGCACGAGAACGAAAAATATCCGGGAGTACCCGAACGCATCCAGCTGATGGATGAGAACGGCAAGGTGCACGAGAACCCCACCTTCAGCTCTTATGTGCAGGACGTAGACGCAGAACAGCTTCGCGAAGCCTACCGCCTGATGTACATCACCCGCCGTATCGACGATGAAGGAACGGCACTTCAGAGGCAAGGGCAAATGGCTCTGTGGGTGCCCAGCCGCGGGCAGGAAGCGGCGCAGGTCGGCTCCGCACTGGCATTCGCCCCCAACGACTATATTTTTCCCTCCTACCGTGAACACGCGGTCGCCTTCGCCCGCGGCGTAGATTTTCGCGAACTCATCACGGTTTTCCGCGGTTCACACACCCACGGGTGGGACCCTAAAAAACATAACTTCCACGTCTACACCAAAGTGCTTGCCGCACAGATTCCGCACGCAGTCGGCTACGCTATGGGCCTGAACTTTGATGCCGATATTGCGGCGGAAACCGGGCAGCTGCAGACAGGCCAAGGGCAGGCCACCAACCCCGATAACGACACCATAAAACCCGCCGTCGGCGTCTACTTCGGCGACGGTTCCTCCACCGAAGGCGAAGTCCACGAGGCCATGGCCTTTGCCGCATCCTACGATGCCCCCGTACTCTTCTTCGTGCAAAACAACCGCTGGGCTATTTCGGTACCCTTCGACGTGCAGTCGCGCGTGCCCATCTCAACCCGCGCCCAAGGCTACGGCTTTGAAGGGCTGCGTGTTGACGGCAACGATGTGCTCGGCACCCTCGCCGTCACCCGCTACGCGCTCGATAAAATCCGCCGCGGCGAAGGCCCCGTACTGATCGAAGCGGAAACATACCGCCTGGGCCCGCATACCACCGCCGACGACCCCACCAAATACCGTGACGACGAAGAACTCCAGCAGCGTCTGAACGCAGACCCGCTGATTCGCCTGGAAAAACATCTGCGCGAGAACGGGCACGCAGATGATGCCTTCTTCGAAAAACTCACCGAAGAAGCACAAGAGCTTGCCAACGGAGTACGCGAGGCGGCGATTGCCTCCCAACCCTATGAATTCGACCGATTCTTCGACCGCGCCTACGCCGAAGAACACCTTCAGGTAGAAGAAGAACGCGAGTTCTACCGCAACTACGTCGCAGGTTTCGAGGAGGACTAAGAATGAGCGAGCAGAATGCACAGGTTGAGCGCCTAACCCTGGCGAAAGCGATCACTCGCGGCCTCGACGACGCGATGGCAGATAACCGTAAAGTCGTGCTGATCGGCGAAGATATCGGCAAACTCGGCGGCGTATACCGCGTGACCGAAGGGCTTCTGGCGAAGCACGGGCAGAAGCGCGTGATGGATTCTCCCCTCGGAGAGGCCGGTATTGTGGGTACCTCCATCGGCATGGCGATGCGCGGCTATCGGCCCGTAGCCGAGATTCAGTTCGACGGGTTCGTTTTCCCCGCCTACAACCAGATCACCACCCAGCTCGCCAAAATCCACAACCGCAGCGACAAAAAATATATTGTTCCGGTTACGATCCGTATTCCCTACGGCGGTGTCATCGGGGCGGTCGAGCATCACTCGGAATCGCCCGAGGCACTGTTCGCGCACACCGCCGGGCTGCGCATCGTAACACCATCCTCACCGCATGACGCCTACTGGATGACCCGCAAATCCATTGAATGCGACGACCCGGTGATTATTTTCGAACCCAAACGCCGCTACTGGCTCAAGGGCGAGGTGAATTTTGCAGACACCGACTTTGACCCGTTCCAGGCGCAGGTGGTGCGCGAAGGCACAGACGCGACCATCGTGGCATACGGTCCGCTGGTGCCGGTAGCGCTCGCTGCTGCAGAGGCCGCCGTCGAGGACGGACGCTCGATCGAAGTCATTGACCTGCGGTCGATCTCTCCGATGGATGTGCCCACCGTCGCAGCATCCGTGGTGAAGACCGGGCGCCTGATTGTTGCCCATGAAGCGCCGACCTTCGGGGGCATGGGCGGCGAACTTGCCGCCGCGATCACTGAGCGCTGCTTCTACAGCCTGCAGGCTCCAGTGCTGCGCGTGGGCGGTTACTATATGCCGTACCCGGTACCGCGTACGGAGGACGAATACGTGCCCGATATTGACCGTATTCTCGAAGCCGTTGATCGCTCATTTGAATACTAAACCCGTATATTCCATATTCCTTATATAACCCGCGAAGAATATTCCCGACAGGCTATATTCCCTAGCGAAAGGCATAAAATGTCCCAGATTTTTAATCTCCCCGATGTGGGTGAGGGTCTTACCGAGGCTGAGATCCTCACCTGGAAAGTCAGCGTTGGCAGCGAGGTCAGCATTAACGATGTTCTCGTTGAAATCGAGACCGCCAAATCCGTTGTGGAACTGCCTTCGCCCTACACCGGCACCGTGGAGAAGATTCTGGTGAACGAGGGCGAGACGATCGAAGTCGGGACGCCTATTATCGCGATCTCCGGCAGTGCCGCATCCACCGCAGACGAACCGCAGGATGCGCCCGCCGCATCCGCCGATGAGGGCGAGAGCGGTAACCAGGCACTCGTGGGTTCGGGACCCAAAGCGGATTCGGTGAAGCGCCGCGCCCGCAAGCGTCCCGCATCCGCAAGGGCTCAGAACACCGCGCCGCAAACCCAGGCTTCGCCCGCTCAGGAGATGCCGGTGGCGCATACCCCCTCAGTGCCCGAGTCGCGTAATCAGGGACTTTTCAGCGAGCTTGCCGAGCGCGCCTCCAAATTCGTGGAAAACAGCCCGTTCAATACGGTGGTGCAGCGTTTCCAAGGCGGGGCTGAGGTACCCGTCGTAACCGCACAGCCGACGCAGGATCCGGTGCCGCATCGCCCATCGCTGGCGGCGCCACCCGTACGCTTGGCGGCAAAAGAGCTGGGCGTCGATCTGGCGAATGTGACCGCCACCGGCTCGCGCGGACAGGTGACGAAACAAGACCTGTTGAACTATGTGGCGCATCTTAACGATGTGCAGGAATCCACGAGCCAGCGTTTCTGGCAGTCCCCGTCCGCACAGGGCGACCGTATGCAGCATATTCCGGTGCGCGGGGTGCGCAAGGCAACCGCGAAGGCTATGGTTTCTTCGGCATTTAGCGCCCCGCATGTATCGATTTTCGTAGATGTCGATGCTTCGCGCACCATGGAATTTATCAAGCGTTTGAAGAAGTCGCGCCACTTCGAGGGCGTGAAGGTAACTCCGCTGCTGGTGCTTGCCGCCGCCGTGATTTGGGCGGCTGAACGGAACCCCCAGGTGAACGCTACGTGGACGGACAGCGAGATTCAGATCAAGCGCTTTATGAACTTGGGCATTGCGGCGGCGACCCCGCGCGGGCTGATGGTGCCGAATATCAAGGATGCGCAGGAGCTCTCTCTGCGTGAGCTGGCGATCGCCTTGAATAACCTGACGACTCGTGCTCGCGAAGGGAAGACCCAGCCCGCCGAGATGGCGAATGGAACCCTGACGATTACGAATATCGGTTCGCTTGGCATCGATACGGGAACCCCGATTATCAACCCCGGCGAGGTGGCGATCGTTGCCTTCGGCACTATTAAGCAGAAGCCCTGGGTGGTTGATGGTGAGGTTATTCCGCGTTGGGTAACCACGCTGGGCGGTTCTTTCGATCATCGCGTGGTAGACGGCGACCTCTCGGCGCGTTTTATGGCGGATGTTGCCGCGATTCTCGAAGAACCCGCCATGCTTCTGGATATGTAGCGCTTACAAGTACAGTAACGCTCAAGGGCGCCGAAGGACTCTCTTCCTTCGGCGCCCTGGTGTATTTTTTGGGTCTTGAAACCACACATATTCTGTTTCTGGAATATTCCCGTATCGGCATATAGCCATATCGTGCACACAAAAATGGGGGCAGGGTTCTCATGTCGTCACGAAACCCTGCCCCAATCACTATATTCCCTGTGGGTTATATGCCTGAAACGTTATAACTCCTGGTCCACATAGTTTTGTGCGTAGCGTTCCACACGGCGGTGATAGAGACCGCCCATCAGGCCGCCCAGAACCGCAGCGATGAAGGTGATGCAGAGAACCAACGCAACCGAAAGAATAGCGCTTGCCGTACCGTGCTGCATATACCACTGCACGGAAAGGTTTGCGGAGCCTCCCTGGAAAACCTGGGGCGTGAAATAGGTGAGCAGACTTGCCGCAAACATGATCATGACCTGCCACAGCCACACCGAAATGCCCTGCTTTGCGCTGGAGAACCGTGCCATGCGGCCAGCCACATAACCGCCGATGCAGTACGCTACCAGGTATGCGGCACCGGTTCCGATACCCTGCCAGAGGGCGAGCGCATCGTTCCCCGAGAATAGCCCACGCACAATAGGAGCCAAAGAATCGTAGGGGGCTCCGTGATTGGCCTCGACCACGGTTGCCGTAACCCAGAGCAAAAACTGCAAGACGCCCATTGCGGCGAACCAACCCATTAACCCGGGAATAACCTGAAGTCGCCCGTAGCGTGCTTTCTGAAGCTCGAACGCAGTTGCCGCCGTGAGAATGGGGGCGTGCTCGTCGGTATCCTCACCGTCTTCTATGAAGTAATTTTGCGCGGGGGAAGGAGCAGACACAGCCACAATGGTATTACTGTCACCGTTTTCCCTGGGCGTTGTGGGATGCTCAGGGAGCGGGGGAAGCGCCTCCGTACTGTAGGTAACCATGCTGCTGGGCACGGCGGGGCGCAGCTGATCCACGGAGTCGCTGCCGGCAGACTCGTCGGAATCTTCTAACCAGCCGAAGGAAGAATCGCCATTGCGCGAACGATCCTTGGCGGTACCCGCATCAGTCTTCACCTGCGCATTGGCGGATGAAGAGCTTTCCTCAAGATATTTCTGCTGGTCGGCGGCAGAGAGAGGACGGGTTTTCTCTTCGGATATATCGTCGACCGGTACATCCTTGGGGGAGAGCACGACAGTCGGGTCGTCGCTTTCAAAAGCGGCGTCCCAGGCGTCATGAGAGTTCTCCCGAAGCTCACTCTGGTTCGTTTTATCCTTTGTGTGAGCGGTATTGTCCTGAGCAGGGGTATTGTGATGGGGACCTGAGGTATTCTTTGGGGTAGATGTCATGGTCTCCTCCATATCGGTGGTTGGCATCTGAGAATTTTTATCTATATATGCTCATAAAAACCGTGGCGCTTGTGGCGCTCAGTTTAAAGGTTCGGAAGTTGAGCGATATTAAAAGTTATCAGCTTCGAGGCGCGCATAAAACTCCTGCGCCTGCGTCATTTCCTCTTCACTGTATTGGTGCGGATGTGCCGGTCGCTGCTCCGGGTCAATAGTACGAATAGTGCGCGCTGGATTGCCGGCGACGATCGTGTTCTCGGGAACGTCTTTCGTGATCACAGATCCCGCCCCGATCACCGCGTTTTCGCCGATCGTGACGCCTCCAAGAATAATGACTCCGCCGCCTATCCACACGTTATTGCCCACCGTGATCGGCAGGGCACCCTCCCAAAAATTGATGCGATCCTGAACATTAATCGGGTGGGTGGGGGTGAGGAACTGGCAGCCGGGACCGACAAACACATAGTCGCCGATGGTAATGGGGGCTACGTCTAGGAACGTGGTGTTGAAATTGAAGAAACAATACTTGCCGATATGGGTATTGACTCCAAAATCGAAGGCAACCGGCGGGCGCATCTGGGTATGCTCGCCCAGGCTGCCCAGGTGGTCACGGAGCACATGCATGCCGTGGGCGTGCTCGCCGCGCGCATAGTACTGCTCGAAAAACTTGACCGCTTGGTAGATAGAATCGCCGACTTGCTTATTCTCCTCGGTAAAGCGATAGGCTTTGCCCGCCGTCATACGTTCAAAAGCCTCGCTGAGGTTCTGGCGGTTGGGCTTGCTCATGAGTGAGTCCCTCCCATCCAGAAGTACATGATGAGGATAATTGCTAAGCCGATGAGAATCACGATGCCGCCCAGGATAGCGAAGCGTTTCGAGATTTCTCGGAGCAGCTTTTTAAACTGCTCATCGGTAATGTCATGCCTGTTGCTCATACACCTAGTATCTCAGAAAGGCCCCATCGGATGCAGGCTTACTGCATAGTGCCCTCAACTAGGGCTTGAACGCAGGGAACTGGGATAGGCGCTAGAGCTGAACTGTGCTCTGGCGGCGGCGAGAAAACACACGCACGAGCACGATGATAAAGACAATGCAGAGCGTAAAGTCGATGAGGGTGACAGCCTGTCCGAGCCAGTAAGCAATTATATATACAGCGTTTGCCCCTTCGAGATAATGACCGATACCGCCTGGATGATACAGAAGCCCCAGGAAGATAAGCATGAAGAGGTCAAGCCCATGATGCAGCACACCCACGATATTGGCTCCGAGGATAAACCCTAAATACCGTGACCGCAGATAAAATACTGTCGCGGTGATCTGCAGAGCCCAGTAGAGCACAGTAACGAGGATAGGTGAGGATGTATATACCGGGAAATAATTGAGAGAACTCGGATAAAAGATGGCAAGAAAAGTCTGAACCATGAGCGCAAGCGTTATACCTGCTAATCCCAAACGCATACCGTAGAGCTTCCGGAGAGGAAGAGCCGGGCGTGCGGTACCCGCTGCCGAGATCTGCGAGCTCGAATTCTGCTGTGTGGACCTATCGCCGAAAGACTTCTCACTCATATTTTCCACCGTAACATTGCGATGCGTGCTGATGCATGTGGTGTACGTCGTTGTATATCGAGACGATTCTGGAATACGTGGTGGTAGGGGAGGGGGAGTTAGACCGGAATGTCATTCGATAGAGGGCAGAAGAGAAATATGGGAAAGTTCGTGCGCAGCGAGGCGACGGTGCAGGGAGTTTCTTTACTATTCGTCTGTAAAACCTGGCAACGGCCCATTATGCTGTGAAGTGCAGAGATGAAAAGTATAAGAAAATAGCGTATATGATTCACGCAAAACTCTATAAGGGACTGTTGGATGGAACTATGACGATGGAGTCATTCTTTGACGACGAAAAAGTAAAGCTCAATCAGGGATATATATGCTCATATTGCGGAAGCTCGGAAAGAATAACTTTTGATCATGTGATTCCACGAGCTCGCAGCGGGTAGGACTCTGGCAACAATATAGTAGCGGTATGTCGTAAATGTAATAGTTCGAAAAGGGACAAAGATCTTCTAGCTTGGTGCATTCAGCGACATGAATTCCCGCATTTAATGGTGCTTCGGAGGTATCTCAAAACCGCTGTGCAGATATGATGGGACGCTGAAGTTATGGGCTGCTTTCTTTACGACCCCCAGACTTATAGGAATTCCGGTATTTTTGACGATATTCCGACTAAATTCCCTATGCCATTAGACTCGAAGCTTTAAAACGTTTTGAGCTCAATATAGTGTCTGTGTATCTTTCGGTCTATAGTTGCAGTTATACGACGTTTAAGGTATTCTCAAGGCAAGGTTTAAATTTACGGTAAGGAGAATTTATGAAATGGTGGGACTGGAGTGATACCGCATTTACATTTGCTTTTATTACAATCGTTATATCTTTTCTTTCCTTCATTGCTACGGTAATTATTCCTGTATTGTTACGGAGGTTGGAGGAAAAGAGTAGTAAAAATCAAAAAATCTTAGATAGTCTAGAAAGACTTACACGTTCTCAAAGGATTGATTACCTTACAAAACGTCTTAAGGAATCCCAGGATGCTCAAGAGCTTGCCCACTTAGGTGAAGAGGTTGAGGAATGGCCGGAGGGGCCCGACAAGGATGATCTTGCTCGGCTATATTGCAATAACCTCTATACTCCACTGCATAAATACTCAAGTTTCTTCTTGAGGAATTATCTTGCTCTCATTATGAAGAAATTTGTAAAGCGATTCAGGATAAAACAAAATGGCCACGAAGACGATTTAAAATATTTTATTGAACGATTGAAGCGAGAGAACCTTGATGTGCCTTATGGTAGTTTTGCTGAAGTGTACACAGATCCTGAGTCTGCACTTTGTCTCGATAAGGGAGAAGGGCTTCAATTCTATCGCGAGCTTGTAAGGAGTATTCCTGAGCTGTCTAGCTATCTAATAGGTTATGCTGGTTTGCCGGTCTTAAAGGATTTCCAATATGGTGGCTTTAAAGCCAATGTGCTGACGGGTGTTCTTCTGGGAAGCTTGGAGAATATTGCAAATGACAATATGAAGAGTGACTCTCCGAAAGGATATAAATACACTCTCTTGAGCTCTTTAGCCAATGGAATGCATGGTGGTGGCCTATTCTATGGTTTGGGAGAATGGGATAACTCTCGATATTCAGATACTATTACGTGGCTTGCTGCATTGATAGTAGAGACTCTGGGGAGTGTTTCGAAAACTTCTTCACAGGATGAGCAGCATCTTATGATGCGCTCTATTCAGATATTACCTTCTATACTAAGTCAAATTCATCAGCAAGCATTAAAAGATGACCCTTCCATAAAATCTGAATGGGGATTGGATGATGAGCGTGTCTATCGTGGCGTTGAAGCGCTGAAGATTAATCAGCCCGCTCTTTGGAAACAATATAGCCAAGATATAGAGATAGAGCTAGATAAAATGGGAACTTCTTGGCGCAATCCTTAACTCCTTATACTATGAGCAAGACTTGTATGGCATGTATAACTAAGGGAGCCTTGGGAGCTTACAAAATCTCCCCGCTGATCCCCAGGTCTTGAGAGCAGATAGGATTTCGACGATAAGGAAAAGATAGCGGATTGTTATCTGCTCGTCGAAATACTATCTGCTCGCGAAATGGGAGCACACAGCGCGTCGCGGGTTGAGCAAAACAGGTCTCAGCAGGCACAATCGAAGCATGACTGACCCGCAATATCACGACTCGCATCCGCAGGATGCCCAAGCCTCCGCGCAGGAATCTCAAAGACCCGCACCCGCTCAAACTACGCCTGATACCGCTTCCGGGCAGAACCCGCTGGCGCATCGCCCCTGGCTCAAAAATTATTCACCCGGCGTCGCCGTAGACGTTCACCTGTCCGAAACCTCGCTGAGCCACCTGATTGACGATGCTGTCCGAGAGGTTCCCCACAAGGTCGCCCTCGAATTCTTTGGGGCCACCACTACCTACTCCGAACTCGGCAGTCAGATCGACCGCGCCGCTGAAGGGCTGCGCCTGGCCGGGGTGCAGGCGGGAGATCGGGTCGCCCTGATTCTGCCCAACTGCCCGCAGCATATTATTGCCTTCTACGCGATTCTGCGCCTGGGCGCAATCGTCGTGGAACACAACCCCCTCTACACCGGGGCCGAGCTGCGGCATATGTTTGAGGACCACGGCGCGAAGGCTGCCATCGTGTGGGATAAAATTTCCGGGCATATTACGGGCCTGCCCGCAGACATTAGACCGGCGCATATTTACGCCGTGAACCTTATCAAAGCGATGCCAGCCCTCACCCGCGCGGCGCTCAAACTGCCGGTCAAAAAGGCGCGCAAATCCCGCGAAAAACTTGAAGGAGCCGCCTCCGGAACCACAAGCTGGGCGCATCTGCTCAAGAGCCCGCCGATCGACCCCGACTTTAAACGGCCCACCGCTCACGACGTAGCGCTCTTGCAGTACACCTCCGGCACCACCGGACTGCCCAAGGGCGTCATGCTCACCCACCGCAACCTCGAATCGAACGGGCGCATGGGCGAAGCCTGGATTCAGCCCGGCGACGACGAAAGCATCTACTCGGTGCTGCCGCTCTTCCACGCCTACGGCATGACCCTGGGTGTAACGATTGCGGCACTGTGCCGCGCCCGGCTGGTGCTCTTCCCAACCGTCGATATGGGCCTGATTACTAAGGCGATGAAGAAGACCCGCCCCACGATTCTGCCCGCAGTACCGCCGGTGTATCGTCGCCTGATGGACGTCGCCAAAGAGCAGGGCATCTCGCTGCAGGGCGTTCGCTATGCGGTTTCGGGTGCCATGAACCTGCCGCCCGAGCTGGTGGCAGAGTGGGAGGAGGCATCCGGCGGGTACATGGTTGAGGGGTACGGGCTGACCGAGTGCGCGCCGCTTGTCTCATGCAATCCGCTCAACGATACGCGCCGCGCCGGGTCAATCGGTATTCCCTTCCCCTCGACCGATATTCGCGTGGTAGACCCCGAAACTCTTCAGGATGTGCCGCTCGGCGAAGAGGGCGAGCTGTGGGTTTACGGCCCGCAGTGTTTCGCCGGGTACTGGAAACGTGAGGAGGACACGCAGAAAACCATTACGGCTGACGGCTGGCTGCGCACCGGCGATATTGTGCGCCTGGACGAAGACTACTTTATTCAGATTGTGGATCGTATTAAGGAAGTCATCATTACCGGCGGGTTCAACGTCTCACCCACCGAAGTGGAAACCGCCCTGAAACAGCACGATTCCGTGGCGGATGCGGCGGTTGTGGGCATCCCGCAGGCCAGCGGGGGAGAGCTGGTGGTCGCCGCCGTGATTCCTGCCGAAGGGCACGCGGTTGATGAACATGCGCTGCGCGAGCACTGCTATGCGCGCGTGACCCGTTATAAGGTGCCGCGCAGGATTGTGGCGGTGGACGATCTGCCCCGGTCGATGCTCGGCAAGATTCTGCGCCGTAAGGTACGTGAACAGTTAATCGCCAGCGGGGAGCTTGATTAAAAACACACTCTGGCACAACTGCGAGTTCGAGCGTCACGGCAGAAGACTGTCTGTCATACCTCTTGTATGAATCTGAATCCTTAGTTACGGTGGGGACCGGAACCTCTTAATGAAATCGTAATTATTCTTCAGAGGAGTTGATACCAATGCATCAGATATCACCTGAAGGAATTGCCTTCTTGAAAGAGAAGGAAGGGTTCAGGGGCGACGCCTACTACGATGTGGCGGGCGTTCTCACGATTGGTTACGGGCATTCGACCCGTGCGCCCAGTATTGAGCAATACCCCGTTTATGAGGGGCAGCATATTACCGAAGAGGAAGGGGAGGAGATCCTTCGCGCAGATTTGAAGCCTACCGAAGCTGCTGTGAATTCTGCTGTTACTCGTGACATTACTCAGAAGCAATACGATGCGCTCGTGTCATTCACCTTCAACCTGGGCACGGGTGCCTTTAAGTCGAGTAAGGTTCTCAGCTACACGAACGCGGGAAATTATCAGGCTGCCGCAGATGAACTGCTGCAATACTCGTATGCTGGCGGAGAATTCATCCCGGGGCTGCGCAAGCGCAGGGAAGAGGAAAGGGCTATGTATCTTTCTTCGCTTCCCCAAGGATAAGATTCAGCGCGGTACGATGTCGGGGTTTTCTACCATGACGGGTTCTTCAGGAAAAGCTCTAAAGCTTCCGAATCGGTGGAGACCCCTGACTGGCTACTCAGAATAGGTAGTGCGTGATCTGGTCTAACGGATACGCTCTACAAGACTACGAGGTTCCAGAAACACTCACTATGAGCCCATAGATTCTAGCGGGGGAGAAGCAGACTTTGGTTTGTTTCTCCCTCGTTTCGTGGTGCATAGCAGATGGGCACACCGAAAATTTTGGGGCGTAACGCATCCCAAACGGTGGGCAATCCTTGGATTTATGTGCCTTGCGCTCGTGGTGACGGGCCTAGAATCCCTGATTGTCGCGGCCACCACCCCCTCCGATGGGGAGGTAGGGCTGCAGGCCACCGGTGAGCAGCTGCAATGGTTTGTGGCGGCGTATTCACTCGCCTTCGCGGCACCGCTGCTTTTCTTTGGCGGATTAGCCGACAGCGTTCGTGACTCTCGCCCCACCGCAGAAGTCCTGGATCAAGCACTTATAGCCGACAGCTTTATCTATCGATTATGCTGCAGAGGATCTTGCCTATGACCGTACGGTCGATCGCCGCAAAGTGCACCGGATTTAGGTGCATAAAGGTTTAGGCGAATTATATATGTAGTTATTACCCTAATAACGGGAATATATCTGTTATGGTTAAGTGGGTGGGTTGCCCACACCACATCTTTTCGTCTGTTACATTTTAGTGAGGAGACTAAACGAATGACTACCAAGCAGACCATTTTGGATTATTTTGCATCTATCCATGCCGGAAACTGGCAGGATTACATTAGTGATACTATGGCCTACGGCTTCAACACTACAGAGCAAAAACTCAATAAAGACGAATACTTTCAAAGTGCGGGAAGTTTCTATGATGCTACCACAAAAGTTGAGCTTTCTCAGCTTATTACCGAAGGAGACAAAGCAGCCGTCATAGCATGTTACACCGCGCAATCTCCTGCCGGTGCCACGCGAATTTTTGAGGTTCCTGAATTTTTTACCGTAAAAGATGGTAAAATTGTAGCGTCGACCATTTTCTTTGATGGTCCTGCATTTATGGCCTTCATGAAGGATGAATAATTAATTTATATTCAGGTGCTTCATATAGTATTAATATAAATTAAATATTTTTGAAAAGTAGGTTATCTCCACCTATGTCTTTTAGGTAGGAGGAGCCTACTTTTGTATTTTAATATTTATAACGTGGATTATACATACTCCGACAGGCACTGTTCTCCACTATTCAAAGAGCGTTATTTATAAGGCTAGTCAGCACCTCTAACCACACATGAAAAACAAGCGGCTCCTCACCAGCCGACGTATGATGGATCCTATAAAACCAACTAACCCATCAACACGCCCTAGAAGAAACCGTTGCCTCCTTGCCGTACCACCGGAGTAACCGCCTACAATTGGTTACCCTCTTAGCCTCCCTGACGAGCATAGGGTTGGGTTGGCTGAGAACTAAACCTATAAGCTCACCCTCACCAAGGCTTTAAAGTCACCCTGCTGTATCTGAGGTAAAGCCACACCGAAGAAGTTTGAGCTGAAGACTTCGGGGGGGGGGCTCACCAAGACCGACAAGCACCTGAACCGCTATACACCAACCATCGCCCGGTGGTCATTGAGGGCGGCAGCGGGACGATCGGATCATGCGGGATCTGGTCTGACAGATACGCTCTACAAGACTACGAGGTTCCCGGAGGACTGAGTTACTAGGCTGTAACTAAGGGCTACGTCTTTGCTGTATATCAGCTCGGCTTTGCGACCTGATCTTCCTCAGAATTCGATACGACACGCGGGCGGGTCGGTTTTCCCATAATTTTTGGTGAAACCGACCCGTTCGCATGTTGGCACCGAAAATTTTGGGGCGTAACGCATCCCACACAAGGGGTTCTCGTCGTGTGCTCGCCTTCGCTGCAGACAGCGAACGGACCATGGTGAACGGGACGGGATTATGCTATGCGCTCAACACGGCACGAGAGGTTTATGTGATAATCATCGGGGAGTTTTGATGAAAGTATTTACAAGGAAAATATAAAAACTAAACCTTCGCTCTCTCAATTCTTTTAATAATTTACAGCGACACTAATTTTGTTTCTTGGGTGGCAATAAATATATATAAATAATTGACGCGTAAATAGAGAAAATAAACGATTGACAGACCAAATTTGAACTGTATACTTGAGACATCACTGTTACATATAGCTATGTCTTCCAACCACTTCAAGGACCAAAAATGAGCGTGACTACACCCCACCCCAAGCGCTGGGCAATCCTCGGGTTTATGTGCCTAGCGCTGGTTGTGACCGGGCTGGATTCGCTCATTGTTGCGGTCGCTATACCGTCTATGGAGACCGGTCTACAGGCAACGGGTGAACAATTGCAATGGGTTGTTGCAGCCTATTCACTTGCATTTGCCGCACCGCTACTTTTCTTCGGCGGTCTCGCCGACAGAATCGGACATAAACTAAGTTTTCTAGCCGGTATGTTTATTTTGCTGCTTGGTTCAATATTGGCGGCTTTCTCTATTAATGCAGAAGTACTTATTTTTTCACGAGTAATTATGGGTCTCGGATCAGCATTTATTATGCCTTCGACCCTAGCACTTATTCGTGATATTTTTCCAGACCATGAACGTGCTAAAGCTCTCGGAATTTGGGTAGGAATGTCCTCGCTGGGTATTCCGCTCGGTCCCATCGTGGGCGGACTGCTGCTCAAAAGTTTTTCGTGGGGATCAATTTTCCTGATTAACGTGCCTATTATTGCCGTGGCATTCCTGGCATGCCTGATGCTCGCCCCGGAATCCTCAAAAAAGCACTCTTCCCGCCTGGACTTCATCGGGCTAATCCTCTCGATTTTCGGGCCCGCCCTGCTGGTGTACGGCATTATCGCCGCCCCGGAAGCAGGCTGGACCTCAAGCTTGACGCTGACCCTGCTGATTGCGGGTGTGGTGCTGAGCCTGATCTTCATCGTGTGGGAGCACCGCAGCGCATCGCCCATGCTCAGCCATGAGGTCTTCCGTAACCGCCGGTTCGGTGGGCCGCTGCTGACGATCTCTTCGGTATTTTTCGGGGTCTTCGGCGGGCTGTTCATCATGACTCAGCATTTGCAGTTCGTCCTAGGGCTTGACCCTTTTATTTCCGGTCTGCATATGCTCGCCATGTGTTCGGCGGTTCTCGTGGCACCGATCTCGCCCAAACTCGTCGAAAAGTTCGGGCTGGGTCCCGTCTCAGCCACCGGCCCTCTCATGGTCGCCCTCGGCATGGTGCTTCTGGCTATCAGTCCCTCGCCCAAGAGCGGGCAGGTTATGGTAGCGCTCTTCACGTTCGGTCTGGGTGTGGGTTTTGGCGCCCCGGCCTCCGTGAACTCGATCATTGAATCGACCCCCAAGAAACAAACCGGCGCGGGCTCGGCGGTTGCCGATGTTGCTATGCAGCTCGGCGGCGCCCTGGGCATCGCGCTGATGGGAAGTATAGGAATCGCCACCGCAACGGCACAATCACCCCGAGGCGTAGCCGCTGCGTGCTGGGTAGGTGCGGCAGTCGGTCTTTTGGGTGCTGTTGCCGTCTTCACCGTGCTTCCCAAAACTGGCGCACCCACCGTCGAACGAGCGGTCGCGCCAGAACCAGAACCCGCAGCTAAGCTGCCTTAGGCCAGCTGCACATATTTTTCAACCAACCACAGACAACCATCAGAACCTAACTCAAACTTCCGAAACGTTCCGATGGTATCTCCTACCCACACGGTAGGGATGAAAAAGGAATGAACGCTATGAACACCGACGAAATCAGCAGAATTCATAACAGACGCCAGATAACGCACGATGCGGTGCGCTGCCTGAGCACTCGAAGCCTTCCGACACTCAGATCCTCGCTGACCCAACCTCACGGGCAGCGGTGCACCCCCAGGTATATGCCGGGATAGACAAGCGCTGCGCTTTCGGTCTTTCGCAGCCCGCATCCATCGTGAATCCGCAGGAATATCAAGGGATCATCACACCTTCACACCACAGTGACCGTAATTATATCTTTTTGATATTGAGAATCTTCACTATATTACCCGTATCCAGCGGCAGGGCATAACAACACCGATAACGCACACCCAAGGAGCTTACTCACCCGCACGCAGTAAGCCCCACGGGACCCCGTAACCACGTGCAACATACACCAACCACAGCCAAAGGAGGAGGGCATATGACCCTCATATACGAGTCGGCACCAGAGCTCGACGAAACTATCACGATAGACCCGGACATAGAAAATCTGCACTATGACCGTACCGTCGATCGCCATAAGGTACACCGTGCAGCCGTTTCCGAAGTTTTCCTCACGGACATTCGCCGGCAGAGCGCGCAGCATGTGCTCGTGGCGGCGCAGCTGCCCTCATCGCACAGCTTCTTTCACGACAGCATCTACAACGATGCCGAAGGAACCCCCGATGCGCTCCTGCTGCTCGAAATTGCGCGGCAGGCGACAATTGCCAGCGCCCACGAAGTCGGTGTAGACGTCGGAAACACCCTGATCTCCAACGAGTTTGGGCTCACGATTTATCCGCATGAAATCGCTGCGCTAAACCCCGAGGACACCAACCTGCTGATTCGCAACTACTTCGACTGGACCTCCATTCGGCGCGGCGCCCCGCGCTCCGGTCGGTGCTACCAGCAGCTCATTATGGGCAACCGGGTGATCGCCGAGCACTTCAGCGGCGGGCGCATTCTCACCAAAAACCAATTGCAGGCGCTGCGCAGCGAATACCGCGGCACCCCGCCGCCCACGACCGCGAACCTGCACGAGCTGACCTTCACAGACGTGCAGGATCCCATCGCCCCCGAGCGTGTGGGCAGGCGCAACCCCCTCAACGTGGTGATCTCGCAGCTGAACACCACCGAAACCCCGACTGCGCAGGTGACCCCGAACGTGGCGAATAAGGCACTTTTCGACCACGCCTACGACCACATCACCATGCAAATTTTGACCGAGGCGGCACGGCAGCTCTACCTGGCAACCCGCCCGGATAGCGAGCATGCCCCCGAAATTTCTTCAATACGCGGGAACTTCCTGGCGTTCGCGGAACTCGATTCACCCGTGCAGATCCGTGCAATCGCACCCGGGGAATTCGTGGTTGAACAAGATAACCGGCAGATCGCGGATTTCGCGCTCAAAAGCTAGATGACAAGGACCTTTATGTCGCCCGACTACAACACCACGAAATATGTGTGGACGGACTTCGGCGGAGTACTCACCCCGCCGGTCAGCCACACGATGCGCGTCTTCTGCCAGAAATACGGGCTCACCGAGTCCCAGCTGCGCGCGGGATTTGAAGCGGTCGCCCGCAACCACAGCCTCACCGACCCGCTGGAACTCGTCGATACGCCCCTGATGAGCGAAAAAGAGTGGCTGAGCGAAATTTCCGAACAGGTCGGCGGGGCATTCCAGCTCGATACCCTCGCCGACGACTGGTTCCGCGACCGCGAGCCCAACGCATCCTGGATGGCGTACCTGCACGAGATCAAGGCGCACGGTGTGAAGGTAGGGCTGATCTCAAATATGGTGCCCACCTGGGATAACCACTGGCGCGCCATGCTCAACGAACCCGATCTTTTCGACGATATCGTGCTGTCCTTCGAGGTCGGATACCGCAAACCGCAGCGCGGTATCTACGAGTACGCCGCAGAACTTGCCGGGGTGACCCCGGCGCAGTGCATCCTCATTGACGACCTTGCGCGTAACTGCGAAGGCGCCCGTGCAGCCGGGTGGGATGCCATCGAATTCACCACAACCGAAGAGTGCGTGAAACAGCTGCACCCCCTGCTCTCACCGGCAGAGGAAACAGTTTAAACCCCGTGACCGGAAGGTCACCCAACGAAAGGAAAACCCATGGGTAAGTGGGGAAATATTATTGAAGACATGATGGCGCAGATGCCCGAAGACCTGCGCACCGTTGCCCTCGGCGTGGCTGAGATTTTCACGAATATGGATATCGAAACCGCCCGCAAGTACATTCACCCCGACTTCGTCGATCATGAGGCGAGCGAAGGCGTTGGCGGCGGCCCCGAAGGGTACCTGGCAACCGCGAAATACATGAACCAGGCGTTTTCCGATGCCTCGTGGAAGCCCCAGAAGATCGTGGCAAGCGCGGACGGTCAGCACTACACCATGGTGATCAAGTTCAGCGGCGTTCATACCGGCGAGTTCATGGGTATTCCCGCCACCGGTAAGCCCTTCGAGATTCACCACCTGCACCTATTCCGTGTTGAAGACGGCAAGGCAATCGAGCACTGGGGCGGGCGCGATGAGCTCGGCCTGCTGCGCCAGATCGGTGTTCTCAATTCCGAGTACCCCACTCCCGCAGACGCCGGACAGGCCGCCTTCGCCTAAAACACGGGCGAAACACGCATTCACGCATCCCACGTAACGCTATTGAGCACCGCGCGGCGAACTACCACGGCATACGATACGCCGTAAACCGCCGCAGCATAAGAACCAAACCTAAGGAGCCAGATGACACACCAGAAGCGCCCAGGATGCGCCCTCGTCACCGGAGCGTCGGGAGATATTGGCGCACAAATCGCGCTCAGACTGGCGCAGGACGGATGGAATATAGCCGTCGGCTACGCCACCGGAATCGAGCGCGCCGAAGAGGTTGCCGGGCGCATCCGCGAGTGCGGCGTGTCAGCGATGCCCATCAAAATTGACGTCACCAGCACCACCTCAGTTGATGACGCCTTTGATGCGCTCGAAGACTCGTTAGGGCAGGTCACCGTGCTAGTCAATAACGCCGGAATTCGTTCCGACGGGCTGGTTGCGGGGCTCAGCGACGACGAATGGGATGCGGCGATTTCGACAAACTTAAGCTCGGTTTTTCGTACCTCTCGGCGAGCGTTGGGGCCGATGATTCGCGCACGTTTTGGGCGAATTATCAACATTTCCTCGATTCTCGCCGGGAGGACAATCGCCGGAACCGGCAGCTATTCCGCCGCGAAAAGCGGAATTTTGGGAATAACCCGCGCGATGGCTATCGAGGTGGCGCGCCGCGGGGTGACCGTGAACGCGGTATGCCCCGGACTCGTTGAAACCTCAATGACCGAAGAAGTCGAAACCTTCACCCAGTCGGTGCAGCGCGCCGTGCCGATGGCTCGCCCCGCGCAGGCACGCGATATTGCCGAGTGCGTGGCGTTCCTCGCCAGCGACCGCGCCGACTACATTACCGGGCAGAGCATTGCGGTAGATGGCGGGCTGAGCGCTCAGGCGTTTTCGCTGAACTAGGTTCGCGCTCGCCCCAAGTAAGCCCACCGTTCGCCGTATGAGTTCACGGGTACCTGCCGTGAACACAAGATAACCAACCACAGAAAACACCAGATAATCCGATCAGGAGAGAACCATGACTGAGACCCCCGTTAACACCGCATCCCTGGAAGAGTTCGTGACCCAGCAGGTGATCGACATGGGCGTGCCCGCCAGCACCGTCAAGCTCGACGCCAAAATCGATTCGATGGGGCTCGACTCCCTGGATGTTGTTGAGCTCACCCAGGCGGTCAAGAAGCAGCTGATGATTCCCGTCAAGCCCAAGGATTTTGAAAACGCCGCCACCCTGCAGGATGCCGTAGATATTATTCGTGAAAAGGCACAGGAGAAGTGAGTACGAGAGTAGTCATCACGGGAATCGGTGCCGTCACCCCGCTGGGTGTTGGCGCCGAGACGCTGCATACGCGTGCCGTGGCGGGCCTGAGCGGGCTGAACGACGAAAACGAGAACGGGCTGGGCGGCAAGGTTGGGCGATGCCTCGACTTTGACGTGAAGAACCCGCTCAGTCGCCGCGAGATGCGCCGCATGGACCGGTACACCCAGCTTGCCGTGGCGGCGGCCGATGAGGCTATCGCGCAGGCGGGCTGGGGCGGCGGACTGCCGTGCGATGCGCGGCGCATCACCTGCTATATCGGCACCGCTATCGGCGGGCTGGACACCCTCGAAACGCAGCATTTGGTGATGCACACCGAGGGCGCCGAAGAAGTCTCGCCGCTGACCGTGCCCATGATGATGGCGAACGCCGCGCCCGCGCATATTTCCATGCGCCACGGTCTGCACGGCGAAACAACCGCAATCGTCACGGCGTGCTCCTCGGGGGCGCAGGCGATCATCGCCGGTGTGCGCAGTATTCTGCTGGGCGAGGCGGATGCAGCCGTCGTAGGCGGCGCAGAGGCGGGGACCACCCGGTTCACCCGCGCTATCTTCAACGCCGCCGGGGCGATCTCTCCCGACGGGAACTCGACCCCCTTCGATGAGGAGCGCAACGGCTTCAACCTGGGGGAGGGGGCCGGTATTCTCGTGCTCGAATCAGCTGAGAACGCCCGCGCCCGGGGCGCCGAGGTACTGGGCGAAATCGCAGGGTACGGGCTCTCCTCAGACGCTCACCACATTACGGCGCCGAACCCGGACGGCAAGTATGCGGCCTATGCCCTCAACCGTGCGCTTGAAACCGCGGGGGCAACCCCCGAGCAGGTGTCGTATGTGAACGCCCACGGCACCGGAACCGAGCTGAACGATACGACCGAAGTGAACGTGCTGCGGCAGGTGTTCGGCACGGCTCTTGAGGACATCCCGGTTTCCTCCACGAAATCGGCGATCGGGCACCTCTTCGGCGCTGCGGGCGCCGTCGAAACCATCGCCATGCTTCAGGCTCTCCGGCACGGGCAGGCACCGCCCACCCTGGGGCTGAAAAACCTGGATAAGCGGCTGGGGCGGGTGCGCATCAGCGGCGAACCACAGGATTTAGCACCCGGCACGTTCAGCGCGGCCGACGGCACGCCCAAAAGGCTGGGACTCTCAAACTCCCTGGGCTTCGGCGGGCACAACGTAACCCTGGCGATACGCGCATGAGTACCCGGCAGTCTCCCGAGGATGCGCCGCCGACGGCGGGATGTGCATCCGCAGACCCGCGATACGCGGCCTATCTCGGATGCACCTACCATCCTGCACCCGGCACGGCAGCCGATGCGGGCCTCACGCAAGCGGAAAAACCTTCCGCCGAAGACCCGGCGAATGGCGGGGAATACCGCGTGTTTCTGCGGTACGATACGCGCATCGCCCCCGATGTGAGCGGGCCGGTCACGCTGAGTGTGACCGATGTGGAATACCTGCAAGACCTGCACCGCCAGGGGATCGAGGCGCTCGGGCGCGAGGCGCTCGGCGTGAAATCCGCCGACCATTTCGTGCTTCGCGGCGCCGGGCTGAGGTTCACCCCGCATGTTCTGGGCGGCGACGTTCGCGGCTCCGACACAACCGGCGCAGACGAGCCGATCGAACTGAGCCTGCACGTTCCCGTGAGTACCATCCGCCGCAGACGCGGTCAGCCGTGCTATGCGATCAGCGGGGCGATCACCCTCTGGGCGGACGATACCTGCCTGGCTAAAAGCGACGGTGCGGCGCTCTTCCTCACCGCCGATACCTTCGAGGAACTGCGCGGTGAACTCGGGAACACCGCAGAAATCCAGGCTGCGGCTTCCGCCGGTGGCGCATCCGCCGAGCCCCCGAAGGCTGTGCGTGTGTGGGGAACGCCGTACGGGCATGTACAGGCTGCCCCCGCGAGTCTGTGCGGGGTGAGCGACGCATCCCAGGTTTTGATCGGAGACGTGCGCCATGACGATACGGCTCACGGCACCGAAATCCCCCAGGAACAGGCGGAAGAATCGCAGGTGAGCACCTCGGAACGGTCCCCTCAGAACCCGCAGGGAACCCCCGCACTAGCCCAATGCCGCATCGTGCCCACAGCCCCGCCACGGCATTTCGACCGCCCGCTGGATCACTATCCGGGGCTCATGATGGCAAGCGCAGCCCGGCAGTTCGCGGTGGCGGCGCTCGCGCATCGTACCGGGGAAGACCCTGCGAACCTGCGCGTGGCGGAAGAAACCCACGAGTTTTTCGAGTTCGTGGAGCTCACCGAGATTCCAACCCTCAATCTGCTGCGGTGCGAGAAACACCGCGACACCTATCAGACAGAGATCACCGTGAATCAGGGCGGCGCCGTTAAGGCACGCAGCCGATTCACCTTTATGTAGAAATTCAAGAAAGGCACCATGAGTGTGACAATTTCGGGCGTTGGCGCCGCCGTGCCCAATGACCCCATTCCAAACAGCGAATTCGCCGCGCTCGGCGTGGACGACGAATGGATTGCCAGTCGCACCGGAGTGCGCCAGCGCCACCACCTGCGCCAGGAGCAGACCCTCGCCGAGCTGGCGCTTGAAGCGAGCGAGAAGGCACTTGCGGATGCCGGTATAAGCGCCGAAGAAATCGACTTTGTGCTTGCCGCAACCACAACCGCTGACCAGGTTTCGCCGGGACTCGCGCCCGTCGTCGCCGCAGGTTTAGGCGCCCCGCAGGTGGGCGCGGTCGATCTGAACGCCGCATGTTCCGGGTTCCTGTACGCCCTCGACTACGCCGCCTCAAAAATCGAGCAGGGCAGTATCGACCGGGCGCTCGTCATTGGTGCCGATGCGATGTCACGCCTGACTAACCCCGAGGATGCGGGCACGGCGGTACTCTTCGCCGACGGTGCCGGTGCCGCTATCGTACAGGCGGCCCCCGAGGTGAGCGAGGACGAATACCCCTATATGTGTTCGTTCGGTTCCGACGGCAGCCAGGCGCAGGCACTGTATATTTCTGACTCCACGCAGCAGGTGGTGATGGACGGCGCCGAGGTCTATATGGCGGCGGTGGATGCGATGTCCGAGGAAATCACCTATGTACTCGACTCGTGCGGTATCGACCCGGAGAGGATCGACCAGCTGGTCTGCCACCAGGCCAACGGAAGGATTATGGCGGCGGTCGCACGGCGGCTGCGCTGGGATTCCTCCAAAGTGCTCTCATATATCGACCGGTACGGGAACACCTCTGCCGCCTCCATCCCGATTACCCTAGCCGTCGGACAGCAGGAGGGGCACGTGAAACCGGGAGACTTGCTGGCACTGACCGCCTTCGGGGCAGGATTCACCTGGGGCGCGGGCGTGATCGGGTTCAAAACCACCGCCTAGGCGTTGGCGGTCAGGGCGCAGCCCGGTTGCGCGCAGCTAGAATCCGTCACCGTATTTCACTCTTATGCCACCCACACCCCTCATAAAAAGAGCTTTTATGAGGGGACCGACAGATAGGCGTTAACATGCCCAACAGCACACTACAATCCCCGCCGCAGCAGGTGCAGAACGGTGTGAGCGATGACCTGCTCATCATCGCCCACGCCGCCATGCTCGCGGGCAGGCACTTTAATCAGCAGGCGAGCAACCTCGCCAAACAGGGATATATGGGGGCGTACCCCTCATCCCTGGGGCAGGAGGCGTGCCAGGTTGCCGCCGCCCTCGCCTTAGAACCCGCCGACTGGCTTTTCCCCACCTACCGCGATTCGGTCGCCGTCATGAGCCGGGGTATCGACCTCACCGAAGTCCTCTCGCCCTTCCACGGGTCTTCACACTGCGGGTACGCCCCCACGAAAACGCATACCGCCCCGGAGGCAACACCGCTCGCCACGCATACCGCCCATGCGGTCGGTTTGGCAATGGCGGCAAAGTTCGCCGGTGATTCCACGGTAGCTCTGGCGATGTGCGGCGACGGTTCCACAAGCGAAGGCGACTTTCATGAGGCGCTTAACCTCGCCGCCGTCTTCGAGGCGCCCGTCGTCTTCCTCGTGCAGAATAACGGGTACGCTATCTCAACCCCCGTATCCCGGCAGATGCGCGCGGCAAGTATCGCCGCGAAGGGAGAAGGGTACGGCATGCCCGCATATCGGGTTGACGGCAACGACTTTGAGCAGGTGTATCCCCGGCTGCACGAAGCCGTCGAGCGCGCCCGCACCGGTGGCGGACCCACCCTGATTGAGGCGATGACCTACCGCATGGGACCGCATACGACCTCCGACAACCCCGATCGGTACCGCAGCCGCGAAGAAGTCGAGCAGTGGCGCGGGCGTGACCCGCTCACCCGCATTCAGCATCAGATGTACCAGCGCCTGCCGAACGCGAAGACCCATATCGAAAACGCAATCCTGGCCGCAGAAAAGATCGCCTCCGAGGCTCGCACCAGCATGATGCAGCTGCAGATGCCCGACCCACAGGACCTTTTCGCCCATGTGTATGCGAACCCGCCAGCAACCCTGAGTGCCGTCGCCGAAGAGTACGCACAACAGCACGCCGCGCAGAATGGAGAAAACGCATGAGCCAGCAGGCAGCAGATACCCAGGTACGCGGCGCGAAGACCGCATCCGACACCGCACCTCAGGCACCGGAATCGACCCAATCCCGCTCGGATGCGGTGCAGCGAACCTCAATGGTGGGCGCCCTCAACCTGGCCTTGGGCCACGAAATGCAGCATAACGACCGCGTGGTGATGTTCGGCGTGGACGTAGGCACCCTCGGCGGTGTTTTCCGTGTGACCGACGGGCTGACCGAACGGTTCGGCGAGGAACGCTGCTTCGACACCCCCATTTCTGAGGCAGGGATTATGGGGGCCGCGATCGGCATGGCAATGTACGGGTTCCGCCCCGTGATCGAAATGCAGTTTGACGCCTTCGGCTACCCCGCCTTTGAACAGATGGTGAGCAACCTGGCGAAAATGCGCAATCGCACGCGCGGCGACCTCTCCATGCCCGTGGTGGTGCGCATGCCCTACGGCGGCGGGGTGGGTGCCGTGGAGCATCACAGCGACAGTTCGGAGGGCTACGCCGCGCATACTCCAGGACTGCACGTGTACACCCCCTCCAACCCTTCGGATGCCTACCATATGCTGCGCCAGGCGATTCGCAGCGACGACCCGGTGATTTTCTACGAACCCAAGCGTCTGTACTGGGAAGAGGGCGACCTTGATACCTCGGCGAACCCTCTGCCGATTGGACAGGCACGAATTTGCCGCCCCGGCGAGGACGTAACCCTCATCAGCTACGGGCCGACGGTACCGATGGCACTTGCCGCCGCCGAAACCGCCGCCGAATACGGGTACAGCGTTGAGGTGATCGACCTGCGCACCCTCACCCCGTTCGACGAACACACCGTATGCGAAAGCGTGATGCGCACCGGCCGCGCCGTCATGGTGCACGAGGCCCCACAGACCGGCGGATTCGGCGCCGAGGTGGTGGCGCGCATTACCTCACGCTGTTTCGACTACTTAGAACGCCCCGTAGAGCGTGTGACCGGCCTGGACGTGCCCTATCCGCCGCCCGGGCTGGAACACCTGTATTTGCCGAACGAAGAGAAGATTCTGGGCGCTATCGCAACCCTCTACGCCGAGAACGACTAGGAGAAACACGCCATGACTGATACACCGCACGCTTCATCCGCCCCAAGCCCCGAACCCTTACCGTCCGAAGGTTCCGACGCTTCCGGCTACCCCTTCACCTTTTACCTGCCGGATTTAGGGGAGGGGCTTCGCTCGGGCGAGATTATCGAGTGGCTCATCAGCGAAGGACAGCAGGTTGAGCTGGATCAGGTGCTCGTGGTGGTCGAAACCGCTAAATCCACGGTCGAAATCCCCTCGCCGGTCGCGGGCGTCGTGGTGCGTCTGCTCGAACCGGTCGGTCAGGTTGTCGATGTGGATGCGCCCCTCATCGAGCTGCGCACCCCCACCCCGCAGACCCAGGCGCCCACGGCTGGTGCAGAACCCCCCGCGAAGGATTCAGCCGATAAGCTCCCCGCCAAACCCGGCGCGGGAGAGAGCAAACACCTGGTGGGCAGGGGCAAAATGCCCATCAAACCAGGTGGCACCGGTACCGCGCTGCCGCCAAAATCCGCCAAAACTCAAGGCGGCAAGGCCCGCTCGGGTGCCAAAGTTTCGCCCGCCGTGCGCAGGCTCGCCCGCTCCCTCGGAGTCGATCTGAAAACCGTCACCGGAACCGGCGCAGGCGGCGCTATCACCCCCGAAGACGTACAAACCGCCGCCGATCACGCCGCCGGAGGCGCATCATGACCGCGGAACGCACCGCCGACCTGAGCGCGCGCATCGGCGAACCCCTGGGCGAAACCCCCTGGATGCGCATCAGCCAGCAGAACATCAACCGCTTCGGCGATCTCACCGGCGACACCCAGTGGATTCACACAGACCCGTACCGCGCGGCGCACACCCCCTTCGGCGGCACCATCGTGCACGGGGCGTATCTGCTGAGCCTCGCCATCACCTTCGCCGGGCAGCTGCTCCCCGCAGAGGGTACCTCCATGCTTGTGAACGCCGGGGTGAGTGCCGCCAGGTTCCGCAGCTCCGTGCCGGTGGACTCGCAGGTATGCGGCAGTGCATCAATCGTGAGCGCCGAAGATTTTGGGGATGCCACTCTCGCCGAAATTCGTGTTGCCGTGCATGTTAAAGGCCAGAGCAAACCCGCCACAACAGCCACAGTTCGGATGGTACTTCATGACTAACAACACCGCAGATAACCCCGCCGTACTCCTCGAACGCCGCGGCAGCATCGCGTATGTGACCCTGAATCAGCCCGAAAACCGCAACACCCTCAGCCGCCACCTGGCGACCGAGCTGCGCGAGGTGCTCAACCGGCTGCATGAGGACGATACGCTCAAAGCTGCCGTGCTCACCGGAGCCGGGCAGGACTTCAGTCTAGGCGGCAGCTACGATGACTTCGCTGAAGGCATGTCGCGCGAAAAAGAAGAATCCTTAGCGTACAGCCGCGAACTCGCGCGTCTGCTCGAAGATATTATTCTCGGGATCGTTGCCGCGCCTATCCCCTTTATCGCCGCCATTAACGGGCAGGCGGCGGGGGCGGGCATGTCCTTGGCACTCGCATGCGATCTGCGTGTTGCCGAACCGCGCACCAAACTCAATATTGCCTACGGCATGATCGGGGCCTCCACGGATGGCGGGATGAGCTGGTTCTTACCGCGTTACGCCGGGTTCAGTGCCGCCACCGAGCTGTTATATACCCAGCCTGTTCTGCGTGCCGCGCGTGCGCAGGAGCTTTCGCTGGTGCATCGGGTGTCGGAGCCGGGTGAGCTGAATGCATGCGCCGAACAGCTCGCGGAGCAGATTGCCGGTTCGGCCTCTCATACGGTGCGCGCCGCTAAGTCTATGCTAGCCGCACGCTATGTTGTGGAGCTTGAGGAACATATGCACGCCGAGCACGAATTCTTCGCCCGCGGTGTGCTCACCGAGGATTTCCGCAATGCGGTGCACGCCATGCAGCGGGGCGAAATTCCGTCCTTTGACTAGGTGCAATACCTCAGCGGATGCGGCGGTGATGCTATGGTGAACCGCGTGAATGCAGCGTTTTGACGATATGAAGGTCGCCGACAACCCAGGTGAGACCGAAAATTCGCGGGGGCTTGAGCATATGAGCACCGCCGAGAACTCGGGCGAATCGCTGATGCGAAGCCTGCTTCCGCCGGATATATGCGTGGCAGAAACCACCGGCGATTTCGGGCACCTTCGCGATGCTGAACGGGAGTATTTCGCCAGCGCCGTCCCCAAGCGCGTGCGCGAGGCGACTACGGCGCGTTCCTGCGCCCGGCTAGCGCTCAAGCGGCTGTACCTGCGGGAGCCTGAGCTCACCGAACCGCCGACCGAGCCCGTGTTCGTGCCGCGCGTCGATGGTTCGCCCGCCTGGCCTGCCGGGGTTGTGGGGAGCATGACCCACTGCGCCGGGTATCGTGCGGCGGCGGTTGGCTCGGCACACCGCTATGCGGGCGTCGGGATCGATGTTGAACCCGCGGTGCCGCTCTCTGCCGCCGTGCAAGAGCTTATTGTGCGCGACGAAGAACGGCGGTTTGCCTTCGGGGTTTACTCGAAGGTGCTGTTTTCTGCAAAAGAGGCGGCGCTCAAAACCTGGTACCCCCTGGGCTTTCGCGGGTTTGACGTGAGCGATATTTCCGTAGCCTGCGATGTCGAATCTGGGGCGGGGCGCAGGGGAGAGGATGCGCGCGGCACCTTCACGGCGCGCATCCCGACTATGCCGGATGCTCCGGTTCTGCCCGGCGGCTGGGCTATCAGGGGCGGGTTTGTGGCAACAGCCGCATCCCTGTCGGCATCAGACCTACCCGCGAGCAGGTAGGATATGGCCGAACAGGTCGGAAAATTCTACCTGCTCGCGGAGCCGGAAGGGGAGCCTGAGAACCCGCCCGAGTCCTGGCTCACACCCTGCATGTTCCGAAATGTTAAGAAATATGACGAGGTTGACGGAGTGTGTCACAGTGGGGTCAAATAACTACCACCCACACCCGGGGGCATGCTCTAATGGGTAAACACCCCCGGAAACCCGGGAACCACCCGCACAGGAGTTAAACCGTGCACGTGGTGGCGCATCGTAAACCCAAACAACAGAAAGTTTCATAGCCGTGAAGAAATTTGTTGCTGCACTGGCAGTTGTACCTCTCGTCTTCAGCCTCGCCGCCTGCGGTTCCTCCTCGAACAACGGTAGCGGTAACAAGAAGGTCACCATCGGCGTGGTCGGCACCGAGAAAGCTAACGACGTGCTCAAGGAAGAAGCCGCCAAGCAGGGTATCGACATCGAATACCAGGAATTTACCGACTACAACCAGCCCAACCCCTCCGTGGAATCGGGCGATACCGACCTGAACCGCTTCCAGCACATCGCATACCTGGCGAGCTACAACGTGAACTCGGGTAAAGATCTGCAGATCGTCGGTTCAACCAATATTTACCCCATGGCGCTCTTCTCACAGAAGCACAAGAAGGTAGACGAAATTCCCCAGGACGGTACCATTGCCGTCCCGAATGACCCCGTGAACGAGGCGCGCGCCATTCTGCTGCTGAAGGCTCAGAACCTGGTAACCCTCAAGTCTGACGTGCACAGCCCCACCCACGACGATATTGACACCGAGAAGTCCAAGGTCAAGGTTACCCCCGTGGATGCATCGCAGACCGTGGTCTCCTTGGACTCCGTGGACGCCTCCGTCATCAATAACACCTTCTTGGCGGATGCGGGCCTGAACCCCTCGGACGCCCTCGCGCAGGACGACCCCAATAACCCCGACGCCCGCCGCTACGTGAACCTGTTCGTGGCGCAGAAGGATAAGGTAGACGACGAAACCTACAAGAAGGTCGTCGAAATCTTCCACACCCAGCCCGTGCAGGACGCCGTGAAGGAAGACTCCAAGAACACTGCGGTTGAGGTGAACCTCTCCCAGGATGAACTGAAGCAGGCGCTGCAGAAAGAAGAATCGGCGCTTCGCAAGTAAAACAGACACGTGCATGAGTGCACACGGTAAATGCGGTAACCCGGAATTTCCCTGAAAACCAGGCGAAAACCGGCTTACCGCCTTTGCCGTCCCTGGGGTGAATACATGCGGATGCGCGCCGCCGAGCACGAGCGCATCCGGCGTATTCCGCCTCAGCCCTAAAACACACGAGAGTAAAGAGAGCGTACAGTGAGCGAACAGGCAGCCCCGTGGGCGAAGAACCCAGAGCCCGGCGCTACCACATCGGAGGGCACTAACACCCTCATCAGCCCCGGCGCAGCGGACACCGGCACCGAGCCCATGGTCACGATTGATAACGTCTCCAAAATTTTCGGCAAGGGCAAAAAAGAAGTTGCCGCCGTCAAAAACGTTTCCCTCACCGTCAAGAAGGGCGAGATCTTCGCGATTATCGGCTACTCGGGCGCAGGTAAATCTACCCTGGTGCGCCTGATCAACGGGCTGGAGAGCACCACCAGCGGTACCCTGACCGTGGATGGCTTCGAGATTTCCGGTAAAAGTGACCTTGAGCTGCAAAAAGTCCGTACCAATATCGGCATGATCTTCCAGCAGTTCAACCTCATGAACTCGCGCACCGTAGCCCAAAACGTGGAGTTCCCGCTCAAGGTCGCCGGGTGGAGCAAAGGAGAACGCACCAAACGCGTGCAGGAGATGCTCGAATTCGTGGGCTTGGCAGACCGCGCAAAATACTATCCGAGCCAGCTTTCCGGCGGGCAGAAACAGCGTGTGGGTATTGCCCGTGCGCTCGCTACGAAGCCTTCCCTGCTGTTGGCGGATGAGGCGACCAGCGCCCTTGACCCGGAAACCACGCATGAGGTGCTTGAGCTGCTCAAAGAGGTCAATCGTGAGCTTGGGATTACGGTCATCGTGATTACCCACGAAATGGATGTTGTTTCCTCGATCGCCGATCGTGTGGCGGTCATGGAAGAAGGCCGCGTGGTCGAAACCGGAAGCGTTTACGAGGTTTTCTCGAATCCGCAGACCGAGGTTGCGCAACGATTCGTGGCGACCACCGTCAAGCAGAGCCCCACCGGCGATGCGGCTGCCGCGCTGCGCAAGAACCACAAGGGCTACCTGGTGAACGTCGAGATCGTGGAAGGCAACCAGGAACTCGGCAAAATCCTGGCGTACCTGGGTTCGCGGAACGTGCGCTTCAATATTGTGCACGGCGGCATTGAGACCTTGCAGGGGAAAGCCTACGGAACCCTCACCCTCGAACTTCTTGGCGATGTGACGAGTATTGATGCCGCGGTTGCCGAGCTGAAGACCGTAACCCGCGTACAGGAGGTGCGCTAATGTCTGCACTTGTGACTACTCTGCCGTTAGCGGCATCAACCCGGTCGGTGAATTGGGATACCTTTATTCCCGATAAGCTGGTTCCCGCCATCTTCGATACCCTGTACATGGTCTCTGTAACGATGGTGATTGCCGGTCTTCTCGGTCTGATCATGGGTGCCTTGCTGTACACCACGCGCACCGGAAATATCTTCCAGAACCGGTTTGCTTACACGGTGCTGAACGTTCTGGTGAATATCGTGCGGCCTATCCCGTTCATTATTCTAATCGCGGCTTTAGGACCGCTCACCAGCGCGGTAGTACAAACCCGTCTAGGCATAAACGCGGCGATCTTCGCAATGACCTTCGGCGCATCCTTCGCTATTGCGCGCATTGTGGAGCAGAACATGGTCTCGATCGACCCTGGCGTGATTGAGGCTGCCCGCGCGATGGGCGCCTCCAAGCTGCGGATTCTGTTCACCGTGATGATCCCCGAATCGCTCGGACCACTGATCCTGGGCTACACCTTCATCGTGATCGGCGTGGTCGATATGTCGGCCATGGCCGGGTATGTGGGCGGCGGCGGCCTGGGTAAGGTCGCTATCGTTGACGGCTACCAGAGGTTCCAGGATCAGATCACCTGGGCTGTGGTTGCGGTCATTATCGTGTTGGTGCAGCTGGTGCAGCTCATCGGCAATATGCTGGCGAAGAAGGCTCTGCGCCGCTAAGTCTCGCCGGATTAGGCACACTCAAGGGGTTTCCCGTGAAGCAATCGCTCTTCGTGGGAAACCCCTTGAGTTATGTTTGGGCTTGTGAATGAATAGTGCAGCCCGAGCCTGGTTCCTATTTGTGTTTCTCGCGTGTGCCGGGTGAGCGGGTTTTTCTCGAAAATGCCACAGAGGTAATGGGGAACTGTCGGCCCGTGGAATGTTGTTGGTGCAGCCCGCATCCATCCCATGCGAGTTGCGAGTTTTGCGTCGTGAGCGTCAGCGAACGCGCAATGTTTGAGCTGGAGCATGGCGATGGTGTGGGCACTCACTTTGCCCATATCGCGGTAAAAGGACACCCACTGGTTGAGGCAGCGCTGCGGGAGCCCGGCTTGCCTCGTGCGGCTGCTTGGTATCCGCTACGACGAGGAATCGTCTTTATGACGCGGGTTGAGCATCCCCGGACGGTACCGCGGAATCTGCGGTGCATCGCCGGATGTGCCCTTCTGCTGGGCGTAGTCGGTGGGGCGCAGCACCCGTTCGTCGTCGTCCTGCTGCGTGTATTCGCCGAGTGCCATCATGCCGTATATGAGCGCCGCGAAAATCAGCAGGGTCGTGCCGATCTCGCCCCACATGACGATGTGATTGCGCCTAAGCGTATCGTCCACATGCGCGTAAATAATCGGCACCACCGAGAAACACCCCAGAATGGATGCGGTTCCCGCCGCCGCAAGCACGTGCGGCAGTATCCACCAGCGGCTTCGTTCGCCGCGTTTGAGCGCGTTCTCCCCGGGCAGGCGCAGCCAGGCGAAGAGGCGACGGCGCACCGCGACCCAGCCGAAGATGCCTGCTCCGAAGGCGAGAGCACCGGGGAGTGAAAGGTACAGGGCACCTGAGAGCATGCCCGAGAGCGTGAGGGTTACCCCGACCGCCACGGCAATCAGGCTGAGGGCGTTCACCAGGCGGCGGCGCGCCCGCACCTTCAGGTGGTCGATGAGTTCGGGGGGAACCGCATCCGGGTCAGGTTTTTCTTCCCAGAACGGGCGGTAGTATTCGAGCTCTTCGGCGCTCATGTTCTCAAAGCGCAGACCGTAGCGCCCCTGCCCACTCTGATACTGCCCGCGTGGGGTTTGTTCATGCTGATTCGGGTGAGCCTGTTCAGCCCGATTTCGCGCTGAGTTCTTCTCAGGTTGGTCGCCAAAATTCTGCTCGTTGCGGGCATCTTTACCCGAGTTCTGAGGTGTCATTTTAGCTCTCCATCATCAGGGTTGTGGATGCTTTCACCGCCGAATCCTCCAGCCGTGCCACCCAGTCGCGCGCCGTGCGCCAAAGCTGCGGGTCGGTAAACGTGTCGAAGTGCCCAAACCCGCGCGGTGCCCCCGCAAAGTCACCGTGGGGCACGTAAATAAGAACCTTAGTTCCGGCGTCTCGTGCCGCCTGCGCGCCCGCCGGTGAGTCTTCGATCGTGAGCGCATCCGGCCCGGCGAAGCCTAGGCGACGTGCCGCCTCCCGGTAGATATCGGGTGCGGGTTTGCCGTGGGGAACGTCGTCGCAGCTGACCCAGGTGCGCACGAGCGGGGCGTACCCGTAGGTGTGCATTTTGGTGTCGAGAATGCCTGCCGTGGAGTTGGATGCGACGGCCACGGGCATATGCTCGCCCAGGTAGCTGAGGAATTCTTGGGCACCGGGTACGAGGTCCACACCGGCGTTGATAATATCTGCTTCGATGCGCGCAAGTTCAGTGAGCGTATTGTGCTGATGCTGGGCGTATTCCTGGGTGTTGTTAGGGTCGCCGGTGTATGAGAGACGGGCGAGCGTTTCTGCAACCTGATGCGCGGAAAGCCCGGTTAACTGCTCTTCGAGGTCTTCGCTGAAGGGGATGTTCCAGCGGTTGAAGAGTTCGCGCTGCACGCGGTTCCAAGCGGTCTCGGAATCGAGAAGAACCCCGTCGCAGTCGAAGATTGCGCAGCGGGGGAACCAGGATGCGGGCACGGTGTGTTCAAACATGTCTCCATCTTCTCACACCCGCTCTCCTATTACTCCTATTCCGCGAGCAGGTGGTTTTTGGTCCGAGCAGGTAGGAAAATCCTACCTTTTCGGCAAAATCCTACCTGCTCGCGGTATTCTGAAATATAGTAACATTACTACAATTGGACTTTGGGGGAGAGAAAACTATGACGACTACAGTATCAGCACGCGAATTTAATCAGAATGCCAGTGCCGTTCTGCGCCTTGCCGCGGAAGAACCCGTCTTTATTACCAAACGCGGCACACCGACCAACGTTATTTTGAGTATTGAAGACTATCAACGACTGGCCCAACCGCAGCCTCGGCGTTCCTTGGCGGATGCGCTTTCCACCATGTCGGCAGAGGCGGGCGAGATTGATTTTGATATTGACCGCGAACCGAGCATCCCCAATCCTCACCGCGAGGTAGACTTCGCAGAAGACGGCGACTTTTTCGGCAGCGAGGAGAACTAATCCGTGTACCTTGCCGATACAAATGTGATCTCCGAACTGCGTAAATACCGCTCGGGCAGAATGCATCCTTCGGTGCGCCGTTGGGTGGAACACGTAGACGTGAACGACGTGTATATCAGCGTGATTAGTATGATGGAGATTCGCACAGGAATCCTGCGGCGTGCCCGTAAAGATGCGGCCCAGGCTCAGATTCTGCAGCAGTGGTTTTCTCATGAGCTTGCACCGGAGTTTGCGGGGCGCATCCTGCCGGTTTCTTTAGAGGTTGCTCTCACCTGCGCTGAACTCCACGTGCCGCATAAGAAATCAGAATACGATGCGCTGATCGGCGCCACTGCCAGAGAACACCACCTGATGTTGGTGACTCGTAACGTTGCAGATTTTCAGGGCATGGACCTCGATATTCTCAACCCGTTCGAATTCCACGTATAGTGCATGCTGCGAGAATAGGAGGAAGCGGAAATTCACGGGAAATAGCCAGCTTCAGGATGCCCTCCCCTCGGCGCAGCGGGGGGATACTAGAAAACATGGCAAACGAATACCCCCACGAACAGACCGACAACACCGCCGACGAAAGACCAGCCCACCGGGGCACCAACCACCGGGAGGCCGTATCGGCCCCACCGAACGAGCCGCC
>ERZ773022.233-NODE-233-length-49174-cov-5.841365_pt1 | contig 49174 bp, 51 predicted proteins | sample MGYA00580839_ERZ773022 | MGnify/ENA primary metagenome ERZ773022 (study PRJEB29015, sample SAMEA2738020) | human oral metagenome | biome: human oral; feature: human-associated habitat; material: dental | place: China | collected 2044 ... | reverse complement strand
CATCAAAGACAGCGCGCTGGACTTGGAAAAGGAAGACCGTAACCGCATTGGCGTGATTTACGGCGTTGGCATCGGCGGTATCAAGACCTTTGAAGAGGAAGTTACTTACTATGGGCAGCACCTCGGCGAGGAACCCAAGTTCAACCCCTTCTTCATCCCTAAGATGATTGCCGACATCGCTGCCGGACACATCTCGATTATGTATGGCCTGCACGGGCCCAACTATGCCACCACTTCGGCTTGCGCATCATCCACCAATGCCTTGGCAGATGCCTTCAATCTCATCCGTTTGGGTAAGGCCAACGTCATCGTCAGCGGTGGTGCCGAGGCTGCAATATGCGGCTGTGGCGTAGGCGGATTTAACGCCATGCACGCGCTATCCACCCGCAACGACGACCCCGAACACGCTTCGCGCCCGTTCAGCAAAAGTCGCGACGGTTTCGTTATGGGCGAAGGAGCTGGCTGCCTGGTACTGGAAGAACTGGAACACGCTAAGGCTCGCGGTGCTAAGATTTACGCAGAGATGGTTGGCGAGGGCGCAAGTGCCGACGCACACCACATCACGGCCAGCCACCCCGAAGGCCTAGGCGCCAAACTGGTGATGCAAAACGCAATGGAAGACGCCAGACTGAAACCCGAAGACATCGACTACATCAACGTGCACGGCACGTCGACACCTGTGGGCGACATCTCGGAGGCAAAGGCCATCAAGGAGCTTTTCGGCGATGCTGCCTATAAACTCAACATCAGCTCAACCAAATCAATGACGGGTCACTTGCTCGGAGCTGCTGGTGCAGTAGAGGCCATGGCCACGGTGTTGGCCGTGCAGAACGACATCATACCCCCAACCATCAACCACGCCGACGACGACGTGGACGAGAACATTGATTACAACCTCAACTTCACGTTCAACAAGGCACAAAAGCGCGAGGTGCGTGCCGCACTGAGCAACACCTTCGGCTTTGGCGGACATAACGCTTGTGTTATCTTCAAGAAGTATGCTGAGTAATCTTATCGACAGGGTGAGGCTCCCTTTCCGTAAGGAAAAGGAGCTTTACTCGTCTTTATTTGAGATTCTTGGGTTTTACCCGCGAAACATTAGCTACTATAAGCTCGCCCTGATGCACAAGAGCGTAATGCGCCGAGGCGCAAACGGCAAGCCCGTAAACAACGAAAGGCTTGAATTTCTGGGCGATGCCATACTCGACGCCATCGTGGGCGACATTGTTTACCGACACTTCCCCGGCAAAAGGGAGGGCTTTCTTACCAACACACGAAGTAAACTTGTACAGCGCGAAACGCTTAACAGGTTGGCGCAAGAGATGGGTATCAGCAGGTTGGTACTGTCCTCTGGCCACACTTCATCGCACAACAGCTACATGGGCGGCAACGCTTTCGAGGCACTGGTGGGAGCCATCTATCTTGATCGCGGCTATTCCAGCTGCATGCGATTCATGGAAAAGCGCATCTTAGCCAAGATGATTAACATTGATAAGGTGGCTTACAAGGAGGTGAACTTTAAGAGTAAGCTTATTGAATGGAGCCAGAAAAACCGCGTAAAACTCGACTTTATCGTAAAAGAGCAGGGCAAGGACAAGAATGGTAGCCCTTTCTTCCTTTTCTGCGTTCACCTGGAAGGCGTTGAAGGATGCAACGGCCGAGGGGACAGCAAGAAGGAAAGTCAGCAGTTGGCATCGAAACTTACGCTCGAAAGGCTGAAAAAAGAGCCGCAATTCATCGACCGTGTGTTTGCTGCCAAGGCCGAACGAACAAAGAACGAGGACAGCGCAGAGGGCAACGACAAGGCTGCAACAACACAACTGCTGCCCATAAAACCCGCAAACGGACCGCAAACGGCACCAAAAGAGTCGGCAAAGGCATCAGTAAAGGAAACGGCAAACGAGGCCAACAAGCCGAAAGCCAACCTGCCAACAGCCGAACAGGCAGAACGTTCGGCCACCCAACGCACCAACGAACGCCCGGAAGAACGCGCTGCAGAAAAGAAAGCGGAGCGTGCTAACGAACGTAAGACACGCAATGATGCGCAACGCGATAAGGTGACAGACAAGCCCGAAGTGCCAAGTAGTGCCGAAGAAAAAACCAAGAAACAAGAAAGACGAACGAACGAAAAGGCGGAAGAAAAGCCGATGGAAGTGTTTAGGGACGACAAGCCCAAAGACGAGCCAAAGGGAAAACGACAACGCCTGTTTGCTGAACGGGAACCTGAAGAGCTAAGCGCAGAGACGCTTGACTTTGACGACGACCCCGAATTCGACCTCAGCCATATCACGGCTCGCCAACAGTCGCGCGAAGAAATCATCGCCGCGGCCGAAGCTGCCGCTTTCAGCGAAGAGCACACCGACAATCAAAACCAATGACGAACGCGTTGATAGGCGATGCCTTAAAAGCTGCACCCCAACCTTACTAAGAGCAGGTTGGGGTGCAGTTTTTTAATGGGCTAGGCTTGCCGATGGCGTTAGCCGTACACCTAGCTCAGTTGTTTTTTCAGGTTACTTCAAGTAATACTTGTTGGTTACCTTAAAGTCGTCGTCGAATTCGTAAACCAGTGGCGTACCTGTGGGAATTTCAACGTTGATGATATCCTCGTCGGAGATGTTCTCGAAATACTTAATGAGCGAACGCAGCGAATTGCCATGGGCAGCGATAAACACGCGTTTTCCTTCCATCACAAGAGGCTTAATCTCGTTTTCGAAGTAAGGAACGGTACGAGCGATAGTGTCTTTAAGGCTCTCGCACATGGGCACATCCTCAACGGGAACGTCGCGATAAGCAGGGTTCTTGCGAGCCGAGTAAACGTTATCCTCTTCCATTTGGGGCGGACGAACGTCGAAGCTTCTGCGCCAGATGTGCACTTGCTCGTCGCCATACTTCTCTGCCGTCTCTTTCTTGTTGAGGCCAGAGAGTGCTCCATAGTGGCGTTCGTTCAGTCTCCACGACTTAATTACGGGCAACCACTCGCGTTCCATCACCTTAAGCGCAATCTGTTGCGTGTTGATGGCGCGTTTCAGGTACGACGTGTAGCACACATCGAAGTCAAGCCCGGCCTCTTTCAACAGTATCGCCATTGCATCTTGCCTCTAAATAATATATCAAATACTCTATATTGGGTTCCTCTGCGTAAATTTTTCTTTTATTCGGTTTTCCGAAAATCTTACAAAACTCAGCTGAAGATTTATTCCATAACGAGTAGTGTTCAACTATACCTTCAATATATATGTCTCCTTTTCGTCGTATTCCCATGCAACCAAGGCTATCTAATCGCCATAACCGTTCGGGGTAGTTCCAACTGTCATCAACAATAGTAGTATCACCCCCATCTTGGCTTATAATATTTTTGTCTTCTTGATTTTTGTGATTACAAGAACATACAGACACTGCTGTTATTAGTACAAAAAAAGTGTATTTCATATAATTGTGTTGTTAAATTGAACTTTCTACTTGCGTTTATTTATTAGCTAATCCACTGATTTATTATAAATTTTATTGGTAACCATTCCCCCCGTTGTAATTACGAATAGCCTCGCTCCCATAAAAATATAACTTAGAATGTATAGTAACTGTTTTGCTTTGTGGTCGTATACCAATTCTCCGCTTTCTCCACTCGGATACACATACATTAGCGGATACTTGTACCGCTCCAGGTCGGTGGAGAGATAGATATAACGCAATATTGATATATCCTTGGCATACATGCCACAAAGGTAGTAAAAACATACGAGAATAAAAAAATGGATGTCTTTAAAACTAAAAGGCAAGGAATTTATCCCTATCTTTACACCTTAACTTAAAACTTCAATATTGTTTATCAGATTATTGCGCAAAATAACTCTCTATTTGGAGCATCCCACCTATTACTGCAAGCGGAGTAAAAAGTTTGCTAAAGTCAAGTAATCTATAATTTTAAATCTACAACAAACAATTTATTCGTTTTTTCATCTAATAAAAAGAAAAGTACTTTTTGTGGATTTTCAATAGTAGGCTGACAAAGAAAAGAATAGAAGCCAGAACAATTAGAAATTATCTGTTTCATTTCATTTGTTATTAGTTCGATTTTTTTCGTTGCCAGATAGTTTATTATCATATCTTTAACCTCATTATACTGACTATCAACAGGTAATTTTTCCCAATTTTTTCTGAACCACAAATTATCTGCCGAATACAATTTATTTTGCTTACTTCCGACAAGAAAGGAATAAAAATCTTCTTGGGTTAAGTAGTAAATCTCACAAATATACCACTCTCCAATAGCCCAACTATCGCTTATGCTTTTATCTTTTATCTTAACTTGTCCTACTCCTAGTATTTGAGTTAATTTATTTTCATATAAATAGTTGTCGTCACACCAAAACAACTTGAACGAAAATACAAGGCATAGTAGAATAATGCATATTGAAGCAACAATAATTCTATTTTTTAACTTTAACTTTTCCATTGTTGTAATTAAATATGTCATAAGCTGTTACGCTACCTAACTAATCTTGAGCCTTTTTCTATTACTACGATATGGGAAAGTTCCATGATAATATAGAGTCTTCACCGAATTTTTGCTTCTCAATAAATCATACATAAATTTAGCAACAAGTTTTTCCTCTATCGCCAAACTTATAGTGTATATGTATTGCAACTCTTTTTTTAGATTTTGGCTATTGATAATATGAGCGCTTAAAATCTGCCCGGTAGAATCCACTTTACACATAACCAAAAGGTAAATATCTTTTTTTTCATCTTTATAAAATCGTTTTTCAACAATACTATCCATAAATCGAGACAAACTTTCCATATCGTCTACATTCGTTTTTTGAGCGAAAGCCGATTCCATAGTATAGGTTAAAAAGAAAAACAACAATATTAGCCAATATCCGTTTTTTTGTATCATCTTCATTGGTATCTTCTGGTTTATAACAATTTAAGTCTGTCTGAAAAACATAAAATAATTCTTGGGTTAACACATTCTGGATCATTAATAGAAAAAACTCATTAGTTGACTCATTGAATGATCCCGACTTCCATATCCGCCTCCTTCTTTTATGTAATATACATTATTCGATTTCTCTAAGTGCTCATAATATGCGTCAAATATAGGACTGTTTCTTAATAAATTTAGGTTCAAGACTAGTTAAGTTTGTGTTTTCTCAATTTTTTGAGCAAAGTTTATAAGTTTTTGATTTCTGTAATTGTGTCTAAATTACTCATTGTTTTTTAATTAATTATGCAAAGAAAATCTATACTTGACTAATATTGAGCCTTAAAAAAAACACTACCGTCTTCTTAATCAGTGATAGTTATTCTGCCATACGATCTTTTTCCCCATTTTTGTTCTTGCTCAAAACATATAGTATTATTGTTCACCCATTTTATATTTTCGGGGATCCAATCCACAATATCATATTCCAATATCAAATTAATACTCTCTCCGTCTACATTATAAATCTGAATATTGTTAGGGAACGGTTCGTAATCCATGATTTGTGATGCGCAAAAGATAAATCGACAATCAGGTGAAAAAAGAAATGCTCCAGACAACTCTTTAATCATCCCCGACTTTTTATTTATCAATAAAATTGACGATGACTCATAATATTTCACCTCGAAGCATATAATGTCCCTTATCGTATACAGATAGTTATATTTCGTATACTCAGGACTATCTTCTTCAAACCTATCTTTTAATACAATCGTACGACTGCCTAAATCTATGTTATACTTGCCTTTTGATTTTTTCATCCTTTTTTCCACTGTAAAAATAGCAGAACATTTTGGAAGCTTATCAAATGTTTCCTTTGAAATACTTTCGAAATCTATCGTATAATCGACGACTTGCCAGACCTCCTTCATATTACTACTATTTTGTGTAAATACGGCAATATTAACGATCAATACATTCCCTAATATAAGTAGCAGTTTCTTCATAGATAGATATTTCTTACTTTTTTCATTTATAATTGAGTATTAAATTTTTGCATATACATGACGGATTATTTGCACAATCGACATATCTCGATACATTAGGACACTTGTACCACTCCGGGTCGGTATGGAGGTAGAAATATTCAGAAAGCATTCTCACTGTTAAAGATTATTTGACAAGAACTCTATGTTTTTTATAACTATCTGCATGCATCAAATATATTGCAACAATATTCAACTAATACCAGTTTTCTGTCTTCGAAGAAAAAATAAAGATGATTGAATTCAGATATATTACTAATATGTATACAATCAACTGTTTGCATCATATTATCTTTGTTTCTTTCAAAATATTGATAAAAGAATTTATCGAGAAAATCTTTTTGTGGCATACCTATAAAAAACTTCGATAATATATTCATTTTATTGGATTTTATTTGAAAATAAGCGACATCGTTATGACCTATAGAAGTCTGATAGTAAGAAATAGAATCAAAGCCACATTTTGCTACTTTAAATGTCAAAATAGCAGAAGAATAAAAAGGATTCTCGACTATTTGAGTAGCAATCATGTATTTTTCAATGTTCTTGTCAAAATTATCCGATAGAATATCGTCAAATATTTTGTCGGTGCTATCGTTTGTATAAAAATCCTGACACTTGTGTGTGGGATATAAAACTATATTTTTATCCTTTTCTCCATACACACACATAGCAAACAGCAACAAGAAAATAATCGTTAAATATTTATTATTCACTATTATTCAAAGGTTTTACAGATATAATTTTCTTAGACCTATCAAGCATTTTTTGACTGTCGGTGATTCTTTACCGTTTATAACATCTTGCAGATTTTCAACATTCTCTATACTAAAACACGAGCGTTTTTGTGTGCTTGTAATCATATATATAAGTACCACAATACATTGCCTGCAGCTACTCGAATAAATTGCCCTGCGTCGGGTCGTCTTTGTCATAAATAAGTCTGGGTGTCGATATACGGTCGTAGTTTTGCTCTTCGCCCTCGTCGTTATCAGCGGTGTCGGGTAGATCTTCGGGCGGTGGTAGCCGTAGAGGTTCGAGACGTTCGACACGGGCAACCTCGTAGTTGGATATTCGTTTTCCCCGTGCCTTGTACGACTTGTCGCCCACGAACTGTTCGACGTCTATATCGATAGGTTCACGTTTTTTGTCTTTACCTCCGAATATTATTCGGAACAACGGATAGGCGTCGTCGGCAATGAGCTTCAACTCGGAGGCGGTGTTGTCTCCGATGAACGAGACAGGCTTTGCCGTAGGCTCGAACCTGAATCTCTTGATATAATCGAAACCTTGGTCGGCATCGAACAGAGCGGCACTCCATATCTTGTGTGCATCGAATTTCTCTATTATCATAATATCGTGGCGATAATGATTTGTGAGGTCGAAATTGGTTGTACAATATTCGCCGTTGCGGTATACAGCCAGTATCAGGTCGTCGTTGAAAAACTCACCCAGATATTCGCCCCTGCGGTCGTAGTTGAGCTTGAGTATATCGCGGTCGAACCATATATGTGTACCTCCGAGCGTAGAGCCTCCGCCTTGCTTGAAGGTGATTTTTGCCACGGGGAATTTTGTCAGCAGGTTGCCCCTCGAGGCACGTCCCTTGATGGCAATAGTACTGAAATCGACATCCCATTGTGTCTTTTTTATCTTCCTTGCCGTCTGTCTGAGCGTAACCCTCACCACTTCCGCCTCACCATTGGGGTTGGCCGAAAAGTACATCAGACGCGAATCGTTTTGTCCGTTGGTAAGGTCGTACTCTTTGTCGCGAGTAACCCCACTCACATAGAAACGCTTCATATAGTAAGCTCCGTTTTTGCCATCGCGGTAGACGGCATTGAATATCGTACGTTGGTCGTTGCGTTTGTAGACAGCCACATACTCTATGTCTTTGCCTACAAACTGTTTCTCGGAGACCTTCACAACCTTATATTTTCCGTTCTTGAAAAATACTATTATGTCGTCTATATCCGAACAGTTTTGTACAAACTCTACGTCGTCCTCTTTCTTGAGGTTCGTACCGACGAATCCTTCGGTACGACTAACATAGAGTTTTTCGTTGGCTTCCACCACTTTAGTAGCTTCGATGTTTTCGAAATTGCGTATTTCGGTACGTCTGACAATATTTTTACCATACGTATCTTTAATGTGTTCGAACCACTCTATAGCGTAGTCGACCAGATGATTCAATTTGTATTCTATTTCCTTGATTTTACCCTTGAGAGCGGCTATGTTTTCCTTTGCCTTGTCGGTATTGTACTTCAATATACGCGCCATACGTATATCGAGCAGACGCTTGAGGTCGTCGTTGGTTATAGCGCGGATGAAGGTCTCTTTGTAAGGCTCTATACGTTTATCGATATGTTTGAGGGCTATCGCTTCCGACTTGGCATTCTCGAATTCGGGGTCTTTGTATATCCGCTCTTCGATAAATATTTTTTCCAACGAAGCAAACAGAAGCTGCTCTTGCAGTTCGGAACGCTCTATTTCGAGCTCGGCTTTGAGCAGATTTACCGTATTGTCGGTACTGCGACGCAATACGTCGGATACGGTCGTAAATATCGGCTTGTTGTTGTCGATGACGCAACAGTTGGGTGAGTACGATATTTCGCACTGCGTGAAGGCATACAGTGCATCTATCGACTTATCCGACGATGCTTTGGCGTCGAGGTGTACGATTATTTCGACGTTCTCGGCAGTGTTGTCGTCTATCTTCTTTATGTTGATTTTACCTTTTTCGTTTGCCTTTATTATACTGTCTATCAGTTGTGATGTAGTGATACCGTATGGTATATCGTTTATTACGAGGGCTCTGTTGTTTTGAGCCTTCGATATTTTGGCTCTGATACGTACCTTGCCGCCTTTCTGCCCATCGTTGTATCTGCCGACGTCTATCATACCGCCTGTGGGGAAATCGGGAAAGAGCTCGAAGGTTTCACCTTTCAGGTATTGTATCGAGGCATCGATAAGTTCATTGAAGTTGTTGGGTAAAATTTTCGAATTTAGCCCCAGTCCTATGCCTTCGCTGCCTTGTGCCAGCAGTAAAGGAAATTTTACCGGTAGCGATATGGGTTCGTTGTTTCTACCGTCGTACGACGGTTTCCATTCGGTAACCTTGGGATTGAAGACCGCATCTATGGCAAACTTCGAGAGACGTGCCTCGATATAACGGGCGGCAGCAGCTCCGTCGCCTGTGAGGATATTGCCCCAATTGCCTTGCGTATCGATAAGGATATTTTTCTGTCCCAGCCCCACGAGTGCTTCGTATATCGAGCTATCGCCGTGAGGATGAAACTGCATTGTGTGTCCTACTATATTGGCGACCTTGTTGTACCGCCCGTCTTCCATACGTCGCATCGAGTACAATACACGTCGCTGTACGGGTTTAAGCCCATCGGTAATATGCGGTATGGCTCTACTCAGATTTACATAAGAAGCATAGTCTAAATACCACGTATAAAACATTCCCGGGAGGTGATGCAGGCTCTTTTCGTCCAATACGGTAGGTAGATTATATTGAGAGTGGAGTCTATCGCCAGTATCGTTGTCGTCTTCAACAGCCGAAGATATCTCATCGTTATTCTTTTCTTCGTCTTGTAAGTCGTCGTTTTCAGTATATTCAGACATCTAATAAATGAGATTTGATTCAAATAAAATAGAGGCAGCAAAGTTACAAAAAAAGATGATTTGCAAAGCCGAGAGTAAGATATGATAATATAAAAAAGGCTGTATCATTATTTTTCTAGATACAGCCCGTCATCAACAAGTTAATATAAAAAATTAGTTGCTAAAATAACAGACCAACTCACCATTGTCCATACGCTCTACGTTATAAGTAGAGGCAAAAGCCATTATTGTTTGTAACGTATTGCTACTCGGCTCCGAATTTCGATACTCTTGGTCTAAAAAATTGAATAGTGTAGAGAATTTTTGCATAGGCATAATACTTTTGTGTGACGATTTTGATTTTTATACTTGAAATAACGCAAAATCATCGCCATTATTGTATCCCTACCCTTTTCTGTAATATTCTTTATTTAGAATAGCATAGACTTCTGCTTAGCCCACTTACGTATATTCATAATGGCGTATCTCGCTCTTCCCAATGCCGTATTGATACTGATACCTAAGGTATCGGCTATATCTTTGAACGACATATCGTAATAGAATCGTAAGACAAGTATCTGACGCTGCTCCTTGGGCAAAAGCGACAATAGATATTTCAACTCTTCACGAATATCGGTATCGACCATAATATCTTGTATCGAAAGAGCCTCCATAGCCTTACCTGCAGTGATATCCACTTCTGTTTGGTCGTTTGAGATATTGATTATGTTTTTGTTGCGTCTGAAGTAGTCGATAATCATATTTCGAGCCAATCGACAGAGCCAGCTAAAGAAATAACCTTGCTCCACATAAGAGCCGCTTTTGATATGCGTAACGGCTTTGATGAAGGTATCTTGAAAAAAATCTTCGGCTAAATCTTTGTCTTTCACTAAAGAATATATATAACCGAACAGAGGACTTTTGTGCCTATACAAAAGTATCTCAAACGAGCGGTTGTCGCCAGACAAGTATTGAGCTATCAATTCACTGTCTGTAACATTCGATTTCTTATTCATCTCTTTGAAGTTTTTTAATTTATTTCAAAGTAGATTTTTATCAATAGGCAAAGAAATTTGTTTATTAATATGGATTTGACTGATAATAATTACAAAACTATACTTTACTTCGAGGTAGTCTGAGGTGTTGTCGGTCGCTGTGTTGGTCGCTGTGTTGGTCTCTGTATCTGTCGTGAAGACGGAGTGTTTCTACCCGACATACTTTTAGCCACTATCCTGAAATTCATTACCTTAGTATCTTTATAATTACCTTTTCCCGTAATGGTAACACTTGCCGTACCTACATTAAAATTGTTAGCGAATGTAAGCGTATAATCGGTATCTCTTACCAAGACCTTTGCACCGTCTTTTATAAGAATATCGGGCGATATCAGAGCGTTTCTGAATGTTTGATCGTTGATAGGATTTATCATCAGGCTACCGATGGGTTTAGCTAAGATATTGAATTTTATTTCTTTAATATCTCGGTAATTACCTTTACCGATGATAGTTATAGTAGCCGTACCTACATTGACATTATTTATATAGTTTATCGTATAATCTCTATCTTTTACGAGCGTCGTATTGCCGTCTCTAATAGTCAATTCGGGAGTACAAGCTACTCCGGTATAGACTTGGTCTACCACAGGACTTACCACTATCGACGACTCTTGAGGTGAACTCTCGGTGACAGTAGTAGGAGCAGGAGTTGTAGAAACAACGGTAGACGTGCGTCTTGTTACATTTTGCGATACTGCATATATAGCTAATAAACTAAAACAGAATAAAAACAAACTTCTTTTCATAACTTACTATTTATCATTACGGTTACAACAATATTTTCTGCGAAGATAATAAAAATAATACAAACACAAACTTTTTTTACAATAATCGACCTGTTTTTTTTCGGAAATCACTTTACGAGTTTTGCTATGTCTCTGAATTTGAGGTGATAGGCACCTTTCATCAGAGCAAATAATATCGCTTCGGTACTTAATATTTTTACACCCTCCTGCCTCATCGCTTCTATACCGATATGTCTATTCTCTTCGGAACGAGACGATACGGTATCGGCAGCAACAAACACTTCGTATCCTTTAGCAATGAAGTCGACAGCTGTCTGATATACACAAATATGAGTCTCTATACCCGACAAAATTATTTGTTTACGGCAGTTTCGTTCAATATGCTCCACAAATTTGTCGTTACCTAAAGCCGAAAAACTACTCTTCGCTATTGGCGATAATCCATTGAGTGCCTCGGCTATAAGCTGATGCGTATCTCCAAGTTTATCGGGCAGTTGTTCGAGCCACACGATAGGTATATCCAATATTCTACAACCTTCTATAAGTATCCTGCTATGGCGCAGCATATTGTCGGAGTCGTAGACTATCTGCGACAATTTACCCTGTATATCAACTACTACCAATTGTGTGTTTTGTATCGAAATCATAAGTCTGTACTTTTATCGAATGCAAATGTAGTAAAAAAACGACAAATATCGTTTATTAAATATCTAAATCGATAAAAAAGCCATTCCGACAGACTATTCGTTTTTTTTGTAAATTTGCACGTTTTCAGAAAGACACAACCTATCGGCACAAAATGGAAGATTTTTATCAATATATATATAGCGGTTCGTTCGGCGGATACGATCCCGAAAAGTTGGAGTTGATAAACGATTATTTTTTGAACGCAGGTAAAAAAAATCGTTTTTTCGACTCGGATACCTACGAGTATGTCGTCGCTTTTCTCATCGAACAAGGGAATTTCGGGCAAGCAAGAGAGGTGCTTTCGGTTGCCGAAAATCTCTTTCCCGACAAAGAGGTTCTATCGATATTAGAAATTATCATCGATAAATACTACAATCTGGAAAACGCTATAAACAAAAGCAATATATATTTCAAGAAATACAAAAATCCAATTTTTCTACTTATAAAAGCGGTATCTCTATTCGAATCCAAAAGATATGAAGAGGGTGAAGTTGTTCACGAAAAATTCATAAACGATTTCTATACCGAGGAGTTGAGGGCAGAGGCATATTTTCAGATAGCTTTGTTACTCGACGACAATAAGTTCGACAACATAGAAGACAACGACAATGAGTTTTTGACACGCTCCATGCTCACAAAACGTTTTATCGACAAAGCTTTGAGCTATCCTTTGGATATCAGAGGACTGATATTCTATGCCATACAATTTCGCAACATAGGTAACCTGCGAGATGCACAAAACATACTAAACCGTGTAATCGATAAAGATTCGTACAACAAAGAGGCTTGGCGGTTGCTGTCGGAAATTTTGTTCGATGCAGAGCAATATAAAGAGGCAGCCGAAGCCTATAAGTATCGGATAGCCATAAACGATGGCGATAGTATGAATCACTTTCAGTGTGGGCTATGCTATAGTCGTATAGGGCAATGGGAAGATGCACTACATTATTACGAGTTGCAGGAGAAAAATTTTCCACTTATCCTTATGGATAATAAGGAGTTTTATCTGAAACTCAAAAATAAACAGGCAGAGTGTCTTATGAAAATGGGTAAATTTGAAGATGCTCTTCGTATCTGTACCAAAGCACTCAAAATAGACCCAAACAACTTCCAGATAACGGTAAGGACTGCACAGTGTTACAACTTCCTGAACGACAACGAAAATGCGATAGTATATCTACTGAAAGCATTGGAGATGAACAACAATCACCGATACAACGAATACGAGAATCTGTTCGGTACGATAGGAGATATTTTTTCGGAAATATCACAAGACCAGAATCCTAAAGAAAAAGAAGAAAGTATATCGAACGCTATTTTAGCATACAAAAAATCGATAATATTTCTTAATCTGTCGGACAATGCCGATAACAAAGATTTTGAGGACTTGCAGTACACAAATGCTATGAATTTGCTGAAAATAGGGCGTTCGTATATGCTGATTGGCAAATATATCGATGCTCTTATCAATCTACAGATAGCCAACTATATAAATACCGATATGCCTACTCTACAGCTTACTCTTTCGATATGCTACTACTATCTGGATTTCGTCAAAGAATCGCTTATGCATTTCGAACTCATTCCTGCCGACGAACTCAAAGAGTTTAAGACTCTTATACCCGATCTCGTAGAGATAGAAAAACTATATAAAGAGCGCAATAAATAATTATAAAACAACACGATAACAATGAATTCTCAAGCGATATATCGACTACGAAAGGTTATGTTAATAGGATTTTTGCTGTTTTTATCCACACAGTTGAGTGCTAATGAGACAGATAGCACAAGTCGGAGGTCGTGGTTCGATAGAGTCGATGAGTGGTATACTGCCAATATGAACTATGGTACTATCACGGCACTGATGGCTGCCGAGAGTTCGATATTCCCCGTACCGTCGGAACTTGTAATACCGCCTGCGGCTTTTATCGCCTCACGAGGCGACGGAGGTATGAAGATGATCTGGGTGATAGTTTTCGCTACGATAGGAGCATGGATAGGAGCAACGGTAAACTACTTCGTACTAGGTATGTGGCTCGGTAGGAATATCATATATAAATTTGCCGATAGCCGTTTGGGACGTATGTTGCTGCTAAGTAGCGAAAAGCTGAAACGAAGCGAAAATTTCTTCAATAAATACGGTATCGTTTCGACATTTATAGGTAGATTCATCCCTGTAATCAGGCACTTTATATCTATTCCGGCAGGTTTTTCGAAGATGAATTATTTTGTTTTCTCGGTATTTACACTGCTGGGAGCAGGTCTTTGGAATTGCATTTTGGCTTTTCTAGGACGTCTCGCAAACGGGCAACAAGAGGTCATATATCGTTACTCACACGAAATAGGTTACGGACTTTTAGCGATAGTATGCCTCGTAATAGTTTTTCTCATAGTGAAATATTTCGTCGGGAAAAGTAAGAGAACCAATATATAATTTACCTCTATGCCGCCGAAGGAACGTATTATATTAGGTATCGACCCCGGTACTACGGTCATGGGTTACGGTGTAATCAGAATCATCGACCGCAAAGTGGAATTTGTCACTCTGGGAGTCGTCAATCTAAGGGCGATAAAGAACCATTACCTTACGTTGCGAAAGATATTCGAAGAGGTCAATCGCCTTATAGAGACTCACCTACCCGACGAACTGGCAATAGAGGCACCTTTTTTCGAAAAAAACGTACAATCGATGCTAAAGCTCGGCAGAGCGCAAGGAGTGGCAATAACCGCCGCTATCGTCAGAGAAATACCCGTAGCCGAATATGCTCCGCTCAAAATTAAGATGGCTATAACAGGGCAAGGTAGAGCCTCTAAAGAACAAGTAGCCGATATGCTATGCCGAATACTGAAAATACCTCACGATATTCTCCCAAAAGAGCTCGATGCTACCGACGGGTTGGCAGCTGCATACTGTCACTATTTACAAACACAATCGGTCGTAGGTAGCGAGAAAAAATATAGAAACTGGAAAGACTTTGCCGAAAAAAATAAGGAACGAATCAAAACATAGCTTCAAATATAAGTTAAAGCTACATATATGGTACGTATTCAATGATTTTTTTACTAAATTTGCAGAGTCGAAAAAAGAGAAACTTATATATCAATAACTAATAAAACTCATTATTAAAATTATGGACATTCATTCATTACAACCACAGGAAGTATGGCGCAATTTTGCAAAGGTATGCTCAGTACCCCACCCGTCGCACCATCTCGAACAGATTACAAAACTTGTAGTAGACTTCGGCAAATCTCTTGGTTTGGAGACTCTTACCGATAAGGCAGGCAATGTACTCATTCGCAAGCCTGCTACTGCGGGTATGGAAGACCGCAAAGTAATAGTACTTCAGGCTCACCTCGATATGGTGCCTCAGAAAAACAATTCGGTAAAGCACGATTTCGAGAAAGACCCCATAAAAACTATCGTCGACGGCGAATGGCTCAGAGCCGACCAAACTACTTTGGGTGCCGACAACGGTATCGGAGTAGCTGCCATAATGGCTGTACTCGAAAGCAAAAATCTCAAGCACGGACCTATAGCAGCACTCTTTACTACCGACGAAGAGACTGGTATGTATGGTGCTTTCGGATTGCAGCCCGACTGGATAAAAGGCGATATCTTGCTTAACCTCGACTCAGAAGACGAAGGCGAACTATTCATAGGATGTGCCGGAGGGTTGGATGCAAGCATAAACTGGAAATTCAAACCGCTACCTACCGCTCCCGACGATATAGCGCTAAAAGTAACAGTATCGGGGCTGAAAGGCGGACATTCGGGACTCGATATAATACTAGGCAGAGCCAACGCCAATAAGCTATTATTCAGATTCTTAAAAGAAGCCATATCTTCCTACGAAGCTCGTCTGTCGGAGGTAGAAGGCGGTAATATGCGAAATGCTATTCCTCGAGAAGGCTGGGCTATAATCACTATCCCCGAAGAGAGCAAAAAAGATATAGTGAACTTGGCAAAAGAGTACGAAGCACTTTTCAACGAAGAGTACAAAGATATAGAAAACAAGATAACGATAAGCGTAGAGGAAGTAGATACACCCGACAACATCATTCCCGAACAGATACAAGACGACTTCATCAATGCCGTAACCGGCTGTCCCAATGGCGTTTTCAGAATGATACCGACTATTCCAAACATAGTAGAGACCTCTATGAATCTATCTATAATACGGGCAAATACCGAGAAAATCGAAATTCATTGCCTGCTGCGTTCGTCGGTAGATAGCAAGAAAGAAGAGCTTGCCTCGATGGTCGACAGTATCTTCACTTTGGCAGGAGCCAAGGTAGAGTTTTCGGGTGGATATTCGGGTTGGAATCCAAACACAAACTCGCCCATACTGCACGCTATGAAAGAGACGTACAAAAAAGAGTTCAACAAAGAGCCTAAGGTACAGGTAGTTCACGCTGGTCTCGAATGTGGCATCATAGGAGCAATAGAGCCCAATCTCGATATGATTTCGTTCGGGCCTACTATAAGACACCCACACTCGCCCGACGAAAAAGTAAACATCAAATCGGTAGGCGATTTCTGGCGTTTCCTTACCAAATCTCTCGAAAACGCACCTAAGAAGTAAAAACAAAATTATATATATGTGCGAAAAAAGACTGTCTATCAATCATATCTCTGATAGGTAGTCTTTTTTTCTTTATCAACGATACTCACAATAGCTAACGACAGAAAAAGCGACTATCCATAGTTTCGTGACAGTCGCTTTTATTAGAAAACAAGTGTATTTTCTCTGTAGAATAGACTTGTATTTTTATTTGCTGTGCTGAGCCTGTTTTACGATAGCCGAGAAAGCCTCTTTATTGTTCATAGCCAAATCGGCGAGAACTTTGCGGTTGATAGTAATACCGGCTTTGTGGAGAGCTCCCATCAGCTGCGAATATGAGTATCCTTCCAAGCGGGCAGCGGCATTGATACGTTGTATCCACAATGCACGGAACGAACGTTTTTTGTTTTTTCTATCGCGATAGGCATAGGTCAAACCCTTTTCCCAAGTATTTTTGGCGATAGTCCATACGTTTTGTCTTGCGCCGAAATATCCTCTTGTAAGTTTTAAAATTCTTTTCCTTTTTGCTCTCGAAGCTACATGATTTACTGAACGTGGCATAATTTTTAAATGTTTTTTTTGAAAGTCAGTGTTCGCTTAATCGGGCGAACTTACATTTTTACTGAACATTCGATTAATACTTTTAATTAATTAACTCTCAACGGATACCAAGTAATGATTTTACACTCTTTTCGTTCGAAGTGTTTACCACTCCCGTGTGCGTAAGATTACGCTTTCTCTTGGTCGACTTCTTGGTCAAGATATGACTTTTGAAGGCATGTTTCCGTTTTACTTTACCTGTTCCGGTAAGGGCGAACCTTTTTTTGGCACCGGAATTAGTTTTGATTTTCGACATTTTCTATTGTATTTTATAGTTAAACTTATTAATATAAATTCTATTCGATATTTTTTATTTCTTGGGCTTCGGCGATAGATTTACTATCATCCTCTTGCCTTCGAGTTTCGGAGCACTATCTACTTTGGCTATATCTTCGAGGTCGTCAATGAACTTTTTTAGTAGGTCTTCGCCCTGCTCTTTGAACATAATGGAGCGTCCTCTGAAAAACACCGATGCTTTCACTTTATTGCCTTCCGTAAGGAAGTTTCGGGCGTGTTTGAGCTTGAAGTTATAGTCGTGCTCGTCGGTCTGCGGACCGAAACGAATCTCTTTGACAACAACCTTTACAGCATTTGCTTTTATCTCTTTTTCTTTCTTTCGGAGCTGATACAGAAACTTCTGAAAATCTACTATCTTACATACGGGAGGGTCTGCATTGGGCGATATTTCGACCAGATCCAATCCCAATTCGTCGGCTCTAAGCAATGCTCGTTCGATAGAGTAGACACCTTGCTCGATGTTGTCGCCTACCAATCGGACACGAGCTACTCCCTGTATATCGTCGTTTACACGGTATCTGTTCTCTTGCTCTTTGCGGTTGTTGATGTTTGTTGCTATTGTGAAATCCTCCTTTATATAATCTTAGGTTCGACAAAAAAATGATTTTTCTATTCCTATTTGCTTTCGATACGAAAGCGGCGACAAAGGTAATACTTTTTCTTCAAACGAAGTACACAAGTATATAATTATTTTTTCGAGTCTCGAAGAAGTTGGGCGAAAGTTCAAACAAAGTTCAAATACAGCTCAAGTAAGAAATCAAGAAAAATCAAGAAAAGTTGAGCAAAAGTTCAAGCAAAGTTCAAACTATATATAAAGCTTTTCTTACGTTTTTCATACATTACTCGTGGCATAAATAAGGGAGGCTAAACACTACTCTACTCCGTTGTTTAGTCTCCCACTCATCAGGATATTACCTTCGCCGGAAAAAAAGAGAACGAAAGCGATAAATTCATCATTACTACCTATTTCCCTCTTTTATTATCACAGGTGGAGAGAGTAGTCGTTTTTTAGTCTCTTTCCAATCAGTAGCTATGATTTTATCGTTATACCATACCGTATCCCATGTGATAAAGACACAATATCCGGCATCTGTCGGATCTTGGGGATTGCCTTTACGAGTTATAAGTTTTGACCTTATAATATCTCTATCTTTTTTATTCCAATAGATACACATCATAGGATACTTATTTTCTCTTTTTATTGAATGTATGGTACTTAGCATAAAATCGAGTAAATATCCGTCTTTACCTCGCACTAATTCGTAATCTCCCGGATTTATAACATTACTAAAGGTTTCGTAATAAGTCTGTCCTTTATGCCAAGTACCATCTGTAAGGAGATAATATACCCTGACACTATCGATATTATATCCATTAGGATTCGATGGGTCGAGCAAATCGTTACCCTCGCTGTCTCTGACATAAAAAGCGAAAATCTCGTCCATAAATACACCTATACAATCATCTTGACCATATCGGGATACCGTATGTTTACAAGAGAGTAATATAACGGATATCATACATAGAGCTATAAATGATATTTTGTTTTTCATAATACAACGATGTTTTTAAACTTTATATCAAAAGTATACTATTGCGATCAATTGGAACAACCATATCACCATCATTATTAGAATTATTAGTTGTATAAAGGCCAAGAGTTTCATAACGATATGTTTTATATCGAACAATAAAATTAAAGTTTTGTGCAAATATATAAAATATCATTTCGACACAATCAATATTTAACCTATCTTAACCCACAACACTTATAACTTGGATTTTTGCCTCATAGAAAGTCAAAAAATAGTACCTTTGTAATTCTAAAACCACATTTATATAGTAAATACTATGAATATCAACAGCGGAAAAAACTCTTTGGACGATAAGACCAAACAAAAATTCCTCAAATATTTCTGGGGAATAGTAGCTATCGGAGTGGGAGTGGTAGCTCTCACGTTCCTACTTATATCGGTCGGTATAGTAGGTTATGTACCACCTCTGGAAGAGCTCGAAAACCCTAAAAACAAGCTCGCAACCGAGATATATTCTGCCGACGGTAAGGTAATCGGTACTTTCTACTCGGGCAAAGACAACCGTATGAAAACCACATACGACGAACTTTCGCCGAACCTCATAAATGCCCTCTTGGCTACCGAAGACGTAAGGTTTTACAAACACTCGGGAGTCGACGGTAAAGCACTCCTAAGGGCTATACTCTCGTTTGGCGGCGGTGGTGGAGCATCTACCATCACTCAACAGACTGCTAAACTGCTATACACCAACCGTTCGGGAAACTTCTTCAAGCGTATACCGCAGAAACTCAACGAGTGGATTATAGCCGTCAGACTCGAGAGGCTTTTCACCAAAGAGGAGATAATGTCGCTATATTTCAACAAGTTCGATTTTCTAAACAATGCCGTCGGTATCAAGACCGCCTCGCAAGTCTACTTCAATACCACACCCGACAAACTCACCATACCGCAGGCAGCTACACTGGTAGGAATGTGCAAAAACCCATCGCTATACAACCCTGCAAGCCACCGCGAAGAGACCCGACAGCGTGCACTCAACAGACGCAACACCGTAATCGACCAGATGGCAAAATATAAGTTCATCACACGCCAAGAAGCCGAGGAATACAAGCAGTCGCCAATGGGGCTCGACTACCACTCAGCCAGCCACGACCAAGGGCTTGCCCCGTATATGCGCGAATATCTACGCACAAGGCTTAGCGCCAAGAAACCCAAACGCTCTGCATACGCCGACTGGCAGCTCAAACCCTACGGGCAATACTACCTCGATTCGCTCGCTTGGGAGACCGACCCTCTGTATGGTTTCATCGAGAAGAATCCAAAATCGGACGGCACCAAATACAGTCTGTATCAAGACGGACTTAAGATATACACCACCATCGACAGCCGTATGCAGTCGTATGCCGAGAGCGTAGTACGTCAATGGCTTACAGGGTTGCAAAACGACTTTTTCAAAGAGAAGAAAAAACGCAAGAACGGTATCTTCCCATCGAATTTCACCAAAGACGATATCGATAAATTCATCGAAAGGTCTATATTACGCACCGAGCGTTACCGTGTCATGAAGGCGAGCGGTATGAGCAAATCGCAGATATTTGCTGAGTTCGACAAACCTATCGATATGAAGGTGTTTTCGTGGCGAGGCGAGATAGACACCGTAATGTCGCCCCGCGACTCGATGCTGTGGGCTAAAAGTTTTGCTCGTGTGGGCTTTATGAGTATGGAGCCTTCCAACGGCTACGTCAAGGCTTACGTGGGCGGACCCGACTTCACCTACTTCCAATACGATATGGCCACTCAGGGACGCCGACAGGTAGGGTCTACCGTAAAACCATTCATCTATACTCTTGCTATGGAAGAGGGGATGTATCCTTGCGACAAGATAATAAACCAACCCGTAACGCTTACCGATGCCAACGGCAAACCCTTCACCCCTCGCAATGGCTCCAAGGCTCGACTCAACGAGCAGGTTACTCTGCGATGGATGCTTCAGAATTCGAACAACTGGGGCTCGGCAACTCTTATGGGAATGCTCGCTCCGGAGCAGTTGGTAAAACTTATGCGGTCGTTCGGTATATCGGGCTACATACCGCCCGTGGTATCGCTCTGCTTGGGACCTAACGAAGTATCGGTAGCCGAGATGGTGGCAGCCTATACGACATTCCCCAATAAAGGTATCAGGACTACACCTGTATTCGTAACCCATATCACCGACAACAAAGGCAACGTCATAGCTCAGTTTACTACCAACACCATAGAGGTGGTAAACGAGAAGACTGCCTACAAAATGATAAATATGATGCAGGCGGTACTCGACGGCGGCACAGGCTCGCGAGTACGCTACAAGTATGGTGTCAATGCTCCCGCAGGCGGTAAGACCGGTACCACAAACGACAACTCAGACGGATGGTTTATCGCCTACACTCCGCAACTTGTGAGTGGCGTATGGGTAGGCTGGGAAGACCGCCAGATACACTTTGCAAGTATGGCCGAAGGGCAAGGTGCCAATATGGCTCTACCAATATGGGCTATGTATATGAAACAGGTACTCGAAGATACATCTTTGGGCTACAGTCCGTCGGCTCGCTTCAATATACCGGAATGGTTCAACCCGAACGAAGGATGTGAATAGAATAAAAATAAAAAATTACTAATTACGATGTATGGGCGAATAGTTATTCGCCCATACATTTTTTGTTGCCCACAAACACCTAAAACCTCGCTTAAACGATTAAACGCCCAAACTCCTAATCGCGCGATACAAAGGGGTTGCTGTCGGCTACGGCTGCAATGGTGGCTCGGGCGAAGTGTCGGGCTCCTGCCGAGTCGATAAACTCACGTGAGAGGTCTACTATCGTTTCGCCCTTGAACATCATCTTCAGGCGTGCCGTGTCGGTAACGTCGGCAATGTGTGTTACCTCGATATTTTCCTCGCTGCAATACCGCATAAACTCCTCCATATCGTCTCTACCGACAACTACAGCCATACGCTCTTGGCTTTCGGATATGGCGAGCTCCGTTGCCGATAGTCCGGAATATTTCGTACGCACGCGGTCGAGGTATATGTCGAGTCCGTCGGCAAGTTCGCCGACAGCTACGCATACTCCGCCCGCCCCGAAGTCGTTTGCTTTCTTTACGAGGCGTGTGGCTTCGCTCCTGCGAAATAGTCGTTGCAGCTTACGCTCCTCGGGAGCGTTGCCCTTCTGTACCTCGCTGCTACACCGCTCGAGGCTTTCTGTAGTGTGTTCCTTCGACGAGCCTGTGGCTCCTCCTACGCCGTCGCGTCCTGTACGTCCGCCAAACATCAGTACCACATCGCCTGCTTTCGGCTTTAGCCGCCTAACGTCGTCGACTCTGACGGCACCGACTACGGCACCGACTTCGAGGCGTTTGGCTACATATTGGTCGTGGTATATCTCGCGGACAAATGTAGTGGCAAGTCCTATCTGGTTGCCATACGACGAATAGCCCTGAGCCGCTTTGGTAGATATTGTCTTCTGCGGCAGCTTGCCTTTGAGAGTATCGCCTACGGGCATATATATATCGCCTGCACCCGTAACACGCATAGCCTGATAGACGTAGCTTCGTCCCGACAGAGGGTCGCGTATGGCACCGCCGAGGCAAGTCGAGGCACCGCCGAAGGGCTCTATCTCGGTCGGGTGGTTGTGTGTTTCGTTTTTGAATTGAAGTAGCCAACGCTCCGACTTACCTTCGACGTCGACATCGACCGTTATCGAACAGGCGTTGTTTTCGTCGCTCTCCTCGAGGTCGTCGAGGAAGCCTTTTGCTCTCAGGTATCGCGCTCCGAGAGTCGCCATATCCATAAGGCATACGTTGCGGTCCGAGCGATGAAGCTCTCCTCGCATGCTGTGATACAACTTGAGCGAAGCCTCTATGCGGTCCGAGGCGAGCCCCTTTTCGATAGTTATCTCCTCGAGCGATGTGTTGAACGTCGTATGCCGACAGTGGTCGCTCCAATAGGTATCGAGTATCTTGAGTTCGGTCTCGTATGGGTTGCGACGCTCAAGGCGGAAGTATCGCACTACTTCTCTAAGGTCGTCGGCATTCATAGCGAGGCTGTTTTCTTTGCAATAACGAGCTAAGTCGTCGTCTTGTAGGTCGACGAAGCCCTCTATGATACGTGTCTCTTCGGCAGCGGGCTGAGCGAAGGTCTCCAGTATCGAAAGGTCTTTTTGACGACTCTCGATAGGATTGACGAAGTAACGCCTTATCTTGTCCATAGTCTCGGTATCGATAGGCTCGTCGAATAGTATTATCTTGCCGCTTTTGATAGTAATGTCGGCATTGTAGTCTATAAGGCGTACACAGTCTTCTGCCGAGCTTGCCCGTTGGTCGAACTGTCCGGGCAGGTATTCGACGGCGAGGTATTGTTTGCCCTCGAGGTCGAAGTCGGTCGTTACGCGGTCGGTCGGTCGCTCACCGAAGACGGTGTATAGGCATTTGTCGAGCAGCTGTCGGTCGAAGCCAAACAGGTCGTAGACGTTCACAAGTCTCAGTTGGCTGAGCTTCAGACCAAGACTGGCATTTAGTTCCTTGCGAAGGCTCTGTGCTTCGACTTGGAAACCCTCTTTCTTCTCTACAAAAACACGGTAGTTCATCTTTTGTGTCTCTTTTGATATTAGCGAACACAAAGGTAGTAATTAATTACGAATTACGAATTAGAAATTATGAATTTTGCGATTAAGCGAGAGCAGAGCCGAACTTGTTCGAGCTATGCCGAGCGGGAGCAAAATGTTTTACGAAGTAAAAGAATTACGACCAGCAGTGCGTAGCAAATCAGAAATTACGAAGGGCGGGGAGTTTAAACAAAAAAGGGGCGAACACACACGGCGTTGCCCCCTACTGTTATTATTCATTTACTTTCTATTTCAATAGGCGTTTCGATAGCTTATCGAGCATATCGACGGTCATCTTCGGTAGGTCAAACTTGGGCGAGAAACCCCATTCGGCTCTTGCACAAGAGTCGTCCATATAGTTAGGCCACGAGTCGGCAATCTTCTGCTTTAGCGGGTCGTGTCGATACTCCATTACGAAGTCGGGCTTGTGTCGGCGAATCTCGGCGTATATTGCCTCGGGGTCGAAGTGCATAGCCGTTACGTTGAACGAATTGCGGTGAATGAGCTTCGTGGGGTCTGCCTCCATAAGATGAATAGCCGCATCGATAGCATCGGGCATATACATCATATCGAGTAGAGTACCTTTCCGTAGCGGACACTCGAAACGTTCGCCCCTGACGGCAGCGTAATAGATATCGACGGCATAGTCGGTAGTGCCTCCGCCCGGAGGGCAGACATTCGATATAAGTCCCGGAAAGCGAACCGAGCGGGTATCGACGCCGAAACGTTCGAAGTAGTAGTCCGATAGCAGTTCTCCCGAGACCTTAGTAACGCCGTAGATGGTACGAGGACGTTGAATTGTGTCTTGCGGCGTGTTGTCGAGCGGTGTGTTAGGTCCGAAAGCTCCGATAGACGACGGCGTGAATAGAGCCGCTTTGTATTGGCGAGCCACCTCGAGGCAGTTGAGCAACGCTCCCATACCAACATTCCAACCCATCATCGGATTCTTCTCGGCGGTAGCCGATAGTATCGCAACGAGGTTGAAGATACCGTCTATCTTATATTTGTCGACAATGTCGGCTATCTGTTTTCCGTCGGTAGCGTCGCAAGGGAGGCATACTCCGCTCTCTTTTATCGCTTGTGTCAGACGGTCGGGCTGCAGGTCGGTAGCTACAACGTTGCTATTGCCATATACCTCTCTAAGTCTCATCGTAAGCTCGGAGCCGATTTGCCCGCCGGCTCCCAAAACCAATACTCTTTTCATCTCTATATTTCGTTTTATTTTTTAGGCTGCAAAATTAATAAATTTACAAGACTAAATGGTACCCTTGTCGGACGCTTTTTTTATTTGTTTTGTAGACGGTGTTTTTGGGGAAAATATTTGTTTGTGTGTATCGAAAGTAATACATATCTTTGTACCAAATAACACTCCAAAAGAAAAACTTACCCCCGACAATCAGCGTGATAATCAAGAGGTAAGTCAAATGAATAGTACCCTCGCAGGGAATCGAACCCTGATTTGAAGTTTAGGAAACTTCCGTTCTATCCATTGAACTACAAGGGCGAATACCGTTCTCTTTTTTATCGGAATGCAAAAGTAATCATTTTAGTCCGATTATTCGCATTCAAACGGATAATGTACCTGAGCATAAGGCATAGCACCGCTATCGAACCATACGTCTATGAGGTCGGCTTCTCTCTTCATCGGCTTGCCCGAAGGCGATACCAGAATTATATTGTCTACATACGGACGATGCAGGTCGATATTCTTTTCGCTGTAATTATCGGCAGTATAGACACCTACCTCGAAGTTCTTATACGGGTTTTCGGTCATTATGCCTGCCTCGATAGACTTGTCTATCTCCTCGACGAGCTCCGCCACAGAGCCGATACATATCTCTTCCTGTCCGTCGTCGGTACGCCATATCGGCAGCGGAGTACCCCAATAGCGGCTACGCGATAGGTTCCAGTCTTGTAGGTTTTCGAGCCATTTGCCGAAACGCCCCGACCCTGTCGATTGAGGCTTCCAGTTGATAGTATCGTTGAGGGCAATCATCTCGTCTTTTACAGCAGTAGTACGGATAAACCACGAGTCGAGCGGATAGTATAATACGGGTTTGTCCGTACGCCAACAGTGCGGATAGTTGTGAGTATGTTTCTCTATCTTGAATACCTGCCCACGCTGCTTGAGCTCCATACAGATGTCTACATCGAGAGTAACGTCGGTATCGCTCAGATGTTGGTCGTAAGCATTTTTCACAAAACGCCCCGCCCACTGTTGGTATGACGGCGTATTGATATTTGTTTTTACAAAATTATCGTCCAAATCGCTTATGTCGAAATATTTTCCCGTCAGGTCTACCATCGGACGAGTGTCGCCTTTCTTATCTACCACAAACAGCGGAGCGATGCCGTTCTGTTTTGCGACCTTGTCGTCGTCGGCACCAAAGGTAGGAGCGATGTGTACGATACCTGTACCGTCTTCGGTAGTTACGAAGTCGCCGCAGATGACCCTGAAAGCCGATAGCTTGCTGCCTGCAAGTATGGGATTTACCCAGTCGAAGAGCTGCTCGTACTCGATACCTTCCATATCTTTACCGCTAAACTTAGCCAAAAGCTCATATTCGTTTTTGCCGACTACACTTGCCAAAAGCGATTCGGCGAGTACTACCGTTACACTCTGTTTGGTGTATTGGTTTTGCGTTCTTATCAATACGTAATCGATGTTTGCACCTACTGCCAGAGCTGTGTTCGAGGGCAACGTCCAAGGTGTCGTAGTCCAAGCTACGAAAAACACGGGCTCGCTGCCTGCTTTTTGTATAAGAGCCTGTGCCTGCGGAGTACTGTTTTTTACTTTGAACTGAGCAATGCAGGTAGTGTCTTTCACATCGCGATATGCTCCGGGCTGATTGAGTTCGTGCGTACTCAACCCCGTACCGGCAGCAGGCGAATAGGGCTGTATGGTATATCCCTTGTACAACAACCCTTTATCGTACAACTGTTTGAGCAAATACCAGAGCGTCTCTATATAACGGTTATCGTAGGTTATATACGGGTCTGTCATATCCACCCAATAGCCCATCTTCTTCGTGAGGTCTTCCCACTCGCGTGTATATTTCATCACCTCACGCCTACAAGCATCGTTGTACTGCTCCACAGAGATGTTTTTGCCGATATCTTCTTTGGTGATTCCCAGCATTTTCTCCACACCAAGCTCCACGGGTAACCCGTGTGTATCCCAGCCGGCTTTGCGTTTTACCTGATAGCCCTGCATAGTCTTGAAGCGGCAAAAGACATCTTTTATGGTACGAGCCATCACGTGATGTATGCCCGGCATACCGTTTGCCGACGGCGGTCCCTCGTAGAATACGAACGAGCGATGTCCTTGGCGTTCTTCCACAGAGCGATGAAAGACATTGTTTTCTTCCCAATACTGCAATATATCTTTATTTATATCGGAGAGGTTAAGTCCTTTGTGTTCACGAAAATACTTCATTTTATCGATTTCTTTTTACGAAGTCGCAAAGTTACAACTTTTTTGGAGAATTACTTGCAGAAAAACCTTCTCTGTTTGTCGCTCTACATTGATATATAAAAAACTACCTCTCGTAAAACGGGCGGTAGTTTGTGTTATTGGCTAAAACAAATCCGTATGTTTTTTTATCTCTTAAGCCTTGAGTTCAGATATTCGAGTACTTCGTTGGTAACTATCAAAGCGTCATCGGCATACAATACATTACCATTCTGGGAGTTCGTCGATATTATCATTGCAAAACGTTTCGGGTTATTTATAGCTTTGATAGCCATCGAGAGGCTGTCTTCGATTTGTTTGGAGAGTTTCTGTTGGTTTTCTATGAGCTTATTTTCGAGCGACTCTTTGTATTTGGCAAGTTCTTCGCCTTTGCGTTGCAGACGGGCTTCCTCTTCTTCTTTTCTTTTGACGCTCATAAAGCCATTGTTGGCTTGTTTCGTCTGGAAGTCTACCACTTCACGTTGGAACGCCTCTGTCCGTGTGCGGAGTATACGTTGACTCTCTTCCATCTTCTTTATCATCGACTCTCTGGCTTCAACAGCAAAAGTATATTTTGCCAAAACCGAATCCGTATTTACCACTCCCAATACGAAAGCGGCAGTGTCGTTTTTTATTGTCGGAAGAGCCTCGTTTGTATTTATCTCTTTCGACGATTTGCCTTTACAGGCTACCAATAGCGATAATGCTACGAAAAACAATAGTGATTTTCTCATTGTCTAATGATTTATACGTTCGTGCAAAGGTAATATATTATTTCTATCTCACACATACAATAATAGTTAAATCATACTATTTGTGTATACCGTACATCTGTTTTTTGATAAATATTCCTCTTTTACGGCGATATTGTTTGTTAAAATAGGAGCATTCACTCCCGTGCCGACTCTCTGTGGCGACACTTCGACCAGAGCCTCGTCCCACGTCCCCATATCTATGAACGATTGCAAGAGTTGCCTACCTCCCTCCACTATTACCGATACTACTCCTTGTCGGTACAAGAAGTCGAGCATTTGGGGGATGATATTTTGCTCGAAATCGAGCTTTACGAAAACGATATTTAGGTGTGTTTCGTCTTGTATACCGTTAAAAACTATAGTCCGTGCCGTACCGTCGAATACACGATAATTACGGGGTGTTCGCAGATTTTTATCTATAATGATTCTTATCGGATTTCTTCCTGTCCACTTGCTTACGGTCAGATGAGGATTGTCGAGAAATACAGTGCGTGTGCCTACCATTATCGCGGCTTCGTGGGTACGGATTTGGTGGTTGAGGGTTTTGGTGATGGTGTTAGAGATTTTGAGCGGAGGTAGCTCGGGGCTGTCTCTGATGATATCGATAAAACCATCGGCAGTCTGTGCCCATTTCAGTATAATATATGGGCGATGCCGCCTGACAAATGTGATAAATCGCCTATTGAGCAGGTGGCATTCTTCCGCCAATACTCCTTCCGTAATATCGATACCTGCCTGCCGAAGCTGACCGATGCCTTTTCCGTTTGTCTTGGTATCGACATTGCGCATACCTACGACGACGCGAGGAATGCCACTTTTTACAATCGACTGTGAGTCGGAGGGTTCGAAGTTCATGTATAGAGTAGAGTGTCGGAACAGCGACTTGTCCATTACCGCAGCAATAGCATTATCCTCTGCGTGAGGTTCACCGCAACGACCATAACCCTCTCCGATGATTTTACCGTTGTGTACGACGACCGCACCTACCAAAGGACTTGGCGAAGTCTGTCTTTCGGCGTAGCGGGCAAGTGTAAGGCATCTATTGATATGAATTTCGTCGTTGTTCATAGGCAATGGTCTCTTATTACGTCACAAAATTATATAAATATTTTAACGAAGCGTTGTACTTGATGGTTGTTTCCGGAAAATAGGGGTAAAAAACACAATAATGATTATCATATTGTGTTGATTTGTTTTATAAAAAATAGTACATGACAAAATTGCATTAGGACATTCCATCAATCTTGTCGAAGGCAACAGGGAAAACATAAAAATAACGACCCCTCTCGACCTGTCTATCGGTGAAATCATTCTGCGAGACGACGACAGATGTTAGGTTCACTACATTTTTTGTAGCTTTGCAGACAATAATAAACATCACATAGTAATATTATAAATTAAAGGAGGATTTGTTATGTATAGAATTATGTTTATTGCAATATTTACAGCAATTACCATCGGTTGTTTGGCGGGCAATACTCGCGAAAGCAAATCAATAGACGGGACAGACCGTCTGAAATCTATCGAAGCAACGGAGCAATGGACTATTAACCTCATACAGAGCACAAAACCATCGATTAAGGTAGAATATCCCAACACGTTCAGCGACAAGATAATAGCGGAGGTTCGTCCAGACGGCACACTGTATTTGGGTTTCAATAAAAATATAGACGGAATTACAAGAAAACAGCCCTTTGTTGCCACAGTGTACGTCCCCAACATAGATGAAATAAGGCTTTCTCGGGAGCGGCGGATATAAAATCGAGCGGTAACTTCGCAGGGAATTCGTGTACGATAAAACTGCAAGGGGCGTCGGACGTCAAAAACTTCAATTTCGAAGGTAAAGAGTTGTATGTTTCGCTTTCGGGTTCGTCGGACTGCTCTGTGAAAGGCAACGTTAACACAGTAAAACTGTCTCTTTCGGGCTCATCGGACTTCGAAATGAATGGTAAAGGCTCTGTGGTAAATGTCGTAGCATCAGGCTCGTCAGACGTGAAGATGTCGGATTTTCATACCGAGACACTTCAGGTATCTATAAGCGGCTCGTCGGATATGTCTATAACTATCAGTCAGAAAGCAACCGGCACACTATCGGGGGCTTCGTCTCTACGATACAGAGGAGAAGCCGACATTTCGGGTATAAAAACAAGCGGTTCGTCGGAGGTAATAAAGTTATAAGACCCGAACAAAAAACTAAACTTATCTGCATTACAGTAAAATCAACGGTAAAGGAACGCCACTACATACGGCAACCTTTGCCGTTAATTTCGACATATTCTAGACAAGAAGGTAAAAGCCATCATCAAATAAGCAATAAAAAAGATTTTAAGGGTAAGCTCTGATTATGCAGACAGTTTAGCATACAATAATCGGGTAAAGATTTATGGAATGTGACAAAATGAAAGAGTTCAATCATAGGTGGCTAATATTTTTTGTAGTGGTTTATTTTTTATATTTCAAAAAAAGCATTATCTTTGTATTGTAAAAAATCATTGATGTGAACATATTAAGAGTCAAAGAGATATTAAGAAGTAAAGGCATGACCATAAATGAATTAGCCTGTATTATGGGTATTAACAGAGTTACATTGAGCAATATCATTAATGGAAATCCTACATTAGAAACACTACAAAAGATAGCTAAAAACTTAGGAGTCAAAATAACAGAACTTTTTATGGAAGTAAGTGAAGATAAATATTCTATTTCAAAAAACGAATTTGGGAATCATTATAGTTATAATGATGAAAACATTTTTCTAAATGCTTTTTTACCGCATTTAACAGGGAATCAAATTGGTAGTTTTTCGTTAGATATAAAACGAAAAGATTTTTCTATAGTGCCAAATCACTCAGAAATTCATGAGTTGGTATTATCAGACGAGTGCGTTGAAGAAATTGTTTTCAAAGGGAATTTTAACGGCCAAGTATTGGTAAAGTTATTTTCTTCTTTTACATCATTAACTTTACCTGAATACCGCAGTTTTTGTGATGCATTGAAAATGTTTATATATTTTCATAAGCAATGCGAAGTTGAAATAAATTCTATTTTAGGAGTATATAATTTCAAAAAAGAGAACTACAATAGTGATTACTACTTACTAGGCAGAATAAGTAGAGCTGTTTGGGTCAAATTGATAGATCTTACTAAAATATATGACTTAGATACTGATAAAGATGAGTTGGGAAAATACAATTATAACGGACATGATATAATAATGTACAATTTAGAAATCAAAAATGGTTTTAATATAAAAATGTGGATTTCCCCCATAGAACATTTGTCAACAAATGAAGACGTTATGCTCGGCTGGAAAATACCAATAGATTTTGACAGAAAGTTGATAGTAAAAAAATTAATTTTTAATGCTCAAGAATCCTACGATTTTATTCATAATACCCTTATACCAAAGGCAAAAAAACAATTAAAAAACAAATGAATTTTACAGAACGAATGGGCATTGTTAGCCCAGCTGCGGATATTACCGTCAGAGATGATGCGCCAGCATCAATGAGAAGTTACATATTCCAAATAATGCAAAGTTACGAACCAAGTCTAAAGAAGATTCGTAGTATTGTATGTTTTGTCACAAAAGAAGCAGAAGACCCTAATAATTGGGGAGAAAACAATTTTATGAAAAGTGAAATTCAGGGAATAATTGATCGTTGCTTTTGGAGTAGAGTCTATGATATAATAGAACAATTTTATTCCAAACTTTCGATGCCTCAAAAAAGAAATTTCGAAAAAGATATAAATGAATATTTTATTGAGAAAGGAATAGGATGGAAAATGCAGGGTGGCATTATTGAAACAAGAGGTGATGATATGTTTGAGGATGGAATAAAACAAGCAATACTCAAGCTTCAAGAAAAAGGATTAATGACTTCCCAAAACGAAATAAAAGAAGCTATTGCAGATTTATCAAGACGTCCTAAGCCCGACATTACAGGTTCTATTCAACATTCATTAGCTGCATTAGAATGTGTTTGTAGAGAAGTTACAGGAGACAAGAATGCAACACTTGGAACTCTTATAAATAATTATCCCGACATTGCCCCTAAACCTTTAGACGATGTTATTAAGAAAATCTGGGGATTTTCATCAGAGCAAGGGCGACACCTTCAAGAAGGGAGAGATCCTTCTTATGAAGAGGCAGAACTTTTAGTCTATCTCACAGCTTCTCTATGCACGTATCTTACAAGTAAAATTTAGACTAAGAATTAACATGAAACGTAATAGACACGATAGGAACAAAGATTTTGATACGTTCTATGACAAATCGGAAGGCATATTTAAAAATCTTCAACAGCAGATAAAAGAACAGAAAAATTTGAGAGAGAACATATGTTATATGTATGTCCCGGAAGTAGGAATGGAGGGACAGATAAGCGAATTGTAGAAGTGTTCTGGGGAAGCAAAGTATTCGAAATCGAAACACAAGGGAGAACATTTTAAATCATTAATGGAGCAAGGGAGCACTCTTTCCTTTTATAGGAATGATACGGGACATGTTACAATTTCATTGTATCCTGCATACACTGATTTTAGAAAACCCATTGAAGATTCTATTACATTACATAGTTGGTTAGACCCTCTAAAACTAAGAAACAAGATTTTTTTTATCTCTTTGGCAAGATTTTATTGCATATATGGAATGCACTTGTTTAGATGGAACGCCTTCTTGGAGACAACGGATTAGAATTGAATATTTAAGATTTACAAAACACTTAGTTATTAACAAAGAATGGAAAACAACGAGATTAAATTGTTTTCTTTATGATATTATCAAATTCGTTCTTACAGTTGGGCTCAGTGGATTTATAATCTACTTTGTAACAAAATGTTCCTCATGATTCCGGGTATCTTTATGTAAGCTTTTTGTTGCTTTTGAGTCGTTTTTAACTCACTGTCAAAAGGTAGAACTTATAGCAAAAAATAAGGAAGTAGAAGATAGGATATTTTTGTAGTAATGGTTTGCTGCTAAAAACAAGCGGTTCGTCGGAAGTAATAAAACTATAAGACCCGAACAAAAAACTAAACTTATCTGCATTACAGTAAAATCAACGGTAAAGGAACGCCACTACATACGGCAACCTTTGCCGTTTTTATCTAAACAGACACACTTCTTATCCGTACCGACACTTGCCGAGAAGGATAATTATTATTAACTTTGCCTCTCTGTTCCGAAATACGTACAGAAATATTTCTCTATCTGAATATAATAAAAATAATCAAGCATATATGAACACATTACAGGAATTGAACAGAGCAGCCGACAACATACGCATACTCTCTGCTGCTATGGTAGAAAAAGCCAAGTCCGGGCACCCGGGTGGCGCAATGGGCGGTGCAGACTTTATAAACGTACTATATTCGGAGTTTCTGGAGTACGACCCCGAGAATCCCGCTTGGGAGTTTCGCGACAGGTTTTTCCTCGACCCCGGGCACATGTCGCCTATGCTGTACTCGGTATTAGCCTGCACGGATAAGTTCTCGATGGCAGACTTGCAGCACTTCCGTCAATGGGGCAGCCCCACTCCGGGACATCCCGAGCTCGACCTCGCCCACGGCATAGAGAACACGTCGGGACCACTCGGACAAGGACATACCTACGCCGTGGGTGCCGCTATTGCCGAGCGATTCTTGCAGGCGAGGTTCGACCGTCTGTTCGACCACACCATATATGCCTATATCTCCGATGGCGGCATACAGGAAGAGGTGTCGCAGGGAGCAGGCAGGATAGCAGGCCACCTGGGACTAAGCAACCTGATAATGTTCTACGACTCGAACAACATACAACTCTCTACAAAAGTATCGGATGTAAGCTCCGAAAACGTACGTCAGAAGTACGAGGCTTGGGGCTGGCGCGTAATAGAGATAGACGGCAACGACGCCGAGCAGATACGCACGGCTCTCCGTGAGGCAAAAGCCGAAACACACAAACCGACACTTATCATCGGCAATACCGTTATGGGTAAAGGAGCACGACGTGCCGACAACACCTCGTACGAGAACTGCTGCGAGACACACGGTGCACCTCTCGGTGGCGATGCTTACGCAAACACCGTAAAAAATCTCGGTGGCAACGTAGATAATCCTTTTGTACTGTTCGAAGAGACAAAAAACATATATGCCCGCCGCAAAGCCGAGCTGACCGATATTGTAGCTAAAAAACGCAAAGCCGTAAGTGAATGGAAGAAGCAAAACCCCGTCTTGGCAGAGAAACTCGGCAAGTTCTTCTCGAACGAACCGCCCAAAGTCGATTGGTCGAAGATAACCCAAAAGCCCAATCAGGCAACGCGTGCCGCATCTGCCACAGTACTCGGCGAACTCGCCGTACAATTGGAGAATATGATAGTAAGCAGTGCCGACCTGTCGAACTCCGACAAGACCGACGGCTTCCTGAAAAAGACAAGAGCCATCACCCGAGACGACTTCGGAGGAGCCTTCCTGCAAGCAGGCGTATCGGAACTTACTATGGCGTGTCTGGCTATCGGTATCGCTCTTCACGGAGGCGTTATCGGGGCTTGTGCTACATTCTTCGTATTCTCCGACTATATGAAACCCGCTATGCGTATGGCTGCACTGATGGAGCTGCCCGTCAAGTTCATATTCTCGCACGATGCCTTCCGTGTGGGCGAAGACGGACCTACTCACGAACCCGTCGAACAAGAGGCACAAATACGTTTACTCGAGAAACTAAAGAACCACAGCGGACACAACTCTATGCTCGTGCTTCGCCCTGCCGATGTCGAAGAGACTACCGTCTGCTGGCGTCTGGCGATGGAGAATATAGAGACGCCGACGGCTATCATACTCTCGAGGCAGAATATCACCGATCTACCCACCGACAAACACAATGCGCAGTGCGGTGCATACGTCGTATATTCCGACGAGAACCCCGACGTAGTGCTGCTTGCCAGCGGCTCGGAAGTGTCTACTCTCAACGAGGCAGCCGCTCTGCTACGCAACGACGGCATAAGGGTACGTCTCGTGTCGGTGCCTTCCGAAGGACTTTTCACAGAACAGCCTCGTGAATACCGACAAAGCGTATTGCCCGACAACATAAAACGCTTCGGGCTGACAGCAGGACTGCCCGTAAACCTCGAAGGGCTCGTCGGCAGCAACGGCACTGTATTCGGGCTCGATCACTTCGGCTACTCGGCACCATACACCGTACTCGACGAGAAATTCGGTTTCACGGCAAATAATATCTACCGCGAGGTAAAAAAGATATTGTAATAATATACTCTTGTATCATATTATCTATTTTTGCATACTAATAGTTTATTTAATACTATCAACTCAATATGTATAAAAAACGCTATTATCTGATTTTATCAATATTGATAGTAATTTTTTGTTTTGCAGTCAATATTAATGCCCAATCATCAGAAGCGAATCAAAAAGAATTTGTCAGACTTATGAATCAAAACAAATGGTCACAAGCCAAAAATGGATTCAGATATCCGAGTTTTATGAAACATCAATATATAGAAGATGTAGACAATTCTATTTTCAATGCGGAAGTATATAGTTGGAATAGTGTTCAAATAGTTAATGTAGGTTATCTGGGAGCTTGGTCTTTAATAGGCGAAGGATACCCCACAGTAAACGAAACGATTGCATATAATATCACAATAAAGAATATAACTTACCGGAGTGAGAGAAATGGCATATATTCAGGATATACCACCGACGGACGTATTTTTTATATGAAGACTATATTATATCCCTCCGGCGACCCTAATTTTGTAGGCGGTATGGGAACACTTACCGTTATCTACCCAAAGAGCTATCAACAGAGTGTAGAGCCTATTATCGATATTGTACAACATTGGAAACCGAAAAAATTGCGGACAGACTAACCAAACAACTCACAGTGGCAGATACATACACGGAGCGTAGCAGGCTGCTTGTCGGCGACGAGGTTATGGAGCGGCTTGCACGGAAAAAAGTAATCATCTTCGGTATAGGCGGCGTAGGCAGTTGGTGTGCCGAGAGCCTTGTCCGCAGCGGAGTGAAGCGGCTCACCATCGTCGATTACGACAAGGTGGCACAGAGCAACATCAACCGTCAGGCGATGGCAACACACTCGACCGTAGGCGAACACAAGGTGTATGCCCTCAGGCAACGACTCCTCGATATAGCTCCCGATGCCGAAATAACTGCCGTGCCAAAACTCTTCAACGAGACTACCAAAGATGACTTCGCTCTCGGAGAGTACGATTATATCATCGACTGTATCGACAGCCTGAAAGACAAGATACTTCTGGCTGTGGAGGCAACACGCTACCGTGCCGTGTTTTTCTCATCGATGGGCAGCGCTCTGAAGCTCGACTTCACCCGAATCCGCATAGCAGAGTTTTGGCAAGTCGACGGCTGCCCTCTGGCGTCGGCTATGCGGAAGCGTATGCGGCAGCAAAAGACATTCCCCGCCAAGAAGTACCTCTGCGTATTCTCGCCCGAAGTACTCGACAACAAGGGCAATACCGCAGTCAGCAACGCCGACGAAGACCCTGCCCTGCCCCGCAAGGCTCAGACCAACGGCACGATGGTTCATATAACGGCTATCTTCGGTTTCGCTCTGGCAGGACTCGTGGTACAGGATGTCGTCCGAGAGATGTGAGGCGAGTACCGTAACACCTACGACTGCCCTTTTGCATCTACGGCAAGGCAAAAATACGGATGTGCCCCCCAGCAACTTCGTTTAAACAATTACACGATTACACAAATTAAACACCTCAATGAAACTCTTAATTGTTTCACACTGCTGGTTGTAAATCGTAATTCCTAATTGATAATTCTTAATTAATTTGGGGCGTGCCCCTCGCCGCAAGCGGCTTCGGGTCGGGCTATCCGCTCTTACTCGCCTACGGCTCGTACCCGCTCCTATCCCTCACGCTGGCGGCATACCGCCACGTACAGACAAATAATGATTTGTATCGATAACATCAGGAGAAACACACGGATAGCATGGTAATCACCTAAACACCAACACCTAAATCCCCCCTTTCTTTTTTTGACTATGCCAAAAAATTGCTATCTTTGCACTTAGTTAACACATAATAAAAATGAATACCACGATATTACAGTTAGAGGTCGAAACCTCCGAAGTACCTTTTATAGAGACTCTTTTGTCGAAATTGAAACATTCTATTCGCGTCAGAAGGCTCGACGAGGTAGAAGACGAAAACTTTGAGCTTACCCAAGAAGATTTGCATCGTATAGCTATCTCTAAGGAGCAGGCTCACAAGGGAGATGTGATAAGTAGCGACGAACTTCACAAAACTTTGAGGGCAAGGTATGCACATTGATTGAACTATCGGAGCAGGCGATAGCTTGAGAGAGACATTAGACTATTGGGTTGAGCACAATGGAAGCATTGCTTATTCGAACAAGATTCTCGATGAGGTGCTTAATGTCGAAAAAGAGATTGCGAGACAGCCTCTTTTTTTAGCCAAATTCTTGGACGAAATACACCTATATCGCAGAACATTCTTTTCGGGGAAGTTTGCAATCTATTTCGAGATTCTCGACGAAGAGAACAGAATCCTCATACACCACTTCCGGAGTTCCAAACAACAACCTTTGTAAATAGGATTACTACCTACATCGCAAATCAAGAATAAAGGCGACCGTACGTTTCGCCTTTATTTTTTTGCTCCGCCAGGTTTAAACAATTACACAATTGAACGATTAAACATAATCCCCAATATCCAAATTATTATTACCTTTGCCATCACAAAATGAACATATAACAATCAATCGAATAAAAAACGCATTAAAATGAATAACGTAAAGCATATACACGAGGTACTATTTCTTTTTCAACGTACCGGCGGCTATAATAGCATTGAAGAGATGGAAGCCGACATAAAGGCAAATCTCGGTAATGATGTACGGTTTGTCTCGTGTTCCAATACGCCGTTCGGTATCGACGAGGTAGTACCGTTCCTCACAAGCCGCAACAAGATAATGGTATCTCACGACGGCAGTCTCCGACTAGACCCGACAATGACAATGTGCAACGGACACGAAGACGGACACCACCACGACCATCATCACTAAAAAAATAAAACGACAATGGCACTAAAAGTGGGCGACAAAGCCCCCGAGATATTGGGCATATCGCAAGATGGCAAAGAGATAAAGCTCAGCGACTACAGCGGGCGTAAGTTGATACTCTATTTTTACCCGAAAGACAATACATCGGGTTGTACGGCAGAGGCTTGCAGTTTGCGAGACAACTACTCCGAACTGCGTGCAAAAGGCTATGAGGTAGTGGGCGTCAGCGTCGACAGCCGGCAGTCGCACACAAAGTTTATCGAACGCCACCAACTTCCTTTTGACCTCGTGGCAGATACGAAAAAGACTCTGGCAGAGCAGTTTGGCACTTGGGGCGAAAAGTCGATGTATGGCAGGAAATATATGGGAATGTTACGCACTACATTCATTATCGACGAGCAGGGAGTTATCGAAAAAATATTTACTCCTCGCGATATAAAAACCGCTACGCACGGCGACCAGATACTTAGTCTATAAGAAAATACTGTCTTGTGCCGACGGTCGAATCTTTTACCGTCACAATGCCATTACAAAAGAAAGAGGTTGGAAACTAACCCCTTTCTTTTGCAGATACACGAGAAAGTATCAAAAAGGTAAATCGCTATCGTCGGGCGTATTGCTTATCGAATCCGTGTAATCGTATTGATTCCCTTGTGCCGACGGGCTTGGCATCTGACTGTCGTCGGAAGTAGCATTGGTACGATTTAGAAGTTCAAGGTTCTCGGCTGTAATCTCTGTTACATAGCGTTTTACTCCGCTTTTGTCTTCGTACGAACGGCTCGTTATCTTGCCTTCTATAAACAATTTACTGCCTTTTCTTACATACTTTTCTACTACCTCTGCCAATCCTCTCCAAACGACTATATTGTGCCATTCGGTACGTTCGGGTACAGCCGTACCGTCGGTTCGGGTAAATCCTCTGTCGGTAGTGGCCAAAGTGAACGATGCTTTACGCGTATTGGAGTCGAAATAGTGTACTTCGGGGTCTTTACCCACATTGCCAATTAAAAATACTTTGTTTAGTGCCATGTCTTTTTCTTGTTTGAAATTTGTAATCGATGAACTATATTGAACAGATAAAATCCGCTCAACTTTTCAGAATGTAAAGTTACATTTTATTTTTCGACAAACAATTTTTTTTAGAAAAAAGAGAAGAAATTGAGGTTACAAAACAAATATTATTTTGTGATTGCGATATTATCAGCGTGTTATGTCGAATCATTGGTTTTGTTTATCAATCGTGAAACGAGGTATTTCTATTAAAAAAGGAGGTTTTATAAGGCAATCGATATAATTAGTTTTTATAACTTCAAAAAAAGTAGTACCTTTGCAGACTTTTATTTTTGTGGGTAAAATGATTGACAAAATAGATTTTCATCTCGATATTAAGACATTACCTGTCGGTAAAAGTACTCTCGAATATCGACTTAATGACGACTATTTTGAAAAATCCGACTATCATTCCGATGTATCGGGAGATCTTTTGGTAGAGATAGAGGTAGACAAACAAACTTCTGTAGTAAAGCTATCTGTCTCGATACAAGGAACGGTTTATGTACCATGCGATAGATGTCTGAAAAATATGTCTTTAGATGTCTCTTCGGAGCAGACTATTAATATGAAATTGGAATCGAATGGCAACCTGCTTAACTCCGATGAGTTGGATATCGAATACCACGAGGGGGTAATAGATATAGAGCCCTTGCTCAACGAAGAAATTTTGTTGTCGATACCGATAAGGAAAGTACATCCCGACGGAAGATGCGATAAAGAGATGTCGGAAATCTTCAAGAAATACTCCAAAAATAGAGAACCAAACGATAAGAAAACCGAAGTCGACCCGCGTTGGTCGGCTCTAAAAAATATTAGTGATAAATTTTAAATAAATAATTAGAAAATGGCAAATCCAAGAAACAGACATTCGAGGACCAGACAAGCAAAACGCCGTACACACGATAAGGCTATAGCTCCTACTTTGGCGGTATGCTCGCATTGTGGAGCAATGCACGTGTATCACACGGTATGTCCCGAATGTGGCTATTATCGTGGTAAGCTGGCAATCGAAAAGAAAGAAGCCGTCTAAAAGAAAGACTACCACAAAAAGTAACACTATCCTCTTTTGCTTATCATTAGAGGATAGTTTTTTTTAATCTAATCGCTATTTACTTCGATATCTCCATCGCCGAATACTATTGTAAAAGACTTGTTTTTGTCGATAGCGGTGGCGGATTTTATAAATTTATTGTCTTGTTTTACAATGGTGTATCCTCTTTTCAGTACAGATTCGGGAGATAGTAGAGCTACGGTTTTTTCTATAAGATATATCTGATTTCGATGCTTTTCAATTTTACCATACACCTCTGTATTGATTTTTTCTGCGATATAGCTTAAGGAGATATCGGCTTTATTCAGTATTTTCCATACCGATTCCATAAGCCGCTGATGTTGCTTTGCTATATTTATTCTCTCATTTACAGTGTATTCTTGTCTTATATACGACAATTTCCGTATTATATTTCCAATCGCTCCTTTCTCTTTTTCGAGAATCATACTTATACTGTTTTTTACCGAATCGGCTATGTTGTCGATTCGGGTTTCTTGCCGTATAAGACAATCGATGATGAATTCGGCGGCGGCAGTAGGTGTTTTTACACTTATATTAGATACGATATCGAGTATCGTTTTGTCGCGTAGATGACCTATTCCGCAGATTACGGGCAGAGGAAATTGAGCAATATGAGAGGCAATATTGTAGTTGTCGAATACCGATATATCGGTCGTAGCTCCACCACCGCGTATTATCACTACAACATCGTATTTGTCTATGTTTTCGAAAATATTGTCTATGGCTTCTATAACCGATTTTTCGGTATCGCTTCCTTGCATACGAGCGTCGAATAAGTCGATCGAAAATTTGTATCCGTAGCTGTTACTCTCCAATTGATGTACGAAATCTTCGTATCCTGCTGCCGTTTCCGACGATATTACGGCAATGCGTTGCGGTAGGTCGGGAAAGACCAGAGAGCGATTGAGGTCGATTACTCCATCTGCTGTAAGTTGCTTTATTATCCGTTCTTTCTCTGTGGTAATTCTACCGATGGTATATTCGGGATTTATGTCGACGATATTTAAGCTCATCCCATAAACTTCGTGCATTTCGATATGGCACAGAATAAGCACCTCCAATCCTGCTTGTAAAGGGAATTGTGTTTTATTCTCGAAATAGGGTTCAAGGGTTTTATAATTATTTGCCCAAATAGTTGCTTTCTGCCTTGCGATAATAGTATTTGCCGAGTCTTTCTCTATCAGTTCCAAATAGCAATGTCCCGAGGAGTTTTTGTGTATTTCGCTTATCTCGGCTTTTATCCATATCGGTTCATAAAATACCTCTTTAAACAACTGCCGAAGACTGTTATTGATTTCCGATAGCGAAAAATATGAATATTCCATTGCTGTGGGTTAAAATTTTTTTGTCGGACAAATGTAAGTTATTTTCTCGATTACACAAAAAAGCGGAAGTATTTATTTGTACGAAAAAGCTTATTAGTTGCTGTCGATAATGCTATTACACACAATATTCTCACCGTAGGCGATAATTTAATTCTCCAAGAATATTAATTTTGCAATCCATACAAAAAAATACCGAAAATCGACGTGTTATATGCCGAACAATCCTGCAAAATCTTATTTTAAGTTTAAGACACAGAGAGTTATAGCTATTGCCTCGCTATTAATCTTTATCGGAAAAATTACGGCGTACCTTATTACCTCTTCCGTAGGTATCCTTACCGACGCCTTGGAGAGCACCGTCAATGTGGCTACGGGCTTTATCTCTCTGTATGCCGTCTATATCTCGCTCAAGCCCAAAGATAGCAATCATCCTTTCGGACACGGCAAAGCCGAGTTTTTGTCTGCCTCCATCGAGGGTTTTCTGATACTTGCTGCCAGTGCGGTCATAATGTTCGAGGCTGTCAGGCGGTTGTTTTCGCCTACCGTCATCAAGCAGCTCGACGTCGGTATCGTCATCGTTGCCGTAGCGGGACTTATCAACTATATCATAGGCTGGTACAGTAAAAAAATAGGCAGGCAGCACAACTCCGTGGCGCTTGTCTCCGGCGGCAGACACCTACAATCCGATACATATTCGTCTATCGGGCTGGTTGTCGGGTTGGTACTGCTGTATTTTACAGGTTGGCAATGGCTCGATAGCTTGATAGCCATCGTGTTTGGACTGATCATACTTGTAACGGGATTTCGTATATTGTCCGAGACCACCTCTAACCTTATGGACAAAGCCGATATGAAGCTCATAGAGCGTTTCGGCAGGCTCATCAACGAAAACAAGAAACCGCAGTGGATAGATATTCATAACTTCAAACTCGTAAAATACGGCGACGTGTTCCATATCAATTGCGATTTGGTGCTACCTTTCGATACCTCGTTAGCCGACGCCCATCGTGAGGGCGAGGAACTCAAAGCGGTAATGACCGCTAACTTTTCGGAAGATATTGTTTGCAACCTGCATATCGATGAGTGTTTCGAGAGCTACTGCAAACACTGTCGTAAAGCAGATTGTCGCCTGAGGCGTGAGCCTTTCGTCGAACAGCTCGACTTCGATATCGATATTTTCGTAAAAGAAAAAGCCGAGACCCCACCCAATCAAACGTCATAATGTGTTATTAATCCGCGCATTGCTTGTTTTGTAAAAAAATATTTATGTTTCGATGTTATGAATTGGGGTACTTTTTCGTCATTAAAGTAGAACAATGAGCAAAGAGATATATCTGAAAAATATTCTCCCGCTCCGTAGCAGGCTTTTGGGCATAGCCCGAGGTATGTTGTACGAGGAGCAGGATGCCGAAGATGCCGTACAGGAGGTGCTTCTGAGGATTTGGCTCGTATCCGACTCGTTGGGCAAATACGACAACCCGCAGGCAGTGGCTGTAGCGGCACTCAAAAACCACTGCCTCGATAGGCTGAAAAAAGTACGACACGAGCAGGCTATGGCAGAAGATACGGATATAGCCTCCGATAGCGACAATCCGTATTACGCTCTCGAGCACAAAGATACGGAGGAGATTTTGACCGATATAATAGACAAACTACCGTCGTTGCAGCAAATGATTATAAAGATGAAAGACATACATAACTACGAAGTGGACGAGATAGCACACATCACAGGTACGACAGCCGAAGCCGTGCGTATGAATCTGTCGCGAGCACGTCGTAGAGTGAGAGAAGAATACTTAAAAATATCCGAACGATGAGATTGAAACTGAAAAAAACGATAACAGCCCAAGAAGCTGACGCTCTGATAAACAAATACTACGACGGGGCGACGACAAACACCGAAGAGGAACGTCTGCGGCGATTTCTGCGACAGACTGGCTTACCCTCCAAATACCGAGCCGAACAAGCCATCTTCGGATATTTCGAGCAACAGGCGGCGGGCAAAGGTAGGGCTGTACGTCTTGTAACTGTTTGTCGTGCAGCGGCTATGGTAGCCGTCGTTGCCTTGGCGGGTGCAGCGTTGTACAAATTTGCCACGCCCGACTATAAAGCAGTTGCTTACGTAGACGGTCGGCAAATAACGGATAAAAAAACTGTCAAGACACTTGCCGAAAACACTCTTGAAAACGTGCTTGCCGCCGACAACACGATAGAGGAGCAGCTTGGGCAGTTCGCCGAAATACAATTTTGATTGTCAAACAACATATCACTATATTATATGAAAAAGAAACGAAAGATAATACTAACGATTGCTCTTATATGTTCTGCAACAATATTTTGCAATGCCCAAAACGGACTTGCCATACGTGACGTCTTCGAGCGTTACGGTAGGCAACGAGGCGTTACTATGGTCGAAATATCGGGCGAGTCGTTCGGAGGCTACAAGCTGTCGCTGTTCAAAAGCCTCTCGGTCGGCAACAATAGCAGTATCTCCGATTTCATAAGGCAATGTATCGACAAAGACCGCCGCAACGCCCGAAAGGTCAAAGAAGTAGTCGTCGACGGCGTAGTTAGGTCGATATTGCTCGACCTGCCCCGACAAGGCAAAATGTCGCGGCTGATACTCTACAACGACGACTCGCACTCGAAAAACGCCATTACCCTCATTTACATAGAGACCGAAGAAAATGGCGACGATATTCTGAAATTTATCCTAAAAGAAAAATAGTATTAAACACTAAAAAACATAATTATATGAAGAAATCAGCATTATTTTTGATAGCCTTGGCAGTTTTTGCTCCTGCCATTCTCTCGGCACAAGACACAAGGGATACAACCGTGCGGTTCAATGGCAAAACCATCTATGTACACGACAGCATCGGGCGGATGAAAGTCAGTGTTATGGACGGCGACTCCGGCAATTACCGTAAAGTGTACGAGGGAATTTTTGCCGACGAAAAGTCGTACGAGCGCTTCAACGTAACACAGGAGGTCGGTATGTACATACCGATTCTCAAGAACAAATACCGCCACAGAGAGGGATGTAGAGCGGGCAGACGCAGCATGGAGCCGCACTGGGCGGGCTTCGGTGTAGGACGGCTCACTACGGCAGATAATAATATGAATATCGGCTACACAGCAGGTATCCCTCTGAATAAAGGTAAATCCAACGAGGTGATGCTTAATATTTTGGAAGGCATTCTGCCTATTGGAGGTACTACCTTCGGCATCACTTCGGGCTTCGGGCTAAACTGGCGCAGCTATCACATAGAGCAGAACAAACACCTGCTTGTAAAAGATGCAGTAACTGGTGTCTACGATGCTCCCGCAGGCGTTACATACCGATATAGCCGTATGCGTACTCTGCACCTGACGGTACCGTTGATGATAGAGTTCCAGCCTACTATGTGGCGGCGTCATAACTTTTTCCTGACTGCGGGCATTGTCGGCGGGTGGAACGTAATGAATACATACAGAGTGATGTACGACGACCCCTCGGAAGGGAGGGTCAATAGGGTAGAGTCGCGAGGCTTGCAGACCAACCCGCTGACACTCGATATTATGGTGCAGGTAGGGTATTCGTGCATAGGCTTCTACGCCAAATACTCGCCTGTGGGCGTGTTCCTGCAAGGCAGAGGAGCCGACGTCCACGCAGCGTCGCTAGGCTGTATGCTTCACTTCTGATGAAAAGCAATAAAAACAGATTACTTGTCGCAGAGACAGAGGCTATACCGTCGTATGGTCTCTGTCTTTTGGTTTTTGTTCGAGATTAACTATGTTTGTGGTTCTTGGATTTTAGGGTAAGATTAAGTATAAGTTTTGAGTTGAAAAACCATATTTGAATGTCTTTAAAAAATACTATTTTTTTTCTGCTCAAACAGCCATTTACGGACACACCACTTGCAAACCGGTTCTTAACACAGTAAAGCCCGTAACGCCGGGATTGAAAACAGGAACTTCAAAAAATAGAAAAAACCGTTGAAAAACGGCTTTTTCTATTTCGGTTAAATGCGAATTAATCGATTTTTACATCCAATAAATTACCATCTAAATCAGCAATTGCAACAGCCTCATTAGTTACAACTGCGTTAAAGGCATTAGTGCCACGAAATTTTGTATAAATCATAACAGTATTGTCTTTTATTTGGTACCTTGTTTCCACATGTTCATAGGATTTAGGGTTATTCATACTTGCTTTTATATATTTTTCTAAATTTTTATGGCTACCATTCCATGAACTAAATTGCTCCTTTACTCTTATTTTTTTTACCTCATTCTTTATGTTATTATCTTTATTTGTTACCAGTGCTTCCAGTTCCATTTGTGCAATTAGAAAGTTGTTTGAAGTGTCTTTTATATTTTTCATCTCCTCACAAAGGGCAATGGCTTTATCATAGTCCGCAATTAATTCTTTTTCCGTTTTGGGGTTTCTTAATTTCTCAATAAGTTTGGTAGCTTTTACCGTATAATCATTTTCGTTATCTGAATCATTTTTAGGGATAAGCGCGATCAAGATAAGAATTATCAGTATCGGCAAACACCCAAATTTTAATATTTTCTTATTTGTCGCTTTCCTTTTTTCCATTGCTTCGGGAGAAAGTTCATTTTTCTTCCCCATCCAAGCTTCTTTTGTTGTCTTGTCCATGATTTTTTAATTTTTTAAGTTTGGAGGCAAAATTACAAAAAATTTTTTGATTCCAAACTTTTAGTGACATTTATTGTTGAAATTTCTACTGAAAGTTGTCGCAGCAGCTCAGGTAGATGAGCCTGTACCGCGACAGGTTCGAGATTAGCTATGTTTGTGGTTCTCGGATTCTCGGGCAAAGTTAGGTATAAATTTCGTTTTATGCGAAGTGTGTTTTGGCTTAAGTTTATTTGTTAAAATCCGATTTTGCCGTTTTGATCTTACTGCGTTACTTTGCCTTTATTGCCGATTTTGTTATCTGCGAGTGATAAAAGAAATTGACCACAATGGGCGGAGCTTCGAAAGGGCGTTGCATACTGTCGTCGTTTCTGACATATTCCAACCCTATGGATTCGGTGTAATGCTTCAAATCGAGATTGAGCGACTCCCAATAAACAGGGTTACCTTTTTGATAAATTTCTTGATAAGTTTCTAACAGATGAGGGTGTTTTTCTCTAATGTATTTTATAATAACCGCTTTGTAGTCGCCTCTAAGGTTTAGATTTTCGAGCCAGATGAGGTTGCACTGACCTTTTGCCCTTTCGATAATCGCCTTTACGTCGGTAATTTCGGGGAAAATGGGCGAGATAAAACAGGTTGTGCGGATACCCGCATCGTGGAACTGCCTCATCGCCTCCAAACGTCGCTCGATGCTGACGGCTTTGTCCATATCACGCCGAAACGCCTCGTCGAGGGTGTTGATAGACCACGCCACACGTGCATCGGGAAATGTTTTGATAAGTTCCAAGTCGCGAAGTACAAGGTCTGACTTGGTCGATATAGAAAGCTTTATGCCGCTTCCCTGCATCTCTTGCAGCAATGTGCGTGTTCGCTCGTATTTTTTTTCTTGCGGATTGTAAGGATCTGTAACAGACCCTAAAAACATCTCTTTACCTGCGTACTTTTGTGGGTTTTTGATTTTCGCCCACGTTTTTACATCCAAGAAATCGCCCCACGGTTCTGGGTGGTTGGTAAAACGTTTCATAAAGCTGGCATAGCAGTATTTGCAGGCAAAAGTGCAGCCCACGTAAGGATTTACCGAATAGTCGCTGACAGGCAGGTTCGATTTGGTCAGCACGCTTTTTACCTCTATTTCTTTGATTGTTAAGCCCATTGGTTGTAAATTAATTAGTCTGGTGTACAAAGTTACATTTTTTTGAAATTGAGGATTTAATAAAAGGGTTGCTTTTGACGTTTTGTATTGAAAAAATCCCACTCACATATCGAATCATGTGAGTGGGAAATCATTATTTTTATTTGTCATTCCATAATTTGAGAGTTTCTGTCCAAAAGGCGTCTTCTTCATCTATGCGTTCGGAGAATAACCAAACCTCTTGTATTTTGTCGTCTTCTACCCGATAGACGTCGATACCTCTCATTCGCATACTTTTGTCGAAAGCAAAGACTTCAAAGGCTACGGCTGCCGCTACCAAATTGTTGTTTTCGGCGATATAATCAATTTGGTCAATGGCGAATGTGCCTCCGCTGAGTTCAGACATTCTTCCCAAATGAGAAAATACAGCCTCTTTACCCTCGTAAGTGCCCGAAATCGACCCTTTGCCCGGCTGATGCCATACTAAGTCGTCGGATAACAAACTGCTTACTTTCTCAAAATCCCCTTTGGCTAAGGAAACATAAAACTGGTTTACAACTTCTGTTTTTGTCATTTCTATATGTGTCTTTTTTGTTTATTTATCGGCAAAATTATATCTTTGTATTTTAATACGCAAGTACTTACGAGAAAGTAAGCTACTGACAAAAAAGTTAGAATTACTCAATATCAAACAGAAAAAATATTCAAAATGAACGAAAAAAATATCGATAATGATTGCCCCGTGTGGCGTACGATGCAAATAATGGGGAGTAAATGGGCTATGCTTATTTTATTTCATCTTAGTAAAAAGACATTTCGTTATGGGGAATTGAAACGTACCATACCACAAATCAGTGAAAAAGTACTCAATGAAGAATTGAAAATACTTTGTACCTACCGGTTAGTAGAGAAAGAGAGTTATCCTGAAGTACCTCCTCGTGTAGAATATTCGCTTACTGATTTGGGCAAAGAAGCTCTGCCTATAATAGAAGCTATCATTCGTTTTGGCAATGAACACTTGAAACATACGAATACATAATGCTTAAAGAATTTACATTATCAAGTAGAGAGGCTGCTCGGTATCGGCAATACAAAGGTGTCTGTTGTCGGCGGCTTACACTTTAAAAGCGTTACAGCCTCTGTAACGCTTTTAATATCTCAATACCTTTCAAGGCTACAAGGGTACATTAAGTTCTTTTGGCTATAAAACTTATAATAATTTTTATCGTTATTCCCTCTGCCGAAAGTTGTCGCAGCGGCTTAAGTAGGTGAGCCTGTACCGCTGTAGGTTCGAGATTAGCAGAGTTTGTGGTACTCGGATTTTTGGGCAAAGTTAGGTATAAATTTCGTTTTATGCGAAGTGTGTTTTGGCTAAAAATGAGACATAGTGATTTTTAGTTGTATAAATCAAACCATTGACAAAATGATTTTACCACCTGCTCCTCCATGTTCGAGCATGGTATGTGCTTGGGCTATATCATTCAACGGAAATACTCGACTGTATAGAGGTTTGATGTTGTTTTTGTTTATCAGGCGAAAAATGCCGTTGATTGCTTCGTGTGTGGGGTAGTTGCTGAAGAATCCTGTTAGGAATACGCCGTTGGGTATGTACTTGATTGGGTCGAACTTTTGTACGGCAAAGACATTGCCCAAAACGCCCGTGTTGCAGACATATCCTGGCTTTGAGACGGTAAGCAGCGAGTCGTGAAGTGTTTTTGGTCCCACGAGTTCGAGTATTTTGTTGGGGGTAACAGGTAGCTTTTGTTTGCTAATTTGTTCATCGTCACTCCTCGCTCATCCTATTTCGTGGTGTTCACCTCGTAACTGGTGTTAGTGCTCTCAAAGAAATTAACGAGTTCCAACGTGTCATTTGCGGTAGCCATCCACTTGGCTGGGTTGGTGACGTTGTATTCCGGTTCAAAGCCCAGCTCTTCCAGTCGCCGGTCGGTCATATACATCACGTATTGGTTGACGTAGT
>ERZ773022.229-NODE-229-length-50024-cov-61.432108_pt1 | contig 50024 bp, 45 predicted proteins | sample MGYA00580839_ERZ773022 | MGnify/ENA primary metagenome ERZ773022 (study PRJEB29015, sample SAMEA2738020) | human oral metagenome | biome: human oral; feature: human-associated habitat; material: dental | place: China | collected 2044 ... | reverse complement strand
CTGATAGAAATGGCATGAAAGGATTTAGCAGTTTCATCGCCTCTTTAAATATGCTTCCAAGCTCTTTTACGCTCGCTTTGTCAGCCTTGCTAAGCTCGATGCCCCAGTCGCAAAACTCGTCCCAAAAAAACTTATAAAGCTCGGTCGCGGCGTCGTTGAAGCGGTATTCGTCTAAATTTTCCCGCACCGTGCTCACACAGCAATTAAAGCGCGAAAGCATATATCTGCCGAGGCTCGTTTTGATCTGCGCCACGTCTAAATCGTCGAATTTAGAAGCGTTTAAAAGCAAAAATTTGCTCGCGTTATAGAGCTTATTCGTAAAATTTCTATATATCAAAAGCTTATCGTCGCTAAGGCGCAGATCGCGCCCCTGCACGCACAAAATCGTAAGCGTAAAGCGCAAAACATCGGCGCTAAATTCATCGATTTTTAGCAGCGGATCGACTACGTTTTTGCTCGATTTGCTCATCTTTTTGCCGTCTTTGTCTTTAACTAGGGCGTGCAGGTAGATGTCGTGAAACGGCAGCTCGCCCATGGCGTTTTGGCACTGAAACATCATGCGCGCGACCCAGAAAAACAAAATGTCAAAGCCCGTAATCAGCATGGTATTCGGATAAAATTCGCTCAAATCCTCCTCAAACCACTTCTCGTTTTTCAGCGCCTCGCCGTTGCCCCAGCCAAGCGTGCTGATCGGCCAAAGACCACTTGAAAACCATGTATCAAGCACATCGGGATCTTGAGTAAAATTTTTACCGCCGCATTTTGGGCAGGTATCGGGGCTCTCGCGCTCATCCGCCCACTGATGGCCGCAGTCGCAGTAAAACACGGGAATTCTATGCCCCCACCACAGCTGACGGCTGATACACCAGTCTCTCAACTCGCGCATCCAGGCGTTGAAGCTGTTGATCCAGTGCTTCGGGAAAAATTCCGCCTCGCCGGAATTTACTTTGGTAATTGCTTCTTTTGCGATATCTGCGCGCACGAACCACTGCTGCGAGATGTACGGCTCGACGACGTTTTTGCAGCGGTAGCAGTAGCCGACTTGATTTTCGTAGTCTTCTATCTTTTCGACATTGCCAAGTTTTTCAAGCTCGGCCACGACGATATCTCTAGCCTCAAGCCTCTCAAGACCTGCAAATTTATCGCACTTGTCGTTTAAAATGCCTTTTTCATCAAATACAGTGATAAACTCAAGGTCGTGCCTTTTGCCAACCTCATAGTCGTTTTGATCGTGCGCAGGTGTGACCTTAACAAGACCTGTTCCAAACTCCATATCGACGTGCTCGTCGGCGATGATCTCGATCTCCTCCAGGCGCAGGCTGAGGGAGGTCAGCGGCGTTCGCAACTGGTGGGAGGCGTCGGAGGCGAACTGCCGCTCGGCGGCGAGCCGCCCGGCCACGCGCTCGGCGGAGCGCACGAGCTCGGCCTGGACGAGGTCGATCTCCTCGATCCCGGAGACCCGCACGCGGGGGCGCACCTGCCCACTGCCCAGCTGCTCGGCCTCGGCCGCCAGGTAGATGAGTGGGGCGGAGATGCGCCTCGAGACCTTCGCGGCCACGATGTACGCGGCGGCCAGGGCGATGATCGCCAGGGCGGTACCCACCGTGACGACGGAGAACACCGTCCTCCAGCGCTCCAGGTCGTCCGGCGCGGAGCGGGCCGCGTAGAAGATCGTCGCCGCGCCCAGGGGGATCCCCAACAGGACGACGGCGACGAGCACCGCCGCCATGGTCATCTGAAGGGCGCGGCGTCGCATCGGGTCCCCTGGGCGGAGGCGGCCTCAGGCGAGGCGGTAGCCGGCGCCCTCGGCGAGGAGGATCGCGGGGGCGTCGACGTCGTCGCCGAGCTTGCGGCGCAGCCAGGTCACGTGCATCTGCAGGGTCTGCTGGGTGCCGGTGGGGTCCTCGCCCCAGACCTCCTTGAGAATGTCCTCGTTGCGCACCACGGCCCCGGCGCCGCGCACCAGGACGCGCAGCAACTCGAACTCGCGGGTGGTCAGCTGCAGCTCCCGCGAGCCGACGAAGGCGCGGTGGGCGGCGACGTCGACGCGGACCTGCCCCGCGGTCAGCTCGTCCTCGGTGGCCTCGCCGGAGGCTCGGCGCACCTGGGCGCGCACGCGGGCGAGCAGCTCGGCCAGGCGGAAGGGCTTGGTGACGTAATCGTCGGCCCCGGCGTCGAGCCCGACGACGAGGTCCGTGGCCTCGGAGCGGGCGGTGAGCATGAGGATCGGGGTGGTCAGGCCCCGGGAACGCACCTGACGGGCGACGTCGAGGCCGTCCATGTCGGGCAGGCCGAGGTCCAGCACGATGATGTCGGCGCCGGCGACCTCCTCCAGGGCCCCCTTGCCGGTCCCGTGGACGCGGACCGCGTAGCCTTCGCGGCCGAAAGCGCGGGCGAGGGGCTCGGAAATGGCGGGGTCGTCCTCGACGAGAAGCACAGTGGTCATACAGGGGATCGTAGGCGACGGCGGGGAGATCCGCCATCAGCCCGCAGGAGGATATGTGACTCCGGTCTCCCGGATCCGTCAGGCCCGCTCGAGGGACCAGGGGACGATATTGCCCAGCCCCTTGGCGACGACCTCGTGGCAGGCGCGCACCCGGTAGCGCTCGGCGTCGGGCCCGCGCATGAGCGCCTGGGCGGTGGCCTCGTCCATGCGGATGCCGCCCGGCTCGGCCGTGCCCACCAGCCGGGAGGCGAGATTGACCGGCGGTCCGAACACGTCGCCGGAGCGCGAGACGACCCGCCCCTGGACGAGGCTGGCGCGCACGAGCAGCATGTCGGGGCCCGCCTGGAGCTCGGCGACCATGGCGGTGACGACGTCGGCCGCCGTGCTCAGGTCGTCGGCGATGTACATGACGGCGTCGCCGATGGTCTTGACCACGCGGGCGCCCCGCGAGGTGACGACGTTGCGGGCCGTGGTCTCGAAGTCGTCGAGCATGGTCGACAGCTCCATGCGCCCCATGGTCTGGGCGCGCTGGGTGAAGGAGACGATGTCGACGAAGCCCAGGCAGCGGCTGAGCGGGAACAGGTCGGGGCCGGCCTCCTCGCGGCCCCGCTTGGCGACCTCCGCCTCGGTGCGCCCCAGGAGGGCGGCCAGGTGGCGGCGCCACACGTAGGACAGCTGGCGCTCCAGGGAGGAGACCATCTCGTCGATGTGGTCGAGGGCCACGAGGCGGGCCGAGGTGTCGTCGAGGTTGAAGCGGTCGGAAATGTCGGCGACGAGCGTCTCGAACTGCCACAGCACGAGGCGGTCCATCGTGTAGGACTGGGCCCGCAGCAGCTCCAGGACGCTGCTGGCGGCCAGTCCGCCGCCGGGGGCCGACGGCGAGGGCGCGCCGTCGTCGTGCTCGTCGATGAGGTCGGCGACGCCGCACAGGGCCTCGACGTCGCGCTCGGTGAAGCGCACCGCGTCGGGGTCGACGTCGGCGAAGCCCATGGCCTGCCAGAAGCGCTGCGCCAGGTCCAGGCCGGTGCCCGCGCGCCGGGCGAGCCGGCGCAGGTCGAACGCGGGTTCGCCGCCGAGGAGCAGCCGCTCGTGGGCGGTCAGGGTCGCCCAGGGATCGGACCGCCGGGACACCGCATCATCTGACGCGGCCTTCCGCTGCGACTCCTGGAGGATCCCCGCCCCCGTGCTCTCGACTGACTCGGACTGCTTGCTCACCGCGTCAGAGTAGCGCAGGTCACACGCTGGTGTTCAATCGACGGCGCCGTCTGTTCGCACATGGCTCACGTCGCCGGCGTCCACGGTGCGCATCGTCCCGTCCGCGCCGCGCAGCACGAGGCCCGGCGCGATATCGACGGCGGTGCCGCGCAGCACGCCGCCGGGGGCGTCGACCCGGACCCGCCGGCCCAGGGTCGTGCAGGCCCGGCGCAGCGCGGCGCCGAGCGCGCCGTCCCCGGCATCGGGGTCCCCCTCCCCGGCCTCCCAGGCGGTCACGAGCTCGTCCAGGCGCGCGGACAGCGGTTCCAGGAGCGCCCGCGGCTCCACGCGCGCCCCGGCCAGGCGCAGCGAGGTCGCCCAGGGCACGGGCAGCTCCGACTCCGACTGCCCCGTGTTGACGCCTATGCCCAGTACGACGGCGCAGGCGGCGCCCCTGTCCGCACCGACCGCGCCGCCCCCGCCCGGGGCGCCTGCCGCCCCGACCGCACCCGGGGCATCCGCCGCACCGGCCGCCACGGCGCCCGAGGCATCCGCTGTGCCAGTCGTGCCCGCCGAGGTCCTCGCACCGATCCCCCCGGCGGTCGGAATGAGCTCGGCCAGAACTCCGGCGACCTTGCGGGCGCGCCCCCACCCGGGGATCTCGGCGGGAACCGGGACGGCTGCGTCTCCCGCCCCGCCCCCGGTTCCCGCCCCGGTTGAGGCCCCGGCTGCGGTTCCCTCCCCGGCCCGCTCGTTCGGCACGAGGACGACGTCGTTGGGCCACTTGGTCCGGGCCCGCCACGGCGCCCGCGCCGAGATGAGGATCGCGTCCACGACGTCGCGGGCGGCCAGACCGGCCAGGAGCGGGAGCCAGGCCAGGGCCGCGGCGGGCACGAGGGGGCGCAGAACGAAGGAGACCGTCAGGGCGGAGCCCGGGGGCGTGATCCAGCGGCGCCCGGCGCGCCCGCGCCCGGCGTCCTGGCGGCGGGCCCACAGGGCGGAGATGTGGGGCCAGGCCGCGGCGGCGCGCAGATCGAGGCGGCCGTCAACACCGGTCAGGGCCGAGCGCAGGTCGTCATTGGTCGACCCCGTCCGATCCACGACGACCAGGCGCGCGAGCCCGGGCACCCCCGTCAGCTCCTCGCGCGTCCCGCTCATGCCTTCGCCGTCATCCTTCTCGCGCATTTCGCCCATGAACTCAGCCTAGCGGGCTGTCGCCGCTGATTGTACGGGTTCATTGAGCCTTTCTCACCGGGAGCGGCGTCCCAGAGGCCGGGGTCGGTGCGGTGGGGGCGGTTTTTCGCAGGGTTCGTGCGGGGCTCGGGCTCCCGGCGGGGGCCGGGGCGGAGGGGCGCTGCCGGGCGGGTCGGGATCTCCCCGGGCCGGTTGCGGGGGTGCCGCGCCGACGCTGCGGCCAGCCGGCCCGAACCGGTCTTCCCGGCCCGTGCGGCGGTGTTGCACATTGGAGAGGGCCGCCCCCGCGGGTCGACTCCGAGTCTTCCGCATGATTCCGAGGTTTTCCTAGAATGTTGGTTTTCAGTGGGCGGGCTCCCATGTGCAGAGAGGGCCCCTTTGCACATGGGAGGATCTCAACGGCGTTGAGCGCCGGGGAGTTTCCGCGTGATTCCGCCGATCCGTCGCCGGCCGGTCCCGGTCGAATGTGCAGCACCGCCCCCGCCCGCCCGATGCCGCGCATCCGGGCCCGGCGGCCCCGCCCCGACACCGCGGACCCGCACCCGCCGCGCACCCGCCCTCCTGCACCATCGCACCGCTCTCGGCCGATCCCGGGATCCCTCCGGCGAGAAAGACTCGGTGATCCGGGGAGGGCGCGTCGGAGCATCCGGTGGGCAGCAGCCGGATTCACGAGCACGTCACTTAACCCGCGAGATCGTCACTTAACCCACGAGCACGTACCTCTAGCAGACGTGCTCGTGGGTTAAGTGACGATCTCGCGGATCCGGCCGGGGTGCGCTGGGTCCTGGGCCGCGCTGTCGAAGGCCCCGTCACGCCCGCGCCGACGGGCGGGCACGAGGTCGGGGCGGCCGCCCGGCGAGCCCCGGTGCGCCCGCGCGGGCGCACCGTTCCGCGTCAACGCCCAGCCAACGCTCACTGAGAACGACGCACATCGTGGATTTCCCCACCAGCGACCCCATCTGCCTCTACTCTGAGGGGAATCCCGGGGGCTCCGGCCCTCGGGCCCCTTCCAGCCGGCGGCACGGAGGCCGCCGGTGTCATCAAGGAGCAGCCATGGCCCAGAAGACGAGCGACGCCGCGGCGATCATCGAGGCACTGGGAGGCCCCGGCAACGTCGTGAGCCTCACCCACTGCGCAACCCGATTGCGCTTCCAGTTGCGCGACGGCTCCGGCGTCGACAAGAACGCCGTCGAGCGGATCCCCGTGGTGATGGGCGCGGTCCCGCAGACCGGCGACCGCTACCAGGTCGTCATCGGCGGCGCCGTGGCCACCGTCTACAACGACATCATGGCCCTGCCGCAGATGGCCGAGGCAGGAGCCGGCGGCGACGACAGACCCACCGACGCCGAGGTCAAGGCGGCCGCCCGCGCCGGCGGCATCCGCGGCCGGTTCAACTGGGTGGACTCCTTCTTCGAGTTCCTGTCCGACTCGTTCCGCCCGATCATCGGCGTGCTGCTCGGCGCCTCGCTGTTCATCACCTTCATGGCCCTCATGAGCACGCTCCACGTCATCGGCAACTGGTCGAGCGGCGAGGCCCAGCTGACCCCGGGCTGGGCATTCATCAACCTGTGCTGGCGCTGCGTCTTCTACTTCCTGCCGCTCATGGTGGCCTACAACGCGGCCAAGAAGGTCGACGCCGACCCGTGGATCGGTTTCTCCGTCATGGCCGTGCTCCTGCTGCCGGGCTTCTTCTCGGCCGACAACTCGCTGCTGGCGAGCGCGCACGTCTCGCACATCCTGGGCCAGGACATCCACATCGTCCGGGCCTTCGGGCTGCCGCTCACGATCTTCGACTACGGCTCGCAGGTCTTCCCGCCGCTGCTCATGGCCGGGGTGCTCGGGCCGCTGTACAAGCTGTTCAAGAGGATCATCCCCGACAACCTGCAGCTCATCTTCGTGCCCTTCCTGTGCATGCTCGTCATGATCCCGCTCACCGCGTTCGTCCTCGGCCCGATCGGCGTCTACGCCGGCGCCGGCCTGTCGACCGCGCTGAAGGCCGTCAACGACCTGTCGCCGTTCATCTTCTGCCTGCTCATCCCGCTGCTGTACCCGTTCATGGTGCCGCTGGGCCTGCACTGGCCGCTCAATGCCGTCATGCTGCTCAACATCAGCACGATCGGCTACGACTACATCCAGGGCCCGATGGGCGCCTGGAACTTCGCCTGCTTCGGCGCCTCGGCCGCCGTCCTGGCCATCTCGATCAGGGACAGGGACGCCGAGATGCGCCAGACGGCGACCGGCGCCGTCGTCGCCGGCCTGCTGGGCGGCATCTCGGAGCCGAGCCTGTACGGCATCCACCTGCGCTTCAAGCGCATCTACCCGCGCATGCTCATCGGCTGCGTCGTCGGCGGCCTCATCCAGGGCATCGGCGGCGGCGTCGTCACCCACGCCTTCGTCTTCACCTCGCTGCTGACGATCCCGGCCTTCAGCAACATCCCGCTGTACGCCATCTCGGTGGGCGCGGCCTTCATCACCGCGTTCATCGCCGTCTTCCTCTCCGACTACCGCACGCCCGAGCAGAAGGCCGAGACGAAGGAGCACCAGGCGCGCGAGCGCGCCGAGCACGAGGTCAAGCGGATCGGGCACGAGGCCCGCAGGACCGAGCACGGAGCCGGGAGGGCCGCCGCTCCCGCCCCGGCGAAGACGGCCCTCGAGCCGGGCGCCGTGACCCGGGTCCTCTCGCCGCTGGCCGGCCGGGTCATCCCCCTCGACCAAGTGCCCGACCCCGTGTTCAGCGCCGGGACCGTCGGCAAGGGCGTCGGCATCGAGCCGACCGGCACCACCGTCGTGGCCCCCGGCGACGGCACGATCGTCGTCGCGCAGGCCACCGGCCACGCCTTCGGCATCAAGCTCGACAACGGCATCGAGCTGCTCATCCATGTCGGCATCGACACCGTGAACCTCGAGGGCCGGGGCTTCGAGGTGAAGGTGGCCAAGGGCGACCGTGTCAGGACCGGCGACCCGCTCGTCACCTTCGACCCCAAGGTCATCACCGAGGCCGGCTACTCGCTGGTCACCCCAGTGCTCGTGACGAACGGCCGCAGGTTCGCCGAGGTCACCCGGCTCGCCGAGGGCGGAGTGAACCCGGGCGACGCCATCTTCGAGACGAAGGCCAAGCCGCCCAAGGAGCCCCGGCCCGCCGCCGGGTGACCGTCACGGAGCGGACACGACGCAGGCCCCCGCGCCGGTGCGCGGGGGCCTGCGTCGTCGGTGCGGCCGGGCGAGTCAGACCATCGTCGAGGCCGACAGCTGCGTCATGTACGAGAAGTACTCGGCCAGCGCCATGGCCAGGCCGTCATCCTCCCAGCTGCGCTCGGCGATCTCGCGGGCCCGCCGCTTCATCGGCTTCGCCTCCAGACGGGGGAAGACGGCGGTCAGCGAGTGCGAGGCGTAGAGCAGGGCGATGAGGGCGCGGGTGCGGTCGTCCGGCTCCGCGCCGCCGAGGGCCGCCCGCACCCGGGCGCGCAAGTCGATCTCGGTGCTCGCATCGCCCTCGGGGTAGCGGGTGAGCGGGATGAGTCCGAGCAGCTTGATGTGGCGCTCGCGCAGGATGCCGGCCTCAACGAGGTGCTGCAGCTCGTAGGAGCGCAGCGAGCGGGCCGGGCCGGGCCGCGACGAGAAGGGTCCGACAAGGGTGGAGATGGCCTGGTCGTAGGTCTTGCCCTCGACGGCCTCGACGATGTAGCCGAAGAACTCCCCACTCGGCTCGTTCTCGCCCTTGGCGAGCAGTTTCGTGCCCTTCGGCCCGTCGACGAAGACGAGCTGGCCCTTCGCGACGAGCTCGACGATCTCGGCCGCGGCGATGGTGAAGTTCACCGTCGTCAGGTCGCGGACGAAGCCGCCCTTCCGGTCGTTGAGGACGAGCAGCAGGTACTCCGCCGCAAGATTCAGATTCGCTGTGGTCGTCATGGTCCGGACCCCCTGTGGTGCGGTGCGCACCCTCCCTCGGGTGCATGTGCCCATTATGTCCCCGGCCAGCGCCGACGCGCCCTCCTCCCCGGGCGATCGTCCCGGCTCCTGGACGAGTACGGGCGAACGGGCCCGGCGCGCCCCGACGGATCCGCCCCGGCGCGGCCGGTTGTCCCCGTCGGCGAGGGCGGCGTCGTGGGGCGCGTCCCAGCGACCCGCCCTCAGCGCGCGGTGAAGAGCTCGCGGCCGCCCAGCCAGGGGCGCAGCACCTCGGGGACGGCGACGGAGCCGTCGGCCTGCTGGTGGTTCTCGAGGATCATGAGAATCATGCGGCTCATGGCGCACAGGGTGCCGTTGAGCGTGGCCAGGGGCTCGATCCGCTTGCCGTCGCGCATGCGGATGCCCAGCCGGCGGGCCTGGAACTGAGTGCAGTTCGATGTCGAGGTGATCTCGCGGTACCGGCTCTGGGACGGCACCCAGCCGTAGCAGTCGTACTTGCGGGCGGCCGAGGCGCCGAGGTCGCCGGAGGCCACGTCGAGCACCTCGAAGGGGATGCCCAGGGCGGCGATGAACTCCTTCTCGTGCTCCAGCAGCCGCTGGTGCTCGGCGACGGCGTCCTCGGGGCGGCAGTAGGTGAACATCTCGAACTTGTCGAACCAGTGGACGCGGAAGATGCCGCGGGTGTCCTTGCCGTACGAGCCGGCCTCGCGGCGGTAGGCGGGGCTGAAGCCGGCCAGGCGGATCGGCAGCTCGCCGGCGTCGAGGATCTCGTGCGAATGGTAGGCGGCCAGCGGCACCTCGGCCGTGCCGACGAGATACTGGTCGTCGCGCTCGAGGTAGTAGACGTCGTCGGCGGCCTGGCCGAGGAAGCCGGTGCCCTCCATGGCCTCGGGGTTGACCAGGGCCGGCGGGATCATCGGGACCAAGCCCCATTCGAGGGCCTTCGACAGGGCGAACTGGATGAGGGCGAACTCGAGCATGGCGCCCGGGCCCGTGAGGAAGTAGAAGCGGGAGCCGGAGACCTTGGCGCCGCGCTCCATGTCGATGGCGCCGATGCCCTCGCCGAGGTCGAGGTGGTCGCGCACCTCGATGCCCTCGGCGGCGAAGTCGCGGGGGGTCCCCACCGCGTCGATGACGTAGAGGTCGTCCTCGCCGCCGAGCGGGACGTCCTCGAAGACGATGTTGCCGAACTGCTCGACGACCTCGGTCCAGGCGGCGTCGGCCTCGTCGGCGGCCGTCTGGAGGGCCTTCACCTGCGCCGCCAGCTCCCTGGTGCGGGCCAGCAGGGCGGCCCGCTCGTCGCCGGAGGCCGCGGCGATCCGGGCGCCGAGCGACTTCTGCTCGGCGCGGGCGCTCTCGAAGGCGCTGATCGAGGCCCGGCGCGCCTCGTCCGCGGCGAGCGCCTCGTCCACGAGCGCCACGGACTCGCCGCGGGCCCGCTGAGAACGACGGACACGATCGGGGTCGGTGCGCAGCAGCTTCGGGTCGATCATGGGGGCAAGCCTACCGTCCGGGCCCCGACGCCCGGCGGCGTCGTCGCTGCCGCCGTCGCCTGAGAGAATCGTCGCGTGACCACCCGGACGTTCAGCCGCTTCAACCTGTGGGTCATGTGCCTCTTCGCGCTCGCATTCGGGGCCTGGACTCACCTGGCGCTGCGCACGCGGGCCCTCGCCGGCCTCGACGCCCTCAGCGACGTCCCGCACCTGCTGCCGGGCTCGACCGGCGAGCAGATCGCCGCCGCCGGCGCCCTCGTCACGCACCCGCTCATCATCTTCCTGACCCTGCTCGGCCTGGGCGCGTGGACCTGGCGCCGCAGACTGCGCCACCTCGCGGTGGCCGTCATCGCCTCCGGCCTGGGCAGCTGGCTGGTCTGCGTCCTCCTCAAGAGGCTCATCGGACGCCCGCGCCCGCCCTCCCCGCTGGAGGGGCTGCTCACCTACCGGGGCTCGGCGTACCCGAGCTCCCACATGGCGCTCATCGTCGCCGGGGCGATGACGGCGATCGCCGTGAGCACGACGACGCGCCAGTCGCGCGCCACCGTGCTCGGCTGGCGCGTCGCCGGCGTGACAGCGATCGCGCTGGAGGCGGCCGACCGCTTCGCCCTCAACGCCCACCGCCCCACCGACATCGTCGGCGGCGCCCTGCTCGGCGGCCTGGTGACCTCGTGCGTCCTGCTCCTGGCCAGGGTGCGCATGCTGCCGCTCATCGCGACCCGGCGGCACAGCACCCCGCGCCCGGTCGGCGGGCTGTGCGCCGTCATCTACAACCCGATCAAGCTGGCCGACGAGATGGTCTTCCGCCGACAGGTCGTCGACGAGCTGACCGGGCGCCACTGGCAGTCCCCACTGTGGCTGCAGACGACGCCCGAGGACCCCGGCGCGGCACAGGCCGCCGAGGCCATCGCCCGCGGCGCCGACCTCGTCATCGTCGCCGGCGGCGACGGCACCGTGCGCATCGTCACCCAGGCGCTGGCCGGTTCGGGGATCCCGATCGGTCTCATCCCGGCCGGCACCGGCAATCTGCTCGCCAAGAACCTCGGGCTGCCGCTCGACCAGGAGGACGCGATCTTCGTCGCGGTGAACGGCCAGCCGCAGGACATCGACCTCATCCGGCTCGTCGTCGACGGACGGACCGGCGAGCCCTATCGTTTCGCCGTCATGGCGGGCATCGGCTTCGACGCCCGCCTCATGGCGCGCACGAACGACGCGCTGAAGAGGATGATGGGCACCGCCGCCTACGTCGTCTCGGCGGTGCCCGAGCTGCTCGCCAAGCCGCACCGCGTGCAGATCAGCGTCGACGGGGCCAAGCAGGTGCGCGGCAACGCCGTGCTCACGGTCATGGGCAATATGCCGTCCATCGGCGGCAACGTCATGCTCATCCCCGACGCCGACCCGACCGACGGGCGCATGGAGATGATCGTCGGCTCCCCGTCGGGGCTGTCGAGCTGGGCGCGCATGGCCACCCGCGTCCTCACCCGCATCGGCGCCGACCGCTCCCTCGAGCGCTACGCGGGCCGCGCGATGAGCGTGCGGATGGACGCGCCGATGCCCTTCGAGCTGGACGGCGACACCGTCGGCGAGGGCTCCTACTTCGAGGCGGAGGTGGACCCGGGGGCGGTGTCGGTCATGGTGGCCTCGAGCCCGGCGAACCACTGGGAGGCGGCCTCGTAGTCGCCGTTGCCGGCGCCGGGACGCAGGACGGGGCGCACCCCGTCGGCGCGCGGATAGCTCCCCAGGAAGACGACCTCCTTGCAGATCCGTCGGAGGCCCTTGAGCGCCTCGGCCATCCGGGCATCGGCGATGTGGCCCTCGGCGTCCATGCTGAAGCAGTAGCTCCCGAGCGCGGTCTTGGTCGGCCGCGACTCGATCCGGCACAGGTTGACCCCGCGCACCGCGAGCTGCTGGAGGATCGCCAAGAGGGCGCCCGGCTCGTCGTGGGCGATGTGGGCGACGAGCGTCGTCTTGTCGGCTCCGGTCGGCGCGGGCCCGTGCCCGGGTCTGGCGACGAGGACGAAGCGGGTGACCGCCGCGTCGTTGTCGGCGATGTCGGTGGCGAGCGGCACCAAGCCGTACATCTCGCCGGCGACGGCCGCGCAGACGGCGGCGTCGAAGCCGGAGTCGGGGTCGGCGACGGTCCGGGCGGCGCCGGCGGTCGAGCCGCGCTCGATGATCTCGGCGCCCGGCAGGTTCTCGGCGAGCCAGTCGCGCACCTGGGCGGCGGCATGCGGGTGGGTGATGACCCGGCGGATCCGGTCGATGCCCGTGCCGGGACGCGCGCACAGGGTGAAGCGCACGCCCACGAGCACCTCGTGGAGGATCCGCAACGGCTCGGCCCCCGGGTCGGCCAGGTTGTCGAGGGTGGCCGAGACGCCGCCCTCGACGGAGTTCTCGATCGGCACCATGACGGCCTCGACCCGGCCGGCGCGCACGGCGTCGAGGGCCTGGGCGACGGTGCGGAAGGGGATCGCCTCGGCCGTGCTGTACGACAGCAGGGCCTGGTGCGTGAAGGTGCCCGCCGGGCCGAAGTATCCGAGCATGCCCACGAGCCTAGGCGATGGGCGGCCCCCGCCCCGGCCGTGTCCGCCCGGGCGCCCGGAGTCCCCGGGGCCGGGCGCGGAGCGCCCCGCGGCGACCGGCCCGCGCGATCAGGACGCGGCGCGACCCCCGCACCGACCCGGGACGCCGCACCCGTGGGAGCCGGTGGCGCTTCGCTCGGATGATTCGAGGGCGCGGCGCTCGTACGATTCAAGGGCGCTGCGCGCCCGGCTGACGCTCGTCGCGGGCGCGGGCCAGGCCACATCGGCGCATTCCAGGGCCCGCCCGAGAAGCTCGAGATAGCGCCGGCGCGGCACCTCGACGCCGCCGAGGCCGGCGAGATGAGGGGTGAGCCACTGCATGTCGAGCAGGCGCCCGGCGCCGTCGGCGCTCAGCTCGTCGACGAGGCGGACGAGCGCCGTCTTCGACGCGTCACGGCCGTACCGCGGGTCGTGGAACATGGACTCGCCGGCGAAGAGCCCGCGCACACCGACACCGTAGAGCCCGCCGACCAGGCGGCCCCGCCCGTCCCAGGTCTCGACGGAGTGCACCCGGCCGCGCTCGTGGAGCTCGGTGTAGACCGCGCGGATGTCCTCGTCGATCCAGCCGTGGGGACGCGAGGGATCGGCGCAGCCGTCGAGCACCCGTGCGAAGGCCCTGTCGACGCTCGTCGTGTAGCGCCCGAGCGACTTGCGCAGGCTCCGGCTGACGTGCAGCCCCGACAGCGGAAGGATCCCCCGACGCATCGGCGACCACCAGCCGAAGCCCTCGTAGCCGGACTCGTGGAGCGGCATCGGGAAGACGCCGGAGGCGTAGGCGGCCAGGGTGAGATCGGCGTCGAGCCCGGCGGTGAAGCCGATGAGGTCCTGGTCGGGCCAGTCGCCCACGTCGCCGAAGAGTTCGCAGATCACGGCCCCAATGTATGCGCCCGGCGCCCATGCGCCTCGACACGCATGCGCGCCGTCCGCCAAGGGGCCGACGGCCGACTCATCCTCTCGGCGGATGACAAGCGCACCGGCCCGAGAGTTAAATGGAGCGCATGACTCACATGCCCACCGGCTGGCCGAGCGCCGCCGACCCGTACGGCTTCGGCGCCCCGCGTCCCCCCGTGGAACCGCTCTCCCCCCAGGACCGGCCTCCGACCGTGACGCGCAACGACGCCCTGGCCGCGATGGAGGCGAGCGCCGAGCTCGGCCCCGGCCTGCGCCGGGACGTCGTGGACGCCTTCGTCGCCGACGTCAACGCGAAGCTGGCCGCCGACTGGCAGCAGCGCGAGTACCGGCGCCAGCAGGACGAGCAGCGCGGGACCGCGGAGCGGCGGACCCGCACCCGCGATCTGGTCATCTGCCTGTCCTTCGCCATCCCCCTCACCGGGATCGCCGTCGACGCCGGGGGCCTCCTCGGCGCGCTCATCTCGTGGGCGGGCATCGTCCTAGTCGCCGGAGCGGCGGGCCTGCGCCGGGGCGGCCGCTCGGACGGTCGGCGCGAGCTGGGGCGCTGAGGAGGGCCCTCACGACGTGCCGGTGGGCGGGGGCTCCGCCACCGGCACGAGGCAGACGACCGCAACGGCACGACGAGGGGGCCCCGCCGGCGGCGGGGCCCCCTCGTCGTGGGATCGGGGATCAGACGTTGATCGTCTCGCCGGCGTAGATGAGGTTCGCGTCGACGATGCCGGAGTTCAGCGCCGCGAGGTCCTGCCACGTGGTGCCATGGGCCTCGGCGATGGAGCTGAGGGTGTCACCGGCCTGGATCTCGTAGGTGCCGGTGGCCTCACGGCTGGCGCTGTAGTCGGCGCCGCCCGAGTAGTCGGAGGAGTAATCGGCGCTCTGGGAGTAGTCGGCCCCCTGCGAGTAGTCCTCCGAGTAGGACGACGAGGTGTCCTGCGAGTAGCCGGAGGAGCCCTCGGTGTTGGTGCCGCTGTAGGACTGCCCGCTGGAGCCGTACTGCCCGCAGACCGGCCAGGCGCCGATGCCCTGGCTGTCGAGCACGCGCTCGGCGACGGCGATCTGCTCGTCGCGGGAGGCGCTGGAGGCGCTGCCCGAACCGCCGTACGCGTTCCAGGTGCTCTGGGAGAACTGAAGGCCACCGTAGTAGCCGTTACCGGTGTTGATGCCCCAGTTGCCGCCGGACTCGCAGTTGGCGATGGCGTCCCAGTTGACATCATCTGCTGACGCGCTCTGCGCCGCAGTCACGGAGACGCCACCGGCCAGGGCAGCCGCAGCCGCAACGGAAGCAATTCGAGAGAGTGTCTTAGCCATGTCCCCCATCATGGCCTGGTTCCTGAGAAAAGCCAAATCGTTTTCTCAGGTTCTCTCAGGATTGAGCGCTTCCTGTCAGGTTGCACCCCTAGTCGGAGAAGTTTCCTGTGAGAACCGGAGAACCTCCTGAGCGGACCCCTCAGGATCACTCCGGGAGGCCGGCGCGCGGGGCGGTCAGGGGCCGGCGCACGGGGCCCCGCGCACCCCGTCGCCCCCTCGGGCCGCCCCGGGGTGCGCGCCGGCCGGGGGAGCCCCTCAGCGGTCCTCGAGGTCGATCCACGGCCGCTCGGCCGGGCCGATGTAGATCTGGCGGGGACGGTAGATGCGGGTGCCCTCGTTGAAGGCGATCTCGCGCCAGTTGGCGATCCAGCCCGGCACCCGCCCGATCGCGAACATCACCGTGTACATGCTCAGCGGGATGCCGAGCGCGCGGAGGATGACGCCGGAGTAGAAGTCGACGTTCGGGTAGAGGTTGCGCTCGACGAAGTAGTCGTCGGCGCGGGCGACGTCGGCGAGCTCGCGGGCCAGGTCGAGCAGCGGATCCTCGATGCGCATGGCCTCGAGCAGCTCGTCCGCCACCGCGCCGAGGAGCCTGGCGCGCGGATCCATCGTCTTGTAGACGCGGTGGCCGAAGCCCATGAGCCGCACGGAGTTCCTGCGGTCCTTGACGTCGTCGAGGAACTGCCGGGGGGCGACGCCGTCGCGGCGCAGACGCTGGAGCATCTGGACGACGGCGACGTTCGCGCCGCCGTGGCGCGAGCCCCACAGGGCGTCGACGCCCGCCGAGCACGAGGCGTAGAGGTTGGCGTTGCCCGAGGCCACCATGCGCACCGTCGAGGTGGAGCAGTTCTGCTCGTGGTCGGCGTGCAGCATGAAGAACAGGTCGAGCGCGTGGGCCTGGGCCTCGCTCGGGTAGAACTCCTTGTAGGGCAGCGAGAACATCATGTGGAGGAAGTTCTGCGCGTAGCGGTGGTCGTGGCGCGGGTAGACGATCGGCTCGCCGACCGAGGTCTTGTAGGAGCCCGCGGCGATGGTGCGCACCTTCGACATGAGGTTGGCGGCGTAGCGCTCGAGCATCGCGTCGTCGCCCGAGTCGATCTTGGGGCGGTCGTGCGCCGACAGCGCGTTGATCATGGCCGAGAGGATCGCCATCGGGTTCGTGTGCTCGGGGAAGGCCTCGTAGTGCTTGGCCATCGAGGTGTGCAGCGCGGCGTTCTCGGTGAGCAGGTCGCTGAAGCTCTGCGTCTGCGCCTCGGTGGGCAGGTGGCCGAAGATGAGCAGCTGGGCGACCTCGAGGAAGTCGGACTTCTCGGCGAGGGTCTCGATCGGGATGCCGCGGTAGCGCAGGATGCCCTTCTCGCCGTCGATGAAGGTGATGGCCGAGCTGCACGAGCCGGTGTTGCGGTAGCCCTCGTCGAGGGTGATGAGACCCGACTCGGCGCGCAGCGAGCTGATGTCGATGGCCCGCTCGCCGCAGCTGCCGACCGCGATGGGCAGCCGGTAGACCTTCCCGTCGATCTCGAGTCTGGCGAATTCCGTCACGATCCGTCCTTCCCTACGCCGATGGCCGCCCCGGGGCCGGGGACGGCGCGCCCGATCGGCAGCGCCGCACCGCACGGGCGGGAAACCGTGCCGGCGGAAGACCAGTGACGCCGCCGAGGCGCGGTAACCGGTCCATATTACGATCGCCCGCCCGTCCGGTCGACACCGGAGCCCGCACCGGGACGCCGGGCCGCACGACGCCCGAGGGCCCGCGACCCCGGGCCGGCGCGGGGCACGGGGAGCCCCGCGGTCGGCGGGCCCCGCAGGCCCCGGGGCCGGCCCCGGGATTACGGTGGGTGCACGCCACCCCGCGGACTGGCGGGCCGACCAAGAACGGCCGACCCCGGGATACGGTGGGTGCACCCCGTCCAGGAGGTTCCATGGCAGTCATCAAGAAGCCGTCGGCGGCGGACGTCGGCGGCGCGCTCGTGTCGATCGTCCCGGTGGTCGCCCCGACCCCCACCGCGAACGTCATGCGCTACCTGGCCGACTACGCCATCAACGGCGTCGCGAGGCTGCCCGGCGCCCGCGAGGCGGCGGCGACCGCCCTCGGCCACCAGAAGGGCGGCACCGAGGCCGCCATCGACGCCGTCACGCGCGCCCACACCTCCATGGCGGGCGCCCAGGGATTCCTCACGAACCTCGGCGGGATGATCACGGCCCTCGCCGGCGTCCCCGCCAACCTGGCCGCCGTCACGGTGATCCAGACGCGCATGGTCGCGGCGATCGCCCACCTGCGCGGCTACGACTTGGACGACCCGCGCGTGCGCCAGGCCGTGTGGATCACGCTGCTGGGGCACCGCACGGTCGAGTCGCTCCTCTCCGAGGGGAAGCTGCCGAGCACGCCGCTGGGCGTCGCGACGGCCCCGGTCGCCGACGACGCGCTGGAGCAGCAGATCGCCGAGCAGGTGCTGAGCTCGCTGCTCGGCCGCGCCGGCACGAAGCAGACGGTCGCCTTCCTCGGCAAACGGGTTCCGATGATCGGCGGCGGCGTCGGCATGGCCACCGACGGCTACACCACCTGGACGGTCGCGCGCTACGCGCGCCAGCAGTTCGTCGTGCGCCGGTCCATCACGCCGACCGACGTCGAGTAGGCCCCGCCCCCCGGGCGGTCGGGACGAGCCCCCGGCAGGGCAGCGCGGACGGGACGGCGCGCCTCAGTACGGCATGCGCGTCACGCGGGGCGTGACGAGCGTCGTCACCTCGTAGTTGATCGTGCGGGCGCGTTCGGCGAGCTCGTCGGCGGTGATCCGCTGGTCCCCGTCGGCGCCCAGGATGATGACCTTGTTGCCCGGGCGCACGCCGTGGTCGTCCTCGGCGCCCAGGTCGAGCATCGTCTGGTCCATGCAGACGCGTCCGGCGATCGGAAAGCTGCGGCCGTTGACGAGCATGCGCCCGACGTTGGAGTTGAGGCGGCTGAACCCGTCGCCGTAGCCGATCGGGACGGTGGCGATCCAGCGGTCGGTGGGCGCCCGCCAGGTGCGGCCGTAGCCGACCGTCGCACCGGCCGGGACGCGCTTGACCATGCTCACGCGGCTGTGGACCGACATGACCGGTTCGAGGTCGACCGTGCGGGGAGTGGTCGGGTCCGGGTACATGCCGTAGAGGGACACGCCGGGACGCACCATCGTGAGGCCGGCCAGGTCGTGCCCGAGTACGGCCGCCGAGGCGCCGCCGTGGACGAGGGGCACCGGCGGCAGGCCGCGTGCGGCGCGGTCGGCCTGGATCGCGGCGACCGTGTCGGCGAACAGGCGCAGCTGGTCGACGGTGAAGTCGTGCCCCTCGGGGGTGTCGCTCACCGGAAGGTGCGTGAAGACGCCCTCGAGGACGAGGCCCAGCTCATCGATGCGGCGGGCGACGGGGACGGCGTCCTCGGGCGTGCAGCCGATGCGCCCCATGCCGGTGTCAACGGCCAGATGGACGTTGACCCGCCCCATGTCGCCCGCGACCCGGGCCACGAGGACGGCGCTGGCGCCGTCGACGACGGTGGGGGTGATGCCCGCGGCGAGCTGCTCGGCGAGCTCCTCGGGGAAGGAGTGCGACAGCTTGAGGATCGGCAGCGAGACGCCGGCGTCCCGCAGTTCGATGCCCTCGGGAACGGTGGCGACGCCGAACCAGTCGACGAGACGACGGCGCTCCAGGACGTGCGCGACGTTGACGGCGCCGTGGCCGTAGGCGTTCGCCTTGACCGCGGCGAGGACCTTGCGGCCGCCGGCCCGCTCGCGCAGGGCGCGCGCGTTCACGGTGAGGGCGTGGAGGTTGATCTCGGCGTGGGTCGCGTAGAGCATGTGCTCATGGTGTCACCGCCCGTCCCGGGCCCCGCGCCGCGTCCACACCCGCACAGAGTGCGCACAGCGGATCGCAAAGACACTGGTCAGGGCCACCAAGCGGAGCGCCTCAGGGGTAGTGGGGCGAAAACTCCGGGATCATTCAGGGGGCCGACGTCCCCCGCCGGGGAGGCGTCTCCCGTCACCCGGTGACGGGACGGGAATTCCGGGAGCGCTCAGGGACGACTCGGGACCGTCGCGGCTACGGCCCCGTCCCGCCGATACGAGTACCGGGGCCAGCCGCCCCGTCCCGCCCCGACACAGGGCGCGCCCCGGCCCCCGCCTCCGCGCCGGCACCCGGGTCGTGTCCGAGGCGCGGACCCCGGGACGGCCATCGCGGGACGGGCCGCCGGGGCGCGGTCACCGCCCGGCCAGGGTGGCCACCATGACGGCCTTGATCGTGTGCATGCGGTTCTCCGCCTCGTCGAAGATGACGTCGGCGTTGGCCTCGAAGACCTCGTCGGTGATCTCGAGGGCGTCCATGCCGGTGGCCTCGTAGACCCGCCGGCCGACCGCGGTGCCCAGGTCGTGGAAGGCCGGCAGGCAGTGGAGCACCTCGACGCCGGGGTTGCCGGTGGCCTCGAGCAGGGCCCGGTCGACCTGGTAGTCGCGCAGCAGCTCGATGCGCTCGGCCCACACCTGCTCGGGCTCACCCATCGAGACCCACACATCGGTCGAGAGGAAGTCGACGCCCTCGACGGCCCCGAGGTCGTCGGTGACGGTCAGGCGGGCCCCGGTCGTCGCGGCGATGCGGGCCGCGGTGTCCCGCACCCAGGGCTCGTTCTGCAGCGGGACCGGCGCGATGATGCGCATGTCCATGCCGGACAGGGCGCCGGCCACGAGGTGGGAGTTGGCCTCGTTGAAGCGGGCGTCGCCGATGTAGGCCACCGAGACGTCCTGGAGCCGGCGCCCGGTGCGCTCGGTCATCGTGAGCTGGTCGGCGAGCATCTGGGTGGGGTGCCACTCGTCGGTCAGGCCGTTCCACACCGGGACGCCGGCCTCGGCGGCGAGCTCCTCGACGCGCTCCTGCCCGAATCCGCGGTACTCGATGCCGTCGAACATGCGGCCCAGCACGCGGGCGGTGTCGGCGATGGACTCCTTGTGGCCGAGCTGCGAGCCGGAGGGGTCGAGATAGGTGACGTGGGCGCCCTGGTCGTGGGCGCCCACCTCGAAGGCGCAGCGCGTGCGCGTGGAGGCCTTCTCGAAGAGCAGCGCGATGTTCCGCCCGACGAGGTGCTGGCGCTCGGCGCCGGCCCGCTTGGCGGCCTTCAGCTCACCGGCGAGGCGGAGCAGATGGGCCCACTCCTCGGACGTGAAGTCGGCTTCCTTCAGGAAGCTGCGGCCGTGCAGATCCACTGACATGAGTTCTCCCCCGGGTTCGAGAGGCACACTCTACCGGCCCCGGCGCGACCCGCCCCAGCAGCCGGTCGATGACCGCCGTTCCCACCGCGACTTGCGCCGATTGATGAAACCGAGTAAGCACTGAGGCAACGCAAGCAACGATCGATGGGGCAGCATCGTTGAAGTTTGCGCTGCACGGCGACCAACGGGGTTCGCAGCGCTCTCTTCACCTCGGTCATGGCCCACCCGGGCCGATGCACCTCCACCACTGGGGAAGGAGAACCCGATATGACGGCGCGCAGCGAGGGGCGCCCAAGAACAGGCGAGGAATACGAATGGATGATGCGCGCCAGCTGCCGGGGCATGGGCGATGACCTCTTCCCCGAGGCCTCCGGACAGCAGAGCGCGCGGGGCATCTGCAAGAAGTGCCCCGTCCGACGCGAATGTCTCGCCGTGGCCCTGGACGATCGCATCGAGTGGGGCGTCTGGGGCGGCATGACCGAGCGGGAACGCAGGGCGCTCCTGCGCGAGCGGCCCGGTGTCAAGAGCTGGTGGGACGCCTTCGGCCTCAACGCCATCAAGGCGACGATGCCCAGGGGCGGGCCCGGTGCGGACGCCGCCCTGGGACGGGCCCGCAGGACCTCCCTCTCCGTCGCGGCCCGGGGCATCGGCATGGCCGGGAGCGGCTCGCCGTCCGTCCGGGGCACGAGCGCGCAGGGCCCGGACGGCGCTCCGGGGCCGGGCGGGACGCGCGGCGCCACCCGCCGGGAGCGTGCATGAGCCGAACCGACCTCGTCTTCGTCTGCCTCGGCAACATCTGCCGGTCCACGATGGCCGAGCAAGTCGCCAGGGCGCGGACCCGGCTGGCCGGCCTGCAGCTGGGCATCGGCTCGGCGGGCATCAGCGACGAGGAGCACGGCAACCCGATCGACCCGCGGGCGGCACGCTGCCTGCGCGCCCACGGCTACGAGCCGGGCGAGCACCGCGCCCACCGCATCACCCGCGACGAGCTCGGCGCGCGGCTCCTCGTCGCCATGGAGACCTACCAGGTCGACCGGCTCGTCGCGCTCGGCGCCGCCGGGCCGGTGCGGCTGCTCACCGACTTCGTCCCCGGACGCGAGGGCACCGACGTGCCCGACCCCTGGTTCGGCGGCCCCGCCGGTTTCGAGTCGACCCTCGAGGTGATCGAGGCGGCCATGCCCGCCCTGCTGGACGAGGCGGTCCCCCGGTGAGCGCCCCTCCCCCGCGGTGGCGGGTCCCTCGACGTCCCCCGGCCGATCGGAACTCGCCCGCGGGCACGCCCCGGCCTCCCGGCACCGGCTCGGTAGGCTGAGCCCATGAGTGTTCTCCTGTCCGGCGCCGATCCGCGGCTGCTGCCCGAACCCGTCCTCGCACGGTTCGTCGCGGCGGCGACGGCGCGCGGCGGACGGGTGGCGGTCGTCGTCGGGGCCGGGAGCGACCCCGAACCGTTCGAGGGGATCGCTGCGCGGCTGAACTCCGCCGGCCCGGTCGAGGTCGAGGCGCTGCCCCTCGCCCCGGGCGCGCCGCTGGCGCTGCCCGATGATCCCGCCCGGCTGGGCGGTCTCGTCGTCACCGACGTCGACGCGGCGACGCTGCTCGCCGCGCTCGGCGAACGACTCGCCCCGCTCGCCCGCACGATCCGCGGCGGGCTCGCCTACCTGGGCCTGGGCGCGGGGTCGCGCCTGGCCGCCCGGCACGCCATCGTCTCCGGTTCGCTGTCCGACGGCCGCCGGATCGCCGACGAGGCCTCGGGCCCCGGCGAGCTGGTCCTCGCCGACGGGCTGGCCCTCGTCGGCACGACGATCGAGACCGACACCGACGCGCACCAGCGCCTCGAGCGGGCCGTCACCGCCGTCATCACGAGTCCCGCCGCATACGCGCTCGCCCTCGACGAGAGCGTGACGCTCCTCGTCGATCCGGTCAGCGGCTCCCACGAGGCGCTCGGCGCCGGCATCGTCCAGTGGCTGCACTGCGACGGCGGCGACGTGCGCATCCGCCGCACCCGCGCCGTCCCCCTCACCCCGGCGCCCACCGGGGACGCGCCCGCGGCGGCCGCGGGCGACCCCGCCCCCTCCCCGGGACCCACCGGCGGCCCGACCGGGGTCGACCCGTCAGCACCCGCCAGTGGGAAGGCCTCCTCATGCCCATGACAATCCTCGTCGTCGACGACGACCAGGCCGTCCGGGACTCGCTCGCCCGCTCTCTGCACTACAGCGGCTACGAGGTCGAGACCGCCGACGACGGCGTCGATGCGCTCGCCAAGCTCTCGGCCATGCGCCCCGACGCCGTCGTCATGGACGTCATGATGCCCCGCCTGGACGGCCTGGAGACCACCCGGATGCTGCGCGCCAGCGGAAATGACGTGCCGATCCTCGTCCTGACGGCCCGCGACGCCGTGGGCGACCGGGTCGACGGCCTCGACGCGGGCGCCGACGACTACATGGTCAAGCCCTTCGCCCTCGACGAGCTGCTCGCCCGGCTGCGCGCGCTCACCCGCCGCAACCATCCCGACCAGAACCAGGCCGACGAGACCCTCACCTTCTCGAACCTCACCCTGTCGCCGACGACCCGCGAGGTCACCCGGGGCGGGCGCCACATCACGCTCACGCGCACCGAGTTCGCGCTGCTCCAGACCTTCATGAAGAACCCGACGAAGGTGCTCGAGCGCAGTTGGCTGCTCAACGAGGTCTGGGGCTTCGAGTTCCCCACGACGGCCAACTCGCTGGAGGTCTACATCGGCTATCTGCGCCGCAAGACCGAGCAGGGCGGCGAGCCGCGCCTCATCCACACCGTGCGCGGCGTCGGCTACGTCCTGCGCGAAGCCGCATCGTGAGACGGCTCCTCGTCCGGCTCCGCCGGGCCTCCGAACGCGGCGGCCGCGACCTCCAGCAGCGCTTCAGCATGCTCACGGCGATCTCCGTGGCGATCGCCGTGCTCGTCGTGGGCACGATGACCTACGTCGTCACCCAGCGCGCCCTCTACCGCGAGATCGACGAGGAGCTGGTCACGGCGGCCGGCTACATGGTCGCCCCCATCCAGTCCGACGTGACGGGCCTGGGCGGGCTGAACAGCACCTCGCTGGCCGCGGCCAACGTGAACGTCGTCCTCGTCAAGTCCGACCGGACGATCATCCGCGTGCAGGACGAGAAGGTCTCGATCGAGCCGGGCTCCCCGGAGATCCGGGTGGCGCGCATGCAGTACGGCAAGTCGGCGCGCACCGTCGAGATCGGCTCCACCCACACGAAGTACCGCCTCGTCGCCGTGCCGATGGAGTCCGAGGACAACGCCGGCTACGCGCTCGTGCTGGCCCGCCCGCTCGGGCCGCTGCTCAGCACGATCGAGTCCCTGCGCGTCACGACCCTGTGGCTCGGCCTGGCCTTCGTCGCCCTGGCCGCCTTCCTCGGCTTCCGCGCCGGCGCCACGGTCATGCGCCCGCTGCGCCAGCTCTCGGACGCCGTCAAGCACGTCACCGCGACCGACACGTTCACGCCCGTCGGCTCGACGAGGGACGACGAGCTGGGCGACCTGTCGCGCAGCTTCGACCAGATGATGGTCTCCCTGGAGTCCAGCCGCGAACGACAGAAACGCCTCATCGCCGACGCCGGGCACGAGCTGCGCACCCCGCTCACCTCGATGCGCACCAACGTCGAGCTGCTCGTGGCCGATGAGAAGTCCGGCATGCTCCCGCCCGGCGCCCGCGCCGAGATCCTCGACGACGTGGCGGCCCAACTCGGCGAGTTCACCTCGCTGGTCGGCGACCTGGTGCAGCTCAGCCGCGACGACGTCGTGCTGCCGAGCCCCGAGCCCCTCGACTTCGCGGACGTCGTCAACGCGGCCGTCACCCGGGCGAAGAGGCGCGGCAAGGGGCTCGTCTTCGACGTGAGCACCGAGCCCCACTTCGTCGTCGGCGAGCCGGACACCCTCGAGCGCGCCGTGACGAACCTGCTCGACAACGCCGTGAAGTTCAGCCCCGAGGGCGGCACCGTCCACGTGCGGCTCGCCGACGGCACGCTCACCGTCTCGGACGAGGGCCCCGGCATCGCGCCCGAGGACCTGCCGCACATCTTCGACCGCTTCTACCGCTCCAACAAGGCGCGCAACACCCCGGGCACCGGCCTGGGCCTGTCGATCGTGGCGCACACGGTCGGCGCGCACGGCGGCATGGTCGGGGCCGACAACGTCCCCGGCGGGGGCGCCATGTTCACGCTTCGTCTGCCCCCCGCCCCGCCCGAGGCCCTCAAGGCCGCGGAGGGCTCCGAGGACTGACCGCGGACGCCCCGAGCCCCGGGGTCGGCCCCTCGGGGATCGGGGACTTCCCGAGCGCGCCGCCCGTCAGGCGTCCCCCGGCCCGCCCAGCAGCGGGGACAGCGCCAGCACGCACACCGCCGTGCCGGGCAGCAGGAGCATGGCCGCGCGCAGGTCGACGGCGTCACCGACGGCCCCGATGAGGATCGGGAAGAGCACCATGCCGATGCGCATGACCCACGTGGTGACGGTCAGGCCCACGCCGGGCGCGACGCCGGGCACCCGGTCGCCGGCGTGCATGGCGGCGGGCACCATCGTCGCGATCCCCCAGCCCGCGCCGGCGAAGCCGACGAGCGCGGTGGCGGGCGCGGGCAGCCCGACGGCCAGGGTCATCGTGGCGACGCAGACGAGGGCGCCCAGCTGCACGGTGCGTCGTGGACCGAGACGATCGACGATGCGGTCCCCGAGCAGCCGGCCGGCGGTCTGGGCGACCATGAGCGAGACGAATCCGAGGCCGGCGACGAATGCCGGGACGGTGAACCGATCGGTCATGTAGAGCGGTGCGAAGGCGCTTCCGCCCTGCTCGATGCCGCCCCCGAAGGCGCCCAGCGCGCCGAGGCCGACGAGCACCGCGAGGGATCGCGGGGTCAGCCCGGCCGCCCCGGGGCGAAGGCCGTCCCCCCGGCCGTCGTGGGCGCCGGCGCCCGGCAGCATGAGCGCCCGGGCGAGGACGGACAGGGCCGCGCAGACGACGAGCGTCCCGACGCCCTGGGCCATGAGGGGCACCCGCAGCTGGGCCATGGCCGAGCCGACGAGTCCGCCGGCGACGGCCCCGATGCTCCACCAGCCGTGGAAGGAGTTGAGGATCGAACGCCCGTACTCGCGCTGCAGGACGAGCGCGTGGTAGTTCATGGCCGTGTCGGTCAGCGCGTCGAAGGCGCCCATGACGAGCATCGCCACGGCCGCCCACGGCAGCGAGGGGGCTCCGGCGAGCAGCAGCAGCGCGCCGGTCGAGACGATCTGGAAGACGGCGGCCGTCGTGCGCGAGCCGAGCCAGGCCATGAGCCCGGCGGCGGCCCATCCGAGGGCGATGCCGCCGATCGGGCAGAGCCCGAGGACCAGGCCCCAGTCGGCCGTGCTCGCATGGAGGCGCTCGATGATCCAGGGGTAGCGGGGCACCATCGAGGCGAAGGTGGCGCCGTTGACGACGAAGATGACGAGCACCCCCGCGCGCGCCGCGACGAGGCGGCCGGGGGCCCCGCTCTCCTCGCGGCCGCGGGTCACGAGTTCGCGGAGTGCGAGGTGATGTAGGCGTTGAGATCGCGCGGGTTGCGCGACTGGAGCAGGACGCGCCCCGGGCCGGTGAAGAGGAAGACGAAGCCCTCGCCGCTCTTGACCGTCCGCCACAGGCTGGAGCTCGACTGGCGCAGCTCGACGGACATGCCCATGTCGTACGAGACGACGTGGCCGGTGTCGATGATGACCTGCTCTCCGGGGCCGAGGTCCATGACGTCGAGGGCGCCGTAGACGCTCACCAGGGCCTGCCCCTCGCCGAAGGCGCGCAGGCCGAAGCCGCCCTCGCCGCCGATCAGGTTGCGGGCGCCGGCCCACTTCGTCTCGGTGGAGACGCCGTAGGAGTTGGCCACCCAGGAGCCCCGGGTGATGAACTGGTCGCGGCCCGCCGTGATGGGCAGGGCGATGATGTCGCCGGGCAGGGTGCCCACGACGTCGGCCCAGCCGCCCTGCGGGGGCGCCGTGACGGTCGAGACGAAGAAGCTCTCGCCGCTCAGCACCGACCGCTTGAGGCCCGCCAGGACGCCGCCGTTGGTGTTCGCGTCGACGGTCATGGCCGCGCTGTAGGCCATGAGGGCGCCGCCCTGCACGGTGACGGGCTCATTGCCGGCGAGCAGAAGGCGGGCCACACCGAATGACGGTGTGTGTCGCAGTTGGATCTCCATGCGCACAGTCTTCCAGAGAACGGCCCGGGGAGGGACGACCCCGCGGCAGGGGCGGACCGGCCGCGGGGCCGTGACCGGGTCGCCGCGGGCCCGGGCCGCCCGCGGGGGCCACCGGGCGTCCGGTCGGATCTCACCATCGGCCGCGGGACGGGCGCCCGCGAGAACTGCGGCGCGCCCCCGGGTCGATGCCCGGCACGTGCCCCGGCAGGCCCAGGCGGGCACCGCGCCGGTCGGCGCGGGCCGTGGCGGGCGCCAGGAGCAGTTCGACCCGGTAGCGGTGCGGGCGGTAGGGGGCGAGGGCCCGTTCGGCGTCCTCGTCGCCGCCGCGCGCACCGGTGAGGGCCACGGCCATGAGCCGCGGAACGTGGAAGTCCCCGACGCTCCACGCGTCGGGGTCGCCCCAGGCCCGCTGGAGCACCCGGGCCGCCGTCCACGGGCCGATGCCCGGGACCGCCTGAAGCAGCACGGAGCGCCCGTCACCATCATCGGCCCTGGTCAGGGCGCGGTCAAGAGAGGCGCAGCGGCTCATGGCCGCGCGCAGGGCCCCGGCCCGGCGCGCATCGACGCCAGCACGGGTGAACTCGAAGCTCGGCACGCGGCACCACTCGCGGGCGCTCGGCGGCACCCTCATGCGGGCGGCCGGGGCCCCCAGCGGCCCGGCGGGCAGGGGCGGCACCCGACCGTGGCGGACGACGATCCGGTGCAGTCCGCCGAGGGCCTCGGGGCCCGTGACCTTCTGCTCGATGACGGCCGGCGCGAGGGCCTCGGCAAGGTTGTCGGTGGCCCCGATGCGCAACCACCGGTGGGTCGCGTGCGCGGCGGCGAGCACCGGGGAGCGGGCGGCCAGGGCCCCGAAGCCGGACGGATCGTCGTGGCAGCCCAGCAGCCGGGGCGCCTGATCGAGGACCCACGAGCCCCCGGGGCCCCAGGCACGCACGCGCACATCGGGCCCCTCACCGAGCAGCTCGACGAGGGCCGGGCCCTGCCCGGTGCCGGTGGCGCGCAGCCAGTGCCTCGGCGCGAGCCGCTGGTGGGTGGGGTCGCCCGGGCCGCCGGCCAGACGCGCGATCATCTCGTCGAGGCGGTGCGCCGCCCCGGCGACGGTGCGCGAGCCGGCCGCACGGGCCGCCCGGGCACCGTCCGTGGTGGTACTCGTCATCATGGCCCCGACACTAGACGGCGGCACCGACAGATCCGGGGCGGACGATGCCCGCTCCCGGGCCCTGCGGCGGGGCCCGACCGGAACGGCGCGGTGTCGCCGCACGGGCCCGTCCGGGGCGCCGTCCCCGGAGAACCCCAGGCACGACGAGTTGTCCACAGGAGTTGTCCACACTGTGTACAACTCACATCCCTGTAATTACGCGGCTGTGCGGCCGGGGCGGGCCGGCGGAACCCCAGCTCAGCGCCGCCCCCAGCGGGGGGCCCGGCCGTCCACCGGCGCCCGGCACGTCCCCGGACCGCTTTCCACAACGGCCTGACAAGCATTTTCTTCCCGCACAACGGCTCTTTCCACAGGACTTGTCCACAGTGTGCACAACGACATCGGTGTAACTCAGCGGTGCGGACCGTGCCGGCCCCGGCCCGGCGGAGCCTCCGTCCGGCGGCGCCGGTCCACGGGCGGGCACCGGGATCTGGCAGACTGGAGCCGACCGCTCCGCACTCCACTGGAGGAACAGGTGATCCAGCCCATCGCCACGCTCCTGCTGGATGCTGACGGTGTGACTCAGCACAATCCGAACTTCGCGTCCGGCATGGAACACCTGTTCGGCGACAGGGCCACGCTGACCGAGATCCTGCGTCTCGAGCCGCCGTCACTCGACGGCACCGCCGATCTGCGCACCGTGATCACCTTGTTCGTCGCGGACAAGGGCCTCGACGTCGACCCCGACGCGGTGCTCGCCGTCTGGCACGAGACACACACCCTGCCGGGGGTCTTCGACCTGCTCGACGAGGTGCGTCGGCGCGGCGTGCGCGTCTACCTGGCCACCAACCAGCAGCCCCGCCGCGGCGAGCGGATGATCGCCGAGAAGGGTTACGAGCTGCACACCGACGGGGCCTTCTACTCGTACCAGATGGGCGTGGCCAAGCCCGACCCGCGCTTCTTCCGGATCATCCTCGACGAGCTCGGCTGCGAGCCGCGGGCCACCCTGTTCATCGACGACGTCGCCGAGAACGTCGAGACCGCCCGCGCCCTCGGCATCGAGGCGGTCCTCTTCGACCGCGACTCGGGGACGACGGGGCTGCGCGCCGTCCTGCTCGGCTACGGACTCATCACCTGCTGAACCGGGAGGACGATGCGGGAGGACGGCGCGCCGCCCGCCCGCTCGGGCGCAGACCCCGGATTCCCGCCGGGCCCGGACGAACGCCCCGGCCCGCACCGGGGGCCTGCGCGCGCCACCCGATTCCGGTCGGCATCGGACGAGCCGGATTCACCGGCGGACATGGGCAGTTAGCATGGACAGCGGTGGCGGGCGCTGCGGCCCGGCACCGCCGGACGCCGAGCACGGCGCCCGGGCCGGGCACCCGCTGCGGGTGCGAGCCGATCCACGAGGTCCGCGATGAGCAGATACGTCCTGGCACCCGATTCGTTCAAGGAGTCCCTCACGGCCACCGAGGCGACCGAGGCGATGGCCGCCGGCGTCCGCGACGCCGACCCCACGGCCGAGACCGTCGCGTGCCCCATGACCGACGGCGGTGAGGGATTCGCCCTGACCCTGGCCTCCTCGCTCGGCGCCGAGCCGATCTCCGTCCCCTCCCACGACGCGCTGGGCCGGCCGATCGAGGGCCTCATCCACCGGGTCGGCGACACGGTCGTCCTCGACGTCGCCACCGCCTGCGGCCTGGAGCTCGTCGAGCCGGCGCTCCGCGACGTGCTGAACTGCGACTCGTACGGCGTCGGCGAGCTCGTCCTCGCCGCGCTCGACGCCGGGGCCCGCCGGCTCGTCATCGGGCTGGGCGGCTCGGCGACCAACGACGGCGGCGCCGGCATGCTGGCGGCGCTCGGGGTGCGCTTCCTCGACGCCAGGGGCCGGCCCGTCGCCACGACGCCGACGGGCCTGGCCCATCTCGCCAGCCTCGACGTCGGCGGGCTCGACCCGCGGTTGGCCGACGTCGAGGTGCAGGCGGCCTGCGACGTCGACTCGCCGCTCCTGGGTCCCCGGGGCGCGAGCGCGGTCTTCGGGCCGCAGAAGGGCGCGACGGCCCAGCAGGTCATGCTGCTCGACACCCTCCTGACGCGCCTCTCGGCGCTCAGCGGTACCCGCGGGGTCGCGCTGGCGTCCGAGCCCGGCGCAGGTGCCGCCGGCGGCCTGGGCTGGGCGATCCTCACCTTCCTGGGCGGGCGGATGCGGTCCGGCGTCGACCTCGTCATCGAGGCGACCGGCCTGCGCGAGGCCCTCACGGGGGCCACCGCCGTGCTCACCGGCGAGGGCGCGGCGGACGCCCAGACCCTCACCGGCAAGACCGCCGCCGGCGTGGCCGCCGCGGCCCGCGAGAGGGGCGTCCCGGTCGTCGTCTTCGCCGGACGCATCGCGGACGACGCCCGGGCGCTCCTCGACCAGGGGGTGGCCGGGCTCGTGACCATCACGCCCGAGGGCACGCCGCTGGACAGGGCGCTGGCCGAGGGCGGCCGGAACCTCCGCGCCGCGGTCGCCGGCTGGGTGCGCCGGCATCAGTGAGGACGGGCCGGCCCCGCGCCGGTCAGGCCTCGATGTCGAGCATCTCGGCGGTCATCGTCCAGACGCGTTCGGCGAGCCCCCGGTTGCGCGCCGCGGAGCTCGTGGAGGCCCGCCTCGCGCCGACGCAGTAGTCGCCGGGGGTCCAGTCCTGCCCGGGGACGCCCTCGGCGAGACGGACCACGATGCCGGCCGCCTCGGCGGGCGTCGTCATCACGAGCCTGCAGAGGCGCGAACGGTACCACCGGCCGAGCCAGCCGCCGACGTCGCGCGCGAAGCCGCTGGAGACGATGCCTGGATGGAAGCAGACGGCGTTGATGCCGAGGTCGCCGAAGCGGCGCTGCAGCTGACGGGTGAGGAGGATGTCGAGCAGCTTCGAGTTGGCGTAGGCGCGCATGACGCTCCAGCCCCTCTCCAGCTGGAGGTCGTCGGGGTCGAGCCTGGCGAGGCGGTGCGCGATGGACGAGGTGGTGATGACCGTCGCCTGGCTGGCGACGAGCCGGTCCATGAGCAGATTCGTGAGGAGGAAGGCCGCCAGGTAGTTCACCTGGAAGTCCTGCTCGAAGCCGTCGTCGGTGACGCGGCGGCGGGGCGCGGCGCCGCCGGCGTTGTTGACGAGCACGTCGATGCGCCCGTAGCGCTCGTCCAGCTGGCGGGCGAGCTCGCGCACCTGGTCGAGGTGGGTGAAGTCGGCGAGGAAGTAGTCGGCCCCGATCGGGCGGGCGACGTCGGCGGTGCGCTGGGGATTGCGCCCGACGATCACCACCTTCTCGCCCTGCGCGACGAGCTGCCGCGCGGCCTCGGCGCCGATGCCGCCGCTCGCCCCGGTGATGATGATCGTGCGTCCGCTCATGGGCCCCCAGTCTAGAGAGGCGGCGGCGCGCGACGAGGCCGCGCCGCACCCGCTGGGCGGCTGCGCATACCCTGGGCGCATGACCACGGCAGTCACGGGCGAGGCCCCCGAGATCCGGTTCGACGCGGTGAGCAAGACCTTCGCCGACGGCACGGCGGCCGTGCGGGACTTCTCGCTGACGGCCCCGGCCGGGCGCATCACCGTCCTCGTGGGCCTGTCGGGGTGCGGCAAGACGACCCTGCTGCGCATGGTGAACCGGCTCGTCGCGCCGACGTCCGGGCGCGTCCTCATCGGGGACCGGGACGTCGCCGGCTCCGACCCGGTCGCGCTGCGCCGCTCGATCGGCTACGCCATGCAGAACTCCGGCCTGCTGCCCCACCGACGGGTCGTCGACAACATCGCGACCGTGCCCGTGCTGCTCGGCCGCACGCGCCGGCGGGCGCGCGCCGACGCCCTCGGGCTGCTCGAGCGCGTCGGCCTCGACGAGTCCCTCGCCATGCGCTACCCGGGCCAGCTCTCGGGCGGCCAGGCCCAGCGCGTCGGGGTCGCCCGCGCACTGGCCGCCGACCCCGACGTGCTGCTCATGGACGAGCCCTTCGGCGCCGTCGACCCGATCGTCCGCACCGGCCTCCAGGGGGACCTGGCGGGGCTGCAGGCCGACCTGTCCAAGACGATCCTGTTCGTCACCCACGACATCGGCGAGGCCTTCGCCCTCGGCGACCGGATCGTCCTGCTGGAGACCGGGGCGCGGATCGCCCAGACCGGCACCCCGCAGGAGCTCATCGCCCATCCCGCGAGCGCGTACGTGTCGGACCTCATCGGTCTGACCGGCGGTGCCAGCGCCCTGTCGGTCGACGAGGTGGACGGCGCCCGCATCGTCGTGGACGCCAACGGCCGGCCCCTCGGGCGCCTCGGGTCCATCGACGGGCACCCGGCGGGACGCGCATGACCTGGCTCGACAACAACTGGCCGACGATCTGGGCGGCGGCCGGCGCGCACCTGGCGCTGGCGCTGCCGGCGATCGCCCTCGGCTTCCTCGTCTCGATCCCGGTGGCCTGGCTCGCGCACCGCTACCACTGGACGCGTTTCGCGCTCGTCACCCTCGGCAGCCTCCTCTACGCGATCCCCTCCCTGCCGCTGCTCGTCGTCCTGCCGCTCGTCCTCGGCGCGGGGGTGCGCGACGACCTGAACGTCGTCGCCGCCCTGTCGGTCTACGCCTTCGCGCTCATGATCCGCGCCGCGACCGACGCCCTCGACGCGGTCCCCGCCGACGTGACGACCGCCGCGACCGCGCTGGGCCACAGCGGCCCGCAGCGATTCCTCGCGGTGGAGCTCCCCCTCGCCGGGCCGGGCCTGCTGGCGGGCCTGCGGGTCGTCTCGGTGAGCACGATCGCCCTCGTCTCGGTCTCGGGCGTGCTCGGGACGAACTCGCTGGGCATGCTCTTCGTCAACGGCTTCCAGCGCGGCATCCTCGCCGAGGTCATGGCGGGGCTCGTCGCCACCGTCGTCCTGGCGCTCGCCGTCGACCTGCTGCTCGCCGGGGTGGGGCGCCTCGCACTGCCCTGGTCGGGCCGGACGGGGGGCGGACGATGAACTGGATCCTGCGCGCCCTCGCCTGGATCGGCGACCCGGCGCACTCGACGGGGCCCGACGGCCTCTGGGCCCTGACCGGCCAGCACCTGGCGGTCACCGGCTGGGCGACGCTCATCTCGCTCGTCGTCGGGGTGCCGCTCGGCTACCTCATCGGGCACACCGGCCGGGGGCGCCCCCTCGTCGTCGGGCTCACGGGAGCGGCCCGCGCGCTGCCGGCGATCGGTCTGCTGACCCTCGTCGGGCTGCTGACCGGCATCGGGCTGACGGCCCCGCTCGTCGCGCTCACCGTGCTGGCCATGCCCTCGGTGATCGCCGGCGCCTACTCGGGCCTCGAGTCCATCGAGCCGGCGACGCTCGACGCGGCCCGCGCGCTGGGCATGTCGGACTGGCAGGTGCTCACGGGGGTCGAGATCCCGCTCGGCGCGCCCCAGCTCATCGGCGGGGTGCGCAACGCCGTCGTACAGGTCATCGCGACGGCCACGCTGGCCGCCTACGTGGGCGGCGGCGGGCTGGGCGTCTACCTCTTCCGCGGCCTCAAGACGCAGGACTACCCCCAGATGCTCGCCTCGGCGATCGTCATCGTGGCGCTGGCGATCGGCATCGACGTCCTGTTGGGCCTGCTCGCCACCCTCGTGGAGCGCCTCGTGAGACCCGCGGCGCGCTGGCGCTGACCCGGGACGCCGACCGGGCCCGTGCCGGACGACGGGCGCGCCCCGCGCCGGTGGTCGGGGCGTCCCGGCGGGCGCGATGGGGGCCCGCGGGCACCGGCATCGGGGGATCCTCCGCGGTCCGCCGTGCACGACTGCGGCCGCACCCTCCAGGGTGCGGCCGCAGAGGACCCGGCTGGGTCGTTGATCGGGCACGGACGGGCGCGCCCGCACGTCGGCTCCTCAGGCCGCGGGGACGACCTCGATGGTGAGGCGGAACTTCACGGCGTCGGTGAGACGGATCTGGACGGCGTGGTTGCCGAGGCGCTTGATCGGCTTCAGCGGCTTGATCGTGCGCTTGTCGAGGGCCGGGCCGCCGGCCTTCTTCACGGCGACGGCGATGTCGGAGCCGGTGACGGCGCCGAACAGCTTGCCCGAGGACGCGACATTGGCGGGCACCTGGACGGTCAAGGCCTCGAGCTGCTCCCGCAGCCGGAGGGCGTGCTCGTTGTCGCGGATGGTGCGCGCGTTGCGGGCGCGCTGAATGCCCTCGATCTGCTTGGCGGCGCCCCGATTGTGGACGATCGCGCAGCCCTGGGGCAGCAGGTAGTTGCGGCCGTAGCCGTCCTTGACCTCGACGACGTCACCGGCGACGCCGAGATGCGGAACAGCGGTGGTGAGGATGAGCTTCATGTCGGTCGACCCCCTTCTCAGCGGCTGTTCGAGGTGTAGGGCAGCAAGGCCATCTCGCGCGCGTTCTTGATCGCGATGGCGACCTTGCGCTGGTCCTGGACGGACAGGCCGGTCACGCGGCGGGCGCGGATCTTGCCGCGCTCGGAGATGAACTTGCGCAGCGTGGCGGTGTCCTTGTAGTCGATGTTGGCGACGTGGGTCGTCCTGATGGGGGCGACCTTCTTCTTGTTCACAGACTTGCGCTGTGGACCGGCCATCGTGGTGCTCCTTCGATCGTGCGGGTCCGCCCGTCGGCGGCCCCTGAGCCCGGTGTTCCACCACCGGAATGTGCCTTGTGGATGTGATGCGGGATGGCGTGCGCCTCGCGGCGGGCCGGGACGACGATCAGAACGGCGGTTCGTCGCTCTGGGCGTTGGCCCACGGGTCGTTGACCTGCTGGGCCTGGCCGCCGCCTTGGGGTGCCTGATGGTTCTGCTGCGAGCCGCCGGGGGCGGGCTGCTGCTGGTAGCCGGGCTGGGCGGCACCGTACGAGGACTGCGCCCCGGCGCCGTTGTTCTGCCAGGCGCCGCCGCCACCGCCGCCCGACGGGGTGCGGGTCACACGGGCCGTGGCGTAGCGCAGCGAGGGGCCGACCTCGTCGACCTGGATCTCGAAGACCGTGCGGCGATTGCCCTCGCGGTCGTCGTAGCTGCGGGCGCGCAGCCTGCCGTTCACGATGACGCGCATGCCCTTGGTCAGCGACTCGGCCGCGTTCTCGGCGGCCTGGCGCCACACGGAGCAGTTGAGGAACATCGCCTCGCCGTCGCGCCACTCGTTGGTCTGGCGGTCGAAGGTGCGCGGCGTGGACGCCACCGTGAAGTTGGCGACCGCGGCGCCCGAAGGGGTGAAGCGCAGCTCGGGATCGGCGGTGAGATTGCCGATCACCGTGATGGGGGTCTCGCCTGCCATGATGTGCCTTCTCTCTGTCCTTGTCGTCCTGCTGTGCAGTCCTGGCTGTCTGCTGTCCTCGTCGTCCGCGCCGCCCGGCTGGGGGCGCCGCCTGGACGGTGCGCGTGCGGGCCCGGCGCCCCGACACCTCCAGGGTGTGCGGCGGCACCGACATTCTCTTCCGCCCCGGACCCTGAACGGACCCCGATCAGGCGTCGGTGCGCAGAACCTTGGTGCGAAGAACCTGCTCGTCGATCGACATGAGACGGTCGACCTCGGCGACGGCCGCGGGCTCGGCGGTCACGGTGCAGACCACGTAGTAGCCCTCGGTCTTCTTGTTGATCGGGTAGGCCAGATGACGGCGACCCCAGACGTCGACGCTGTCGACGGTGGCGCCTTCGGCGACCAGACGCTTGCCGTACTTGTCAACGATGGGCTGCAGCTGTCGCTCATCGACATCCGGGCTGATGATGGCCATGATCTCGTACGTGCGCATTGCGAACTCCACCTCCTTCGGTCTCGACGGCCATGGGCGGGTCCCATGGCAGGAGGGCGCGTGCTCGGCCGGGCGCGGGTGCGCACAACCAGTGGCCGAGTCTACGCGACGACGACCCGGTTGACCACTCCCGCGGCCGCCTCGCAGTCCCCGCCCGGTTCCGCATGCGCGGGAACGGCGGGCTCGCGTCGATGCGGAAGGTGACGCGGCCGCGCCCGGTTTCCGCATGCGCGGGAACGGCCCCTCACCGCGGCCCTCGAGATCTACGGCCAGCACCCCGGTTCCGCGCGGGGACGGCCCGGCCGGACTGCGGCGGCGAGGGCGGCGCGGAACGGCGGCCCCAGGGCCTGCCGGGGGCGCGGGCTGTCCTTCTTCTCCTCAGGTGAGCCTCACCATGCACTTTCGTGCGTGACCGTTGTGCCCGGCCGCGGGCGGATCGAGGATCGGCCCCGTCAGCACAACCCGGAGCACCCCGAAGGAGCATGTCATGGATGCATCACGTCGCAACTCGGCACTGACCGCCGACCGGCGCGCCCGAGCCCTCGAGGAGCTGAGCGCGCCGGAGGGCCTCGACGTCCTCGTCGTCGGCGGCGGGGTGACGGGCGCCGGCATCGCCCTGGACGCCGCGGCGCGCGGCCTGCGCACCGGCATCGTCGAGATGGGCGACTGGGCCAGCGGCACCTCGAGCTGGTCGTCCAAGCTCGTCCACGGCGGCCTGCGCTACCTCTACCAGCTCGACCTCGCCCTCGTGCACGAGGCGCTCACCGAACGAGGCCGACTGCTCACCCGCACCGCGCCGCACCTCGTCAAGGCCCAGCCCTTCCTGTGGCCCCTCAAGCACGAGTACGAACGCGCCTACTCGGCGATCGGCGTCGGCATGTACGACGCGCTGGCCCTCGCCGGCTCCCACGGGCGCCGGACCGTCCCGCTCCAGCACCACCTGACCCGCAAGGGCACCGCGGCCCTGGCCCCCGCCCTCGACACCAGCCGCCTGGCCGGCGCCATCCGCTTCTACGACGCCCGCGTCGACGACGCGCGCCTGGTCATCGACCTGGTCCGCACGGCCGTCTCGTACGGCGCCGCGGCGGCGAGCCGCACCAGGGTCACGGGTTACCTCGAGGACGACCGCGGCCATGTCGTCGGCGCCCGGGTCGTCGACCTCGCCACCGGCGCCGAGCACGCCGTCCGCGCCGCCCGGACGATCAACGCCACCGGCGTGTGGACCGAGCGCACGCAGAGTCTCGCCACGCCGCACGGCGGCCTCGAGGTGCTCGCCTCGAAGGGCATCCACCTCGTCCTGCCGCGGGAGGCCATCGACGCCGAGACCGGCATCTTCCTGCGCACCGAGAAGTCGGTGCTGTTCATCATCCCATGGCCCCGCTACTGGGTCATCGGCACCACCGACACCCCGTGGACGGACGACGTCTCCAAGCCGGTCGCCACGGCGGCCGACATCGACTACGTGCTCGACCACGCCAACGAGGTGCTCGCCGAGCCGATCAGCCGCGAGGACATCATCGGCGTCTACGCGGGCCTGCGCCCGCTGCTGCAGCCCCGGCTCAGACCGGGCTCCGAGGCCTCCTCGGCCAAGATCTCCCGCGAGCACACGGTCAGCCGCGTCGTGCCGGGCCTCACCTCGATCGCCGGCGGCAAGCTCACGACCTACCGGGTCATGGCCGCCGACGCCGTCGACTTCGCCCTCGGCCAGGCCTTGGCGCACACGCACCCGTGCGTCACGCAGGATCTTCCGCTCATCGGCGCGCCCGGCTACCACGAGCTCGCGGCCCGCGCCGGCGACATCGCCCGCGAGCGCGGCTGGACGCTGGCCCGCGTCATGCACCTGCTCGACCGCTACGGGGACGAGACGCCCGAGCTGCTCGCCGCCATCGACGCCGATCCCGGTCTGGGCGTCCCGCTCGCCGCGGCCGACGCCTATCTGCGCGTCGAGGTCGCCTGGGCCGTCACCCACGAGGGCGCCGCGCACCTCGACGACGTCCTGCTGCGCCGCGTCCGCCTCGACCTCGAGCAGCGCGACCGCGGTCTGGGCGCGGCCGACGAGGTGCTCGAGGTGATCGCCCCGCTCCTGGGGTGGGACGACGACGCCGCGCGGGCCGAGAAGCAGGCCTACGCCCGGCGCGTCGCCCAGATCGCCGCCGCCGAGACCGAGCGGACCGACGAGGAGGCCGTCGCCCACCTCACCATGCCGGTCTAGGCCGGGGCGGCCGGACCGGCCCGCCCGGCGGACCCTCCCCCGGCCACACCTGCGGGACCCTCCTCCGGCCCGCCTTCGCTCCCCCGTCCCGGGCGGGTGGACGGGGAATGGAGCGAGCAGGGGCCTGCGGGGAGGACGGCCCGCCCGGCGGACCGCGCCCGGGCGGGTGGACGGCCGGGGAGGACTCAGCGGGGAGGGCCGGGGACGAGGACCTGGCCGTCCTGCGCCCAGGTGACGAGCCCGCCTGCGAGGACCGAGGCCTCGAAACCGCCCTGCCTCAGGACGCGCGCCGCGTGGTGCGCGCGGGAGCCCGTGGAGCTCACGACGATGATCGGCCGGTCGGTCTCGGCCAACGGGTCATCGCCCCAGATGGCGTCGACCGGGCTCGCGGGCAGGGCCCGCGGGTCGACCAGCCGGGCGCCGGGCACGTGACCGTGCTCGTACTCGCGCCGGGTGCGCACATCAATGACCACCGCCCCGGACGCCATCGCGTGCAGCGCCGCCGTGACGCCGATCTCGTGCCGAGCGGCGCCGGCGCCGTCCTTCCTCCTGCCGAACCAGGCCATGGTGGGATTCTAGGGCGGACCGACGGGCCCCGACCCGATCCGCGCGACCGGGAGGAGGGGATCGGGGGGAGTCCCGGCGGCTCCTCCGTCCCGTGCGGGCGGGCCGTGCCGTCGACTGGCGCACCCGGGCCCGGCAAGCCGGTCCCCGGCCCCCGCGCGGGCGGTCCGTGCAACCGACGCCTCGGGCCGGCCCTCACGACGAAGTGGCCCCCGGCCCCCGCGCGGGCGGTCCGTGCAACCGGCGCCGCGGCGGGCTCCCGGGGCTCGCCCCGGAGGAGCCCGGGCCCCTCGGACGGGCGACGTAGATTGGTGCGGTGATCGGGAGGCGGGGGCGAATGCCCGGAGGCGTCGTCGTCCTCGGCGTCATCGCCCTGTTCGTCGGTCTCGGCTTCGGCGTCATCGTCCCGGTGCTGCCACTGTTCGCCGGGAGCTTCCGGGCCAACGATCTCATGATCGGCGTCGTCGTCTCAGCGTTCGCCGCGGTGCGCCTGGCGACGAGCCCGTTCAGCAACCGGGTGATGGGGCGGATCGGGGCGCGCGCGACCCTCGGCGCCGGGCTCCTGCTCGTGTCCCTCTCGAGCGCCCTCATGGGCGTCGCCCGGAGCTACTGGTGGCTGCTCGGCTGGCGGGCGGTCGGCGGCGTCGGCTCGGCGCTGTTCACCGTCGCCGCGATGACCGTGCTGCTGGCGGTGGTCCCCGAGCGCATGCGCGGGCGGGCGACCGGCTTCTACCAGAGCGGCTTCCTCATCGGGAGCATGGCGGGGCCGGCCGTCGGCGGCCTGCTGGCCCGCATCAGCCTCCAGGCCCCCTTCGAGTTCTACGCGCTCACCCTGCTCGTCGCCGCCGTCCTCGGACTGTCCCTGCTGCCCCGGGACGCCGTCCGCGCCGCCGCGGGCGGCGGGGCGGACGGCGTCCCCATGCGCCGGGTGCTCCGCGACAGCCGCTACCGGGCGGCCCTCGTCGCCAACTTCGCGCAGGGCTGGAACTCCACCGGCGTGCGCAATGCGCTGATCCCGCTGGTCATCACGGCCGGCCTCGGGCTGAGCGCCACTTGGACGGGCACCGTCTTCGCGGTCGCCGCCGTCGTGCAGACCGCCGCGATCATCCCGGTGGGGCGCTTCGTCGACACCGTGGGGCGACGGCCGGCGATGCTCGCGGGGGCGCTCGTCATGGCGGTCTCCCTCATGAGCGTGCCCCTCAGCGGCTCGATCGGCCGGGTCGTCGCGGCCATGTGCGTCTACGCGGTGGGCGCGGCGGCCATGAGCACGGCCCCTGCGGCCAGCGTCGGGGACGCCACCGGCGGCGTCGAGGGCGGCAGCGCCGTGGCCGTCTTCTCGATGTGCAACGACGCCGGCGCGATCATCGGGCCGCTCGCGGCGGGCGCCGTCTCGGACGCCCTCGGGCGCGCCCCGGCGTTCGCCCTCGGCGTGGCCCTCCTGCTCGCGAGCGCGCTCGTCTCGACGCGCATGGGCCCGATGCGAGAGCCCGCGCACCGCCCCGTCCCCCGGCACGGGGACTACCGGCACGGGGACTAGACGTCGTCCGCGCGACGCCCCTCCGGCGCACGAGGCCCCCGGCGCGGGGGCTAGACACGGCTAGACGGTGTCATAGCGTGGTTCCATGGACCCCATCCGCAATCCGTACGCGCCCGGCGCGGGCCAGCGTCCCCCCGAGCTCGCCGGACGCGGCGAACAGCTCGCCCACTTCGACGTGGTGCTGGAGCGGGTGGCCCGCAGCCGCCCCGAGCGCTCACTCATCCTCACGGGCCTGCGCGGCGTCGGCAAGACCGTCCTGCTCAACGCCCTGCGCGGCCAGGCGGTGCGGGCCCGCTGGGGCACCGGCAAGCTCGAGTCCCGCCCCGACCAGACGCTGCGCCGGCCCCTCGGCGCGGCCCTGCACATGGCCGTCCGCGAGCTCGGCCACCCCGACACCGACCAGATCCTCGGCGAGATCCGCGCCTTCATCGAGCGCGACGCCAAGCCGGGCGCCAAGCTCGCCGAACGCTGGAACCCCGGCATCCGCGTCCCCGCGGTGAAGGGCCGCGCCGACTCCGGCGACATCGAGATCGACCTGGTCGAGCTGTTCACCGACCTCGGCGGCCTGGCGGCCGACATGGGCGTGGGCATCGGGGTCTTCATCGACGAGATGCAGGACCTCGGTCCGGCCGACGTCTCCGCGTTGTGCGCCGCCTGCCACGAGATCAGCCAGCAGCGCCTGCCGCTCATCGTCATCGGCGCCGGCCTGCCGCACCTGCCGGCGCTGCTGTCGGCGTCCAAGAGCTACTCCGAGCGCCTGTTCAGCTACCAGAACATCGACCGTCTCGACCGCGCCGAGGCCGACAAGGCCCTTCAGGTGCCCGCGCAGGACGAGGACGCCGACTGGGGCCCCGACGCCCTCGCCGCCATGTACGAGGCGACCGGCGGCTACCCGTACTTCATCCAGGCCTACGGCAAGGCCGTCTGGGACGTCGCCGCGTCGAGCCCGATCAGCGCCGACGACGTGCGGGTGGGCACCCCCGAGGCCGAGGGCGAGCTGGCGGTCGGTTTCTTCGGCAGCCGCTTCGAGCGGGCGACCCCCGCCGAGCGCGACTACCTGCGGACGATGGCCGAGCTGTCCACCGACGACGCCGAGGTGTCCAGCTCCGAGGTGGCCGCCCGGCTGGGGCGCAAGCCGCAGTCGCTGTCGCCGGCCCGCGACGCCCTCATGAAGAAGGGCCTCATCTACTCCGGCGAACGCGGCAAGATCGCATTCACCGTGCCCCACTTCGGCCGATACCTCAGGAGGCAGCCATGAGCGGTACCGCATCGCCGGCCGGGGCCGGCCCGGGCGCCGACCGTCACGAGGAGCGCGGGGAATGGGGCCCCCTGCACTGGGACACGGTCAACTCGCCCATCGGGCGGCTCCTCCTCGTCGTCTCGAAGCTCGGCGTCGCGCGCATCGGCCTGCGCACCGAGGACGTCGACGCGGTGCTCGGCTCCCTCGCCACGACGACCGGGTCGGCCCCGATCCGGTCCGCGTCGCGCGTCGGCGAGGCGGTCGACGAGCTGCACGAGTACTTCGACGGGGCGCGCGAGACCTTCGACGTGCCCGTCGACCTGCGCCTGTCGACCCCGTTCCGCGAGCGGGTGCAGCGGGCGATGCTCCGGATCGGCTACGGCCGGACCGCCACCTACGGCCGCCTGGCGCGCATGGCCGGGGCGCCTCCAGGCGCCGCCCGGGCGGTCGGCGGCGCCTGCTCGCACAACCCGGTCCCGATCATCGTGCCGTGCCACCGGGTGCTGCCGCTGGGCGGCGGCGTGGGGAACTACCGGGGTGGCGCCGAGATGAAGCGCTGGCTTCTGGCCCTCGAGCGGCGCCACCTCGACGAGTCCGCCCGGGGCCCCGTCCTCGGGGGCTGAGCCATGGCCGGCGACGAGTTGGTCATCGGCGCGGACGGGCGCGCCCGCCCGCGCTGGGCGGCCCACGATCCGCTGCTGCGCGACTACTACGACCACGAGTGGGGCGCCCCGGTCACCGACGAGCGGGGGCTGTTCGAGCGCCTGTGTCTGGAGGGCTTCCAGTCCGGCCTGAGCTGGGCGACGATCCTGCGCAAGCGCCCGGCCTTCCGCCGGGCCTTCGACGACTTCGACGTCGACCGGGTCGCCGCCTACGGCTCCGCGGACGTCGACCGGCTCCTGGGCGACGAGGGCATCGTGCGCAACCGGCGCAAGATCGGGGCCGCCGTCACGAACGCCCACGCGACGAGGGGCCTGCGCGAGCACGGCGGACTGCCGGGTCTCGTCTGGTCGTTCCGCCCGCCCGCCCGGCCGCGCCCGGTGAGCACGGCGGAGATCCCGACCCGCACGCCCGAGTCCGCCGCGCTGGCCGCGGCGCTGCGCGCCGCCGGCTTCGTCTTCGTCGGCCCCACCACGGTGTACGCGATGATGCAGGCGATCGGCATGGTGGACGATCGACTCGAGGGGGCCGCGGGACTGCTCGGGACCGACGCCTGAACGAAGCAGGGTGCGGGCGGGGTTCAGACACGGGCTGCCGGGGCCCGGCGCAGGGGCCGCGGCGACCTGGCCCGCGGGCCCTCTCCCCTGATGGGACGCCTCGATTAATCCGCGGCGCGCCCTTAGTCTGTGGGCAGAAGGCCTGCCGGACCGTTCAGCCCCGACTCGTCCGGAGGCACGGTCCTGTACCGGAGTCGGGGGCGCCCCAACGCGGAGGTTCTCCATGATCCGCAAGGAACCGGTGTCGGAGGGCACCGTCGCCGTCATCTTCTCCCTGCCGGCGGACCACCCGGCCATGCCGGTGAGCGTCGTCGGCTCCTTCAACGACTGGCAGCCCCTGCGCAACCCGCTCAAGGTGCGCCCCGACGGCAGCGCCACGGCGATGGTCACCGTGCCCGTCGGAACCCGCATCCACTTCCGCTACCTCGGCGCGAACGGTCAGTGGTTCGACGACATCGACGCCGAGACGATCACGCCCGAGGGCGGCCAGCTGGTCGTCTGAACCCGGGGCCGCCGCGGACGACCGTCGCGGCGGCCCCGCCGCGATCCTGGTGCGCGGGCATCAACGGCGCTGCCCGCGCACCACGTCACCGCCCCGAGCCCCCGCGGGCGGGCGGCCCTGCCGTGCGGCAGGAGGAACCGGCGCATCAGCCCTCGAACGCGAAGAGCTCGCCCGCCGCGTCGGCGACGTGGGCCTTGGCGCGCGCGCCCACGCTCAGCGACACGTAGAGGCGGCGCGCCGCGTCGGCGGGGTCGTACGCCTCGTAGACGAGGTGGTCGTTCGCGAGCTGCGTGACGGTGGTGCGGGCGCGCACCAGCCAGGGGTTGCGACGTCTGATCGAGATGAGCTGCTGGTGACGGCGCAGCATGCCGGCGCCGAGCCCCGAGAGCTCCCCCGGGCCGGCTGGCATGGCCGGACGCACCTCGTCGTCGCCCCAGGGGCGGTCGTACTTGACGCCGTGGAAGCCCTGCTCGTCACCGTAGTAGATGCTCGGGATACCGCCGACGGTGAGGAGCACGACGGCCGCCAGGACGGCCTTCGCGTCCCCCACCCGGCTGGCGATGCGGGTGGTGTCGTGGTTGCCGAGGAAGGTCATCGGGACGAAGTCCTCGACGAAGCCGTTGTGCCGCGCGAGGGTCCAGTCGAGTTCGTAGAAGTTCTCCGCGGCCAGACTGCTCCAGATGGCCTTCCACAGCTCGTACTCGGTGAGCGAGTCCATCGTCGAGTCGGCGACGATCCGCGCGTAGTCGCCGTGGATGACCTCCCCCCAGACGAAGGCCCGCGGGTGGGAGGCCCGTACCTCGGCGAGCACCGGCGCCCAGAAGGACGGCGGCACGGCGTAGGCGGCGTCCAGCCGCCAGGCGTCGACGCCGAACTCGAGCCAGTGGTTCATGACCCGCGTCACGAGCTCGCGCACCGCCGGGCTGTCGTGGTTGAGCCGGACGAGGTCGTCGCTGCCCTCGAAATTGAGGCGCGTCGGCGGGTTCGTCGACCAGTCGATGTGGAACATGTCGGCGGTCGGGGAGCCGGGGCCGCCGGACAGGGCCGCGAGCAGGGCCGGGTGGGCGGCGCTCACATGGTTGAAGACGCCGTCGAGGGCCACGCGGATGCCGCGCTCGTGGCAGGCCGCCACGAGGTGCGCCAGGTCGTCCTCGTCGCCCAGGCGCGGGTCGACGCGGAAGTGGTCGAGGGTGTCGTAGCCGTGCGAGACCGACTCGAAGATCGGACCGAGGGCCAGGCCGTTGCAGCCGATCGACAGCAGGTAGTCGAGCCATCCCTCCAGCGCGGGCAGGCGGTGCTCCAGAGGACGCCGCCCGTCGGCGGGCCGGGTGGAGGCGCCGAGGAAGCCGAGCGGGTAGACGGCCCACCAGATCGTGTCGTCGCTCCAGCCGGACATCACGGGCTCCTCTCGTCGGGTGCACTCAGCACGGTCCAGCCACACTCTACGACCGGCCACGACCGGGAGGCGGCCCTAACTGGCCCAGTGACCGAGGAAGAACAGGCGCGCCCACCAGGCCATGAGCACCAGATCGGCCAGGACGACGAGCAGCAGCACGACCGAGCGCAGCAGATCGGCCCCCTTCGAGTCCGGACGGTGGGCGACGAGCCGGCCGATGCCGATGAACAGCGGGAACCACAGCAGGTCGCCGCGGTTGACGGACATGAACCAGGTGGCGGTCGTCAGGGCGAGGAGCTGGACGAGGACGTAGCCTGCCTGCGCCCAGGCCCGGCGGGCGAGGGCGACGAGCACGGTGACCAGTCCGATGACGACCGAGGCGATCTCGAAGCGGAAGATCCAGGCGCGCGTCGGCTCCTCGGGCCAGGCCGCCGGGTCGACGGCGAAGAGGGTGTTCTGGAAGCTCTGCCAGGGGTTCGTCCAGCTGCGGTCCCAGCCGGCCCGCTGGGCGGTGAACCAGGCGTCCCAGGCGCCGGTGATGTCGTGCAGGTGGGCGAAGAAGGCGACGACGACGAGCAGCGGCAGCGCGGCGATGGCGGCGTGCCGCAGCCGGTCGCGCGGCCCGGTCGTCCGCGTGCAGGGCGCGGCGCCCGGGGCGGTGGGCTCGCCGCCGGTCAGGGCGAGCAGGATGAGGCCGCCGACGAGGAAGACGCCGGAGATGCGGGTGGTGCAGGCGAACGCGGCGGCCAGGGACGCCCACCACCAGCGGCCGCGGCGGGCGAGCACCCAGGCCCACAGGCCGAAGGCGCAGAAGAGGGCCTCCGAGTAGCCGACGACGGTGAAGACGGCCATCGGCGCGAGCAGCCAGGCGATGGCCGCCCACTGACCGCCGAGACGGTCCATGGCGAGGGCCGCAACGAGGGAGGCGAGCGCGCACACGGCGGCGGTCGCCTCGACGGCGGGCAGGCCGAGCTGCGCGAGGGCGCGCATGACGAGCGGGACGCCCGGGAAGAAGGCCATGCTCAGCTGGTCGGCGTAGCCGCCGACCGCGATGGCCAGGTAGTGCTGGACGTCCCAGTTGCCGAGGGCCCGCGCCGCCGTCGTGCCGTTGGCACGGACGGTGTGCAGCAGCACCGCGGCGAGCAGGGCGCGGGTGCAGGCCCAGACCATGACGACGACACGCGTGGCGCCTCCGGTGCGGCTGCGCGCGGCGCCCGCCGCGCGGGCGCCGAGGGTGAGGGTGCCGCCGGTGCCCGCGGTGCGCGGAGCGCTCACCGCGGGCACCCGTCGTGCCCGGCCGCGGGGAGGGGCGTCGGCGGGACGGGCGGGGCCTGCGGGACCGGCGGGGGCACCGCGTCGACGGCGTGGTCGAGAACGCCGCCGGTGAGGTCGTCGACGTGGCCGACCCGCACCGGGTCGTCCCAGGGGTTGAGCACGTCGTGGCAGACCTGGGCGGCCAGCCACAGCTGGACGCCGATGCGCAGGAGCGTCGCGCCCCAGTAGAGGGCGTCGGCGCCGGTGCCGGGGCCCAGCACGCCGTCGAGGAAGCCCCAGACCGCGAAGAAGTAGACCAGTTCGGCGATGTTCCACACGGCCCAGTCGAAGACCCTCGGCCGGGCCATGACGACGAAGGGCAGCAGCCACAGGGCGCACTGCGGGGCGTAGGCCTTGGTGCACACGGCGAAGGCGATGAGCACGAGCAGGATCACCTGCGCGGTGCGGGGGCGGCGCGGCGCCCGGCGCACGAGGAGGGCGATGGCGCACAGGGCGGCCGCCATGAGCAGGAGGCACACCGCGTTGACGCCGGGCACCCGCAGCCCCATGAGCTCGAAGACGTACCACAGCGAGCCGAGGTCGGCGCCGCGGCCGATGCTGCTCGACCAGTACAACGACCAGCCGTGCGGGTCGGTGAGGAGCAGCGGCGCGTTGATGAGCGCCCAGGCCGCGGCGAAACCGCCGAGACAGGCGCGCCAGGCGCCCATGCGGGCGCCGCGCCGGCACACGAGGGCCAGGGCGACGAGGACGAGGACGGGGAAGAACTTCGTCGAGAAGGCCGCACCGAGCGCGACGCCGGCGACCAGGGGGCGGCACCGGGCCCAGGCGAGGACCCCGAGGCCGACGAGCGCGACCGCGAGCATGTCCCAGTTGATGAGGCCGGAGGCCATGACGACGGGCGCGGCCGCGACGAGCAGCGCGTCGAAGCTGCGCGTCGCGACGCCCTGGGTGGCCCAGCTGGCCGAGCCGGCGCCCAGCTCGGCCTGGACGACGACGACCGCCAGGAAGGAGACGAACAGGACGACGGCGGTGAGGACGAAGAACAGGTAGGAGGCGTCGAGCTGCTCCTGGCCGGTGGCCGAGGCGCCGACGTCGGCGCCGAACAGCCCGGTGAGCCAGCGGCAGACCGCGACGAGGGCGCCGACCAGTGGCGGATGGGTGAGGCCGGCCTCGGAGTAGAGCCCGGCGCCCGTGGCGACGCCGTTGCCCTGGTAGAGGAGGGGGATGTCGGAGTAGCACAGGCGGGCGTACGTGTTGACCGTCGTGCCGTAGACGTGCTGCTGGCAGGGGACCTGGCGCAGCATGAGGACGACCCAGGACAGCCCGGCGATGAGGATCGACCAGGGCAGGGGGTTGAACCAGAGCCCCCAGGGGCGCGCATGGGCCCCCACCGGGCCGCCGATGCGCTCCGTCAGACGTGCCGCTCCGTTCATGGCGTCCATCCTGCCAGTCGCCGGTGGCGGGGGCGGGCGATGCCCACTTCCCCGCCGTCAGTACGACCTGCCGCCGCCCGAGCGGCCCGTCCCGCGGCGCTCGGGCGGCGCTGGAGCGGCCGATCGGCGCCATGGACCGCCGGCCCGGGACGCAGCGGCGGGCCTGCGCGCGTCACCGGCGCGGCTCAGGTGTGATTGGGGCTGGGGACGCCGCCGATGCCGGGGGCGGGATCACTGCCGCCGGGGGCGTTGTTGTCGTCGTCCCCGCCGCCCTCACCGGTGCCGCCGTTGCCCTGCTGCTCCTGGGTGGCGGCCGGCTCCTCGGTCGGATAGAACGTCGGGTAGGAGTAGCTCTGGTTGCTCGTCGGGTAGGAGTAGCTCTGGTTGCTCGTCGGGTAGGAGCTCTGGCTGCTCGTCGGGGCGTAGGTGGCGTTGTTGCCCGAGCTCGCGCCGATGTTGTTGAGCGCGGGGAAGGACTTGTAGTCCATGCCCGCGGTGGCGGCCTCCATGTAGTCCTCCCAGGTGTTGGCCGGGTAGAGGGCCGAGCTGAAGGAGCCGTACGGCGAGTAGGGGTTGAGGTCGGCGTTGCCGTCGCCGGCGACGAACATGACCGCCGTCGAGACCTGCCTCGTCGCGCCGACGAACCAGGCCGAGATCGTCTCGGCGTCGCCGTCGTCCTTGGTGCCGGTCTTGGCGATGACCTCGCGGCCCAGCTGGCCGGCCGTCGTGCCGGTGCCGCTCGTGACAACGGACTTGAGGGCGGTCTGGGCGTTCCGCGCGACGTTCTCGTCGATCGCCTGGGAGGACGCCGTGTCGCCGCTGTGGAGCGTCGCGCCGCTCGCATCGGTGACGCTCTGCACGACGTGCGTGGAGTTGACCTTGCCGTCGTTGGCGATCGTCGCGAAGCCGGTGGCGTTCGACAGCGGGCTCACCTGGGCGGTGCCCAGCGCGATGCGGTTGTTGATGTCCCAGCCGTCGCCGGTGGGGACGCCGGCCGCGTTGGCCATGTCGACGACCGACTGCGGGCCGTTGTCCATGGTCGTCACGAGGTCGGTGAAGGCCGTGTTCATCGAGTACGAGGTGGCCTTGAGCAGGGTGACGTTGCCGTAGTTGACGTTGGAGTCGTTGTGCACGACGACCGAGTCGCCGGTCGGCGTGAAGGTGCTGCCGTTGAGGGTCGTGCCCAGGCCGAAGCCCTGGTTGAGGCCGGCGAGCAGCGCCCAGGCCTTGAAGGTGGACGCCGACGGGCGTGCGGTGGTGGCCCAGTTGATCTGGGAGGACAGGTAGTCGGGGCCGCCGTAGAGGGCGTAGACCTCGCCCGTGCCGACCGCCACCGAGGCGATGCCGATGTGCAGATCGGACTCGGACAGGCCGTCGGTCCTGGCGTTGGCGACGGCGCGCTTCGTGTAGTCCTGCGCGGTCCTGACCGCCGAGTCCTGCATGGCCGAGTCGAAGGTCGTGACGATCTTCAGGCCGCCGCCGGAGATCTGCTCGTCGGTGAGGCCGGCGTCGAGCAGCTCGTTCTGCACCATCGTCATGAGGAAGCCGTTGGGGCCGCTGTAGGTGTCGTCCTCGGAGACGGGCGCCGTCTCGGGCAGGGAGCCGTAGGCGGCGTCGTGGTCGGCCTGGCTGATGTTGCCGGCCTCGAGCATGCCGTCGAGCACGTACTGGTAGCGCTCGAGCAGGGCGGACGAGGCCTCGTCGCCGTTGGACGGGTCGAGCGCCGAGGGGCTGTTGACGAGCGAGGCGAGCATGGCCGACTGGGCCACGTCGAGGCTGGCCGCGTCCGTGTTGAACCAGGTCTCGGCGGCCTTCTCGATGCCGTAGGCGCCGCGGCCGAAGTAGACGGTGTTGAGGTAGCCGGAGAGGATCTCCTCCTTGGAGACCGTCCTGTTGATCTTCACCGCGAGCGCCAGCTCCTTGAGCTTGCGACTCATCGTCTGGGCGCTCGTGAGGTAGCGGATCTTGATGTACTGCTGGGTGATCGTCGAGCCGCTCTGCAGCTCCTCGCCGCGGGCGATGGCCCACAGGGAGCGGAACATGCCCTTCGGCGAGATGCCGTGGTTGGTCCAGAAGGTGCGGTCCTCGGCGGCGATGATCGCGTTCTTCATGGGCTCGGCCATGGTCGAGTAGTCGACCTCGGTGCGGTTCTGCACCGACAGCTCGCCGAGCTTCGTCGTGCCGTCGCGGTAGTAGATGCTCGTCGTCTGCGTCGTGTAGTCCTCGTTGGGCTCGGGCAGGTCGACGGAGAGGTAGAAGATGCCCGACACGATGAGCGCGAGGACGATGATGCCGGCCAGCACCATCCCGGCGATGCCGGCGATGCGCTTCTTCCCGCCGCCCCTGCTCTTCTTGCCGCCCTTGCCGGCGGCCTTCACCGGACGACGAGGGGTGCTCCTGTTGTCAGCCATAGATGTCCTCAACTGTCTGCTGGTGCCGCGGCGGGCGGCGACGGTGGCCATCGCCCAGTGTGTAGGACGAGAGCATGAAGTTCCATCCGCAGTCGGGGCAGACCTCGACCTCCCGGACGGTGAACTCGCCGAACCGGGTCTCCATCTCGTCCAGCTCCGCGGGCTGCTTGATGCGTCCCGAGAACTGTCCGAGCTGGTCGCCGAACACGTAGTTCAGCACGCTCAGGCGCCCGCCGGCGCAGACCGGGCAGGCGGAGCCGGACGGAACGCCGTGGTGGAGGGCCGAGCGGATGAGGAGTGGATCCGCGTCGCACGGATCGGACTCCATCATGACGGCATCGGGGCGTCGCATCGCCTCGAGCGTCGCCCGACGCCGCAACGCATGACTTACCACCTGACGCTGTGTCCGCATGAATCCAAGGGTAACTGCGCCGGCCGGCTCGGGGCACCCGGGCGTCATGAGAGGTCACGCGGGGGTTGAGGAGGGCGGCGGCCGAGGAGGGCGCGGACGAGGGGCGACGGGCCCTCGACGGGCGGGCGCGGGACCGGCGGGCGGGGCGCGAACGTCCTGCTCCTGCCGACCCGGCCCCCACCAGGCGCGGGCCGCTTCGAGCGGGGCCGGAAGGACGGAAGCGGGACAACCGAGAACCGACCGCCGGAGGGTTCGGCGCGGGGCCGGCCACCGGCTACACTGTGAGGCGCCGTTGCGCGCTCCGCCGCCCGTGCGGGGCCCGTTCCGGGGCATTAGCTCAGCTGGTAGAGCGACGGCTTTGCAAGCCGTAGGTCAGGGGTTCGAGTCCCCTATGCTCCACCCCACGCACGAGGTGGAGTGATGTAGGTTTTTCAGGTAGTGGTTGATGGGTGGTCTCGGGCTGCTGTCTTGTG
>ERZ773022.225-NODE-225-length-50827-cov-24.077956_pt1 | contig 50827 bp, 41 predicted proteins | sample MGYA00580839_ERZ773022 | MGnify/ENA primary metagenome ERZ773022 (study PRJEB29015, sample SAMEA2738020) | human oral metagenome | biome: human oral; feature: human-associated habitat; material: dental | place: China | collected 2044 ... | reverse complement strand
CGCCCACTAGACCCACAACACGCCGCCTAAAGCACCACGTTTGCGCCTATAGCCCGAAAACGACGAGGGTGGCCCGCCTGCCCGGGGATTGCTCCCAGGTGGGCTGGCTACCACCCTCATATGTAGGATTATCCCTGCTCACACGGGAATACACAACCCCGATGAGTTAGCTCCGGCCCAAACTGACTCATCCCCACTCACGTAGGGAAAACCTGGGAATCAATCGCCAATCCCCTTTGATACACGGCTCATCCCCGCCCACGCGGGGAAAACGGAAGGTCTCGCGGCCCACCAGTCAGGCCAGGGGGCTCATCCCCACTCACGCAGGGAAAACATCCACTGACACCCGTCGGCTTGCGGTGCCGCCGCCTCATCCCCACTCACGCAGGGAAAACATCGTCGTGTCGACACCGACTATTATCAGGCAGGGCTCATCCCCGCTCACGCGGGGAAAACGATGTCGTCGAGGAATTCCTCAAACAGCGCCCGGGCTCATCCCCGCTCACGCGGGGAAAACTTTTCGGTCACCTCCACGATCAGGAAACGGCGGGGCTCATCCCCGCTCACGCGGGGAAAACCGCGGACTCATCGAGCACCTGGGCGAGGCCCAGTGGCTCATCCCCACTCACGCGGGGAAAACAACGCGCCTAGGCCGTAGAGGCGTAGCTGGGGGGGCTCATCCCCGCTCACGCGGGGAAAACGCAGACGTCGAGCGCGATCCTAAGATGGGGGGAGGCTCATCCCCGCTCACGCGGGGAAAACTACCGTCGCACAGGAGCCAGCCCGCCGGGGCAGGGCTCATCCCCGCTCACGCGGGGAAAACAGCATGCCGGTAAAGCTATCAATGCCACCGCCGGGCTCATCCCCGCTCACGCGGGGAAAACCACCTTGGGTGCTCATCGGATCAGAAGATTGAGGGCTCATCCCCGCTCACGCGGGGAAAACAATGACCGAATCTGGTTGCGCACAGCCCTGTCCGGCTCATCCCCGCTCACGCGGGGAAAACTTCCAGCTCCTTGACGGGAATCGCGTTGCGATTGGCTCATCCCCGCTCACGCGGGGAAAACAAGAAGTCCAAGAAGTAGGAGGGACGATGCCTGGGCTCATCCCCGCTCACGCGGGGAAAACATGCCGCGCGCGTCGCTTCGGGCACTGTTGGGGGGCTCATCCCCGCTCACGCGGGGAAAACACCCCCGAGGACCGCGCCCGCTTGCGTATCCAGGGCTCATCCCCGCTCACGCGGGGAAAACGGACGCGACCGCGATTGCGGTGAGCTTCTTGGGGGCTCATCCCCGCTCACGCGGGGAAAACGAGTACGTCACATGGCTGCGCGCCGCCCAGGCGGGCTCATCCCCGCTCACGCGGGGAAAACCTCACGCCCGCGGGCGTCCTGGTAATCGAAGGAGGCTCATCCCCGCTCACGCGGGGAAAACGCATCCATCGACGCCAAGGCCGCCGAACTCGGCGGCTCATCCCCGCTCACGCGGGGAAAACGCTCCACGGGAGATTGACGGCGAGGCGGGGCCTGGGCTCATCCCCGCTCACGCGGGGAAAACTCAATGGCGGCCTTGATTGCGTCGAGCTTGGCGGGCTCATCCCCGCTCACGCGGGGAAAACGGTCACGAGGAGAGCATGCAGATCCCCGGCCTGGGCTCATCCCCGCTCACGCGGGGAAAACCTACGCCTGGCGGAAACAGGACTGGACGTGCTGGGCTCATCCCCGCTCACGCGGGGAAAACCGCAGACCTCCTACAGGTAGATATTCAGGTTTCGGCTCATCCCCGCTCACGCGGGGAAAACTCATTTCGCGCATGGTGTTGGTTTCCGGTCTGGGGCTCATCCCCGCTCACGCGGGGAAAACTCCCTCACCGTCCCCAGGAGGTACAGGCGGCGGGGCTCATCCCCGCTCACGCGGGGAAAACCGGGCGCGGTGACGGTGGGGGCGTGGGCGAGGGGGCTCATCCCCGCTCACGCGGGGAAAACGCCCATTCCCGCAGTAGATACGCGAACGACGGAGGCTCATCCCCGCTCACGCGGGGAAAACCTCTGCGCTCATCGACGGATCGGGACAAAAGGGCTCATCCCCGCTCACGCGGGGAAAACTTGCTGTTCGATAACGTCGGCAAGGACATCCCGGGCTCATCCCCGCTCACGCGGGGAAAACAGGAGGGGCAAGTGACGACGTACACGGACCCCGGGCTCATCCCCGCTCACGCGGGGAAAACTCCAGCTCAGCGCGGGTATCGATGGTGCTCATGGGCTCATCCCCGCTCACGCGGGGAAAACGCGCCCAACGGTATCAAGAACTTCGCCGACGGCGGCTCATCCCCGCTCACGCGGGGAAAACATAGGGGCGCGCCGTCGTCTTCCCAGTCGCCGGGGCTCATCCCCGCTCACGCGGGGAAAACGGAAATGGCCCCACTGCGGCAAACCCGATGTACGGCTCATCCCCGCTCACGCGGGGAAAACAAGGTCCCAACATGAACTGCATTGCACGCCCCGGGCTCATCCCCGCTCACGCGGGGAAAACGTGAGCCACGCGTCCGACGCGCTGTTGATCTGGGGCTCATCCCCGCTCACGCGGGGAAAACCCGCGCGGATGATGACAGGTGTGCCCATTTGGGGGCTCATCCCCGCTCACGCGGGGAAAACATCTGCCCGAGGATCGCCTCGCTGCGCTTGCGCGGCTCATCCCCGCTCACGCGGGGAAAACCTCGCGGGTGTAGCGGGCCGGGCGGCGTCGGCGGGCTCATCCCCGCTCACGCGGGGAAAACGCGTACACGGTCGCCTTGTGGCGCCGTAGCGCGGGCTCATCCCCGCTCACGCGGGGAAAACCGCTCGTAATTGGATATCGAGCGCTGAGTCGCGGGCTCATCCCCGCTCACGCGGGGAAAACAATCATCTTGACTTGCCTCATCCCCTCCCGATGGGCTCATCCCCGCTCACGCGGGGAAAACCGCACGCGCGGCGTCACGACCCCCGGTTTCCAGGGCTCATCCCCGCTCACGCGGGGAAAACGGGTAGGGGTTGCGGGAGTTGTGGGGGTAGAGGGGCTCATCCCCGCTCACGCGGGGAAAACCGGTTTAGTGCGGCTGTGCTTCGAGCTTTCGGAGGCTCATCCCCGCTCACGCGGGGAAAACGTATCCGCGCGCGGCCGAGTAGCCTCGCTGCTGGGCTCATCCCCGCTCACGCGGGGAAAACCTCGCCGGGGGCATCTACTGCACCCTCGGTGAGGGCTCATCCCCGCTCACGCGGGGAAAACGCGCTCGCGGGTAAGGCGGCGGACGAGCTGGTGGGCTCATCCCCGCTCACGCGGGGAAAACGCGGACGGCGATATTCTGATCACGTGGGAGAACGGCTCATCCCCGCTCACGCGGGGAAAACCGAGATCGCGCGCGCCGAAGACGTCAACGCGAAGGCTCATCCCCGCTCACGCGGGGAAAACTCCTACGCCGCGACTATCGCCGCCATGTTCGCGGGCTCATCCCCGCTCACGCGGGGAAAACGAGGGGCAGCGTGTTTCGACGCTCGCGCACGAGGGCTCATCCCCGCTCACGCGGGGAAAACTCGCGCCCGTCATCCCCACCCTCACGGAGATCAGGCTCATCCCCGCTCACGCGGGGAAAACGAGTGGGTTTGCGCGCCGCAGGCTGGGGGCGGGGGCTCATCCCCGCTCACGCGGGGAAAACACGCGGTGGACGAATCTGGTGGCGCAGGAGCCGGGCTCATCCCCGCTCACGCGGGGAAAACCAATGACCACCATCGCCCCGGAGACGATCACCGTGGCTCATCCCCGCTCACGCGGGGAAAACCGGGCAACGTCGTCGCCGTAGCCGGGAAGCGGCGGGCTCATCCCCGCTCACGCGGGGAAAACGCATGCGCTGCGGTCCGGGAGGGGGGATGTGCAGGCTCATCCCCGCTCACGCGGGGAAAACGAGACACCGGATGAGATGGCGGCCGTGATGCCGGGCTCATCCCCGCTCACGCGGAGAAAACACGCCCGCGCCCTCACCGGCGTTCTCCTCGACGGGCTCATCCCCGCTCACGCGGGGAAAACGAACCGTGGCAGGCCACGTCGTCAAGGTATCCGGGCTCATCCCCGCTCACGCGGGGAAAACGTCGGCGCCAATGGCGAAATGAACGAACCACGCGGCTCATCCCCGCTCACGCGGGGAAAACGCTTTGGCGAGGACTTTGGCGGCTTCGGTTGGGGGCTCATCCCCGCTCACGCGGGGAAAACGGCAATGTTCTCGACGACCAGACCGGGGAGTGGGGCTCATCCCCGCTCACGCGGGGAAAACGTCGGGGGTGGGTTCGGTGGGCATGTGATGGTGGGCTCATCCCCGCTCACGCGGGGAAAACAGAGCGCGCGGCATCCTCAACGCCGGGATGAGCGGCTCATCCCCGCTCACGCGGGGAAAACACGCCGCCCCTCACTCCACCCGTGAACAAATTGGGCTCATCCCCGCTCACGCGGGGAAAACGATTGAGGTACGCCGATCGAGCGGTTCCCTTGGGGCTCATCCCCGCTCACGCGGGGAAAACCGGGAATAACCAGCCTGGCCCGCGCGCCTCAAGGGCTCATCCCCGCTCACGCGGGGAAAACTGGATCGGCTCAATCGACGAATTCAACGACTGAGGCTCATCCCCGCTCACGCGGGGAAAACCGGCGCGACTCCTGCTCGATGGAGCGCATGCGGGGCTCATCCCCGCTCACGCGGGGAAAACCGGACCTGCGTGAACAGATGCGGCCCAGCAAGGGGCTCATCCCCGCTCACGCGGGGAAAACTTGTCGCGGCGTCGGTGAGCCGTAGGACTGGGAGGCTCATCCCCGCTCACGCGGGGAAAACGCAGGGTCGGATGAGTAGAGCCGGAAGGCTCCTGGCTCATCCCCGCTCACGCGGGGAAAACACGGCCGCGTCGAGGCGGGCAATGGACAGGGCGGGCTCATCCCCGCTCACGCGGGGAAAACCCCCACCTTGGCTGCAAAGTCCCCAAGGTGGGCGGCTCATCCCCGCTCACGCGGGGAAAACAGGTCGAGGCGCTGGCGCAAGCCCGCCACCACGGGCTCATCCCCGCTCACGCGGGGAAAACTTCACCGTCCCGGACCTGCGCGGTCGGTTCCTGGGCTCATCCCCGCTCACGCGGGGAAAACCGAGCGGAAACCTTCCTGGTTCTGCTCGATGCGGGCTCATCCCCGCTCACGCGGGGAAAACCATCGTGCCGGATTGGGCGGCGAGGCATACGGCGGCTCATCCCCGCTCACGCGGGGAAAACGCACCGACGCGACCTCCACGAGCGCGAGGGAGCGGCTCATCCCCGCTCACGCGGGGAAAACCCTATGAACAGATGCTCGGCACCGCAAAGGTTGGGCTCATCCCCGCTCACGCGGGGAAAACGGCGGGCGATCAGCATGTCGGCGCTGGCCTTCGGGCTCATCCCCGCTCACGCGGGGAAAACACCTGGTCGAGGATGGCGAGAATTTCGTCGACGGGCTCATCCCCGCTCACGCGGGGAAAACGCGGATTCCAGGTTGGCCGTCACGCGCCCCAAGGGCTCATCCCCGCTCACGCGGGGAAAACGAACGGCCTCGCTCCCTCACCTGGGCGGGGCCGGGCTCATCCCCGCTCACGCGGGGAAAACACCGAGCGAACGAAATCAACGCTGGGGTTGACGGGCTCATCCCCGCTCACGCGGGGAAAACACGACGCCGAATCGGTCGAACTGCGCGAGTCCCGGCTCATCCCCGCTCACGCGGGGAAAACGGGGTGATCGCCGCGCCACGTGTCGATTGTGAGGGCTCATCCCCGCTCACGCGGGGAAAACCGCGTCCGAGGGGCGGATTGGATTCCAGAGAGCGGCTCATCCCCGCTCACGCGGGGAAAACGGGCGAGCGGCGCAAACGCAGCCGCGAGGTTCGGGCTCATCCCCGCTCACGCGGGGAAAACGCGCACATCGCCATTTTCCCCGTCATGCGGGGCGGCTCATCCCCGCTCACGCGGGGAAAACGCTTATTTCGACTGGATTGCGACAATTAACGAAGGCTCATCCCCGCTCACGCGGGGAAAACGCCGTCACGCGCCCGCTCGCCGGGACCATGGCCGGCTCATCCCCGCTCACGCGGGGAAAACCGATCAATCCAGGCAACGGTGACGGCACCGTACGGCTCATCCCCGCTCACGCGGGGAAAACGACAGCGAACGAGCGAATGCCATCAGACGGCGCGGCTCATCCCCGCTCACGCGGGGAAAACCGGGGCCGTCCAGGTAGAAACAGGGCAGCCCCGGGCTCATCCCCGCTCACGCGGGGAAAACCACCCACCCGTGAGGGGCCTCGATTGTGAGGCGGGCTCATCCCCGCTCACGCGGGGAAAACGGTCTGGAGTTTCGCGCTCGCGGCTGATGCGAGGGCTCATCCCCGCTCACGCGGGGAAAACCTGATCCGCGCCTTCAGCTCTGTTTGCAGTGCGGGCTCATCCCCGCTCACGCGGGGAAAACCGCGACGCACCGCGCAGGCCGGCGACCTCACCGGGCTCATCCCCGCTCACGCGGGGAAAACTTGATTGGCGTGGCCGCCGACCTCGCCGCCCAGGGCTCATCCCCGCTCACGCGGGGAAAACGAGCGTGACCCGTACAGTGATGAAACGCTGTCCGGCTCATCCCCGCTCACGCGGGGAAAACACGAGGACGATGGGGTTAGCGGCCATCACGGCGGGCTCATCCCCGCTCACGCGGGGAAAACATCTTCGTTGCCCTCTACCAGAACAACGAAACGGGCTCATCCCCGCTCACGCGGGGAAAACGGGCGGCACTCGATCCCGATTGTGCGGGCGTTGGGCTCATCCCCGCTCACGCGGGGAAAACCCTCAGCCTCCAGGCGTACTATCCGCTACCCGGGGCTCATCCCCGCTCACGCGGGGAAAACTCCCACCCAGCTGCTCGGTTGAGTTTCAGGCGGGGCTCATCCCCGCTCACGCGGGGAAAACTAGCTAGAGCCGTCGCAGTTCGCGAGCCAGCAGGGCTCATCCCCGCTCACGCGGGGAAAACCGACCTTCCTTCCATCGCCTAGATTACGGCATCGGCTCATCCCCGCTCACGCGGGGAAAACATGATTGTATTCTCGCCCGCCGCCGCGACTTGGTGGCTCATCCCCGCTCACGCGGGGAAAACGACTTACCGGCCCCGATGAGGAGGGAACCGAGGGGCTCATCCCCGCTCACGCGGGGAAAACGCTTGCAGTCCGATCCGTTCGTGACGTCGGTGCGGCTCATCCCCGCTCACGCGGGGAAAACTGGATCATGGCCCGCGAGGCCTCCGCGCCGCCCGGCTCATCCCCGCTCACGCGGGGAAAACCCCTCATTGACCTGCTTGCCGACGGTGACGGTGGGCTCATCCCCGCTCACGCGGGGAAAACGTTTCCTTTGATTTTCTGCCCTTTCCGGCCCGTGGCTCATCCCCGCTCACGCGGGGAAAACCGTCTGCGTGACATGCAAGCGCTGCCCGAAGTTGGGCTCATCCCCGCTCACGCGGGGAAAACAGCCTTGACCTCCGAGAAGTTTCCCTCGTTCCGGGCTCATCCCCGCTCACGCGGGGAAAACAGGGCGCGCGGCGTCCTCAATGCCGGGATGAGCGGGCTCATCCCCGCTCACGCGGGGAAAACTCGGGGTAGTCCTCCGGGGGGCGTCGATTCCCGGGCTCATCCCCGCTCACGCGGGGAAAACCCACTCGGTAGGCGAAGCAGGCGGTCGGCTCCGGGCTCATCCCCGCTCACGCGGGGAAAACGTCCGGGAGGGGCGTCTCGTCGGTGATGGTCAGGGCTCATCCCCGCTCACGCGGGGAAAACTTATCAACGGCATCACTTCCATGATCGGGTCGGGGCTCATCCCCGCTCACGCGGGGAAAACTGGGTTGATGAAACGGCGAGGACGACCGTGATGGGCTCATCCCCGCTCACGCGGGGAAAACCATGGAACGGCATCTGGGCACTCGCGACGAGCGGGCTCATCCCCGCTCACGCGGGGAAAACTCCAAGCTCCAGGCAGCGCTCAACGAAGGGCGGGGCTCATCCCCGCTCACGCGGGGAAAACGTCATACCGATCGCCACGCAGATCGGACAAGCGGGCTCATCCCCGCTCACGCGGGGAAAACTCCCACAGGCTCGGGGGCACCGAGTACCCCGAGGGCTCATCCCCGCTCACGCGGGGAAAACTCGTGCCGTCCTGATTCTTGGCATATCCGAGGGGGCTCATCCCCGCTCACGCGGGGAAAACTTTCGCAGCCCGGTTCGGGCTGGGTGTCGCGGGGGCTCATCCCCGCTCACGCGGGGAAAACCCGGCGACCGCGCGTCGGATCGCCTGCCAGGTGGGCTCATCCCCGCTCACGCGGGGAAAACGTGCGAGTGAACGGCGATCACCGGGGCGCGGGCGGCTCATCCCCGCTCACGCGGGGAAAACCTGTCCACGTATCAGGCGTGTGTGGGGCGCGCGGGCTCATCCCCGCTCACGCGGGGAAAACACATTCGAGGTCGCAACGCTCGGCGCGCCGCCGGGCTCATCCCCGCTCACGCGGGGAAAACATCATCACCGCCGTCATAGGCGTCCTCAGCCAGGGCTCATCCCCGCTCACGCGGGGAAAACGCGAGGTATTGGCGAGGACTGAGACGATGACGGGGCTCATCCCCGCTCACGCGGGGAAAACTTCCCGAGGCGGGAATTCATGGCGATCCAGTTGGGCTCATCCCCGCTCACGCGGGGAAAACTGACCTCGGGGGCGGGGTTGCTCATGAGCGGTGGGCTCATCCCCGCTCACGCGGGGAAAACCAGGACGAGAACATCATCAACCTGAGCAAGCAGGGCTCATCCCCGCTCACGCGGGGAAAACGTCCCGAGGCATCGAACGAAGACTACGAGACCGGGCTCATCCCCGCTCACGCGGGGAAAACTAGGTTCGGGTGCCATGGTGATAGGCCTTTCAGGGCTCATCCCCGCTCACGCGGGGAAAACGTTTTCGTGTCAGGTCTGAGGACGGCGTTGAGGGGCTCATCCCCGCTCACGCGGGGAAAACCGCGCCTCCTCGCGCCGTAACCGTCTACAACTGGGCTCATCCCCGCTCACGCGGGGAAAACGTCGGTGGTTGCGCCGCCCACGAGGGCGGTGGCGGCTCATCCCCGCTCACGCGGGGAAAACCTTCCTAGTGGTTGGCAGTGAGGTTCAGGCGGGGGCTCATCCCCGCTCACGCGGGGAAAACCCCGCGACGCCTACCAGCTCGTGCGAGACGGTGGGCTCATCCCCGCTCACGCGGGGAAAACTACATCAGAGCACCTCCATCGGATCATGCACGAGGCTCATCCCCGCTCACGCGGGGAAAACGCCGAGGACCGCCAGGCCGCCCTCAAAAAGATGGGCTCATCCCCGCTCACGCGGGGAAAACCAACCTGTCTGAGGACGACAGCAGCTTCTGGCGGGCTCATCCCCGCTCACGCGGGGAAAACGGGCCCCCCGACTGGCTGTACTGGCCGATGATGGGCTCATCCCCGCTCACGCGGGGAAAACCGCCCTAGACTTCAACCCGCTTCACACGCTGGGGGCTCATCCCCGCTCACGCGGGGAAAACGATTACGGTCGCGTAGGCCACGCGGGGGCCGCCGGCTCATCCCCGCTCACGCGGGGAAAACAGCGCACGGGAGAGGGCGGCCCCGCACTCGGCGGGCTCATCCCCGCTCACGCGGGGAAAACCGAGGGTGGCTTGGTTGGCGCGGCCGGCGGCGGGGCTCATCCCCGCTCACGCGGGGAAAACGTCCACAAGGCCGTCAGGCCCGGCCCATGTGCCGGCTCATCCCCGCTCACGCGGGGAAAACGGCCTCCTGGTCACGGACCAGCCCGTAGTGGTGGGCTCATCCCCGCTCACGCGGGGAAAACCGCGTAGGGCCTTGACGCCGCCTTCGTTGAGGGGGCTCATCCCCGCTCACGCGGGGAAAACGGTGTGGGCGACGCCGAGGGCGACTACCCGATCAGGCTCATCCCCGCTCACGCGGGGAAAACAACGTCGCCTGGCATGACCCGGCGACGCCCACGGGCTCATCCCCGCTCACGCGGGGAAAACAAAATCGCGCGGCGATTTCGAGGCCAGCGTCGGGGCTCATCCCCGCTCACGCGGGGAAAACAGCGTTTGTGGCGTGCGGTGCCGGTGCGGGAGGGGCTCATCCCCGCTCACGCGGGGAAAACGGCACGGCCAGCCCGCAGGTCATGTGCGCCCAGGGCTCATCCCCGCTCACGCGGGGAAAACCGAATCATCACGGGTCGAACTTGCGTGATGACCGGCTCATCCCCGCTCACGCGGGGAAAACTAGTGGTTCGCGTTGCAGTAGAGCTGCCACCCGGGCTCATCCCCGCTCACGCGGGGAAAACTTCCCAGGCGGGTTTGAGGCCGAGGCCCCACCCGGCTCATCCCCGCTCACGCGGGGAAAACTGGGGTGATGAAACGGCGAGGACGACCGTGATGGGCTCATCCCCGCTCACGCGGGGAAAACTCGAGACCGTCGTCAACTGGCCGCGCGTGGTCGGGCTCATCCCCGCTCACGCGGGGAAAACTTCTCTCGTCCGGTGGGCCCTTCCCTCCCGGTGGGCTCATCCCCGCTCACGCGGGGAAAACATCATGGAGCAGACGGCCGACGCCCACGGCGCGGGCTCATCCCCGCTCACGCGGGGAAAACGAGTTGGCATCGATGGTGATCGTGCCGTCCTGGGGCTCATCCCCGCTCACGCGGGGAAAACATGGAGACCGACCCGACGCAGGCCGAGCGATTCGGCTCATCCCCGCTCACGCGGGGAAAACGATCCGCGCGCAAGGAGCGCCCGCAGCCCCGTGGGCTCATCCCCGCTCACGCGGGGAAAACACGCGGGCGGCGGTTTCCACCGTGAGCGCCACGGGCTCATCCCCGCTCACGCGGGGAAAACTCCGGCCCCGCGCGTGTATCCGGAGTGGGACGACGGCTCATCCCCGCTCACGCGGGGAAAACTACGCGACAAAGCGCAACCCGAACAACCCAACGGGCTCATCCCCGCTCACGCGGGGAAAACGTAGATCGGCGTCCGGGTAGGCCAGTGGATGAGCGGCTCATCCCCGCTCACGCGGGGAAAACTAAATTCACGGGTGCCCTCATCGAGGGATCTGGGGCTCATCCCCGCTCACGCGGGGAAAACTTCTGGTAGCTCATAAGCATGATTATAAGCAGCTGGCTCATCCCCGCTCACGCGGGGAAAACTGAGGACGGTGACGATGGCGTCGAGGGAGGCGGGGCTCATCCCCGCTCACGCGGGGAAAACTGCCGCCCGCGCCGATCGAGCCAAACGTCGCGGGGCTCATCCCCGCTCACGCGGGGAAAACCCTCGTGAACGCTGGCAGGAGCCTTATCCAGGGGGCTCATCCCCGCTCACGCGGGGAAAACGTCATTGGTCAGCTCCTCAGCGCCGTTGGCGAGGGCTCATCCCCGCTCACGCGGGGAAAACTGGTCATGAGGGTTCCTTTCGTGGGGGTGAGGGGGCTCATCCCCGCTCACGCGGGGAAAACCGCCGCCGTCTGCTTTCGCGCCGTATCGGGTGGGGCTCATCCCCGCTCACGCGGGGAAAACGTAGATCGGCGTTCTGGTCGGCCAGTAAATCAGGGCTCATCCCCGCTCACGCGGGGAAAACGCGCCACCCGCGTGAACGACCAGCAGATCACGGGGCTCATCCCCGCTCACGCGGGGAAAACAACAGTGTCGCGGCCCGCGTCCTTGACCCACATGGCTCATCCCCGCTCACGCGGGGAAAACTCGTAGTGGCTCATTGGTTTCTCCTTCGTTGAGGGCTCATCCCCGCTCACGCGGGGAAAACGTCTTCCAGGGCGCGGCTCACATTTTTGTGAGGGGCTCATCCCCGCTCACGCGGGGAAAACCTAAGCGCCTGGCTTCAAATGGTGTCCGGCCTGGGCTCATCCCCGCTCACGCGGGGAAAACAACAAGCTCGACGGCGCAGCAGAGGTCACCCCGGGCTCATCCCCGCTCACGCGGGGAAAACGGCTCGACCTCCGATGCCGTCGCCGCGCTCTCGGGCTCATCCCCGCTCACGCGGGGAAAACCGGCTTCGGCGGATGCAGGTAGCACGCAGTGGGGGCTCATCCCCGCTCACGCGGGGAAAACGCGGCCATGCAGGCCGCCCTGAACAACGGAGGCGGCTCATCCCCGCTCACGCGGGGAAAACTTGTAGGTGTCTTTCGTGCCTCCGGAGACCGCGGGCTCATCCCCGCTCACGCGGGGAAAACAAGCGTGTTCGTGGAGAGCTCGGTGAAATCAAGGGCTCATCCCCGCTCACGCGGGGAAAACCCCACCTTTGCGCGCACCTTGAAATGAGGCTGCGGCTCATCCCCGCTCACGCGGGGAAAACCCAATGGCGCTCGCGCACATGGCAGCCAAGCGAGGCTCATCCCCGCTCACGCGGGGAAAACCGCACCATGACTTTGCGCTTGGAGCGTGATGGCGGCTCATCCCCGCTCACGCGGGGAAAACGCGATCTCCAGCGGCGTCTCATCCGCCGTGTCCGGCTCATCCCCGCTCACGCGGGGAAAACGCGGTCGCGGCGATCCGAGCTCCGAACGTGGGGGGCTCATCCCCGCTCACGCGGGGAAAACGTCGGTTACTCATTGGAGGCCGCTCCGATCTCGGGCTCATCCCCGCTCACGCGGGGAAAACCCCGCCGAAGGCACCGACCGGGAACTGGACGCCGGCTCATCCCCGCTCACGCGGGGAAAACGGCAACCATGACGTCGGCGGCGGTCTTGGTCTGGGCTCATCCCCGCTCACGCGGGGAAAACGGGGGCTCGGGGTCCTTCGGGGGCTCGGGGTCCGGCTCATCCCCGCTCACGCGGGGAAAACTACACGGAGGCTCCCTTGTATGCGTCCCAGGTGGGCTCATCCCCGCTCACGCGGGGAAAACAACCCAGCAGCAGCTTGTTGATGTCCATGAAGGGGCTCATCCCCGCTCACGCGGGGAAAACTGACGGGCCGGGGGGAGAGCTCCTGCGGCTGGAGGCTCATCCCCGCTCACGCGGGGAAAACACTTCCTGACCTGCGCTTTTATCGTGCAGATCGGTCAGATCTTGGAAAGCCTTGAGCTTTGCGCTTCTTCTGAAAGTTACTCATTGATGGACGCTTACGCAACTGACGCGCCGCAGGATCGGGTTCGGAGTATTGGCCTCGGCCTTCGGAGTAGTAGGGGCGCATCATGAGCGTCAGCCCATCGAAATCGACGGGCTTCCAGGGATCACCCCACGTCAGAAACTCGAGGCCCTGTTCGTTGCGTGCCCGGTAGACCATGACGGCACGCCCTGTCTTCATGTTCTCGGTGACGATATCCCACAGGCGCTCACGGACCCGTGCGGACAACGTTCCTACGAATACCCCCGGGGAAATTTCCATCAACCATCGAGTCACGTGCCCGCGCAAACCTTCCGGGACAGCAGACAGCACGAGGACGATCACCAGGACCCGCTCTCCTCATACGCCACGCCCGCGGCAACTGTGCCCTCGCGGTCATCCCACAGTCGCAAGTCGTCGACGATCAGGTCCTCGTCCTCAACATCCAAGGCACCTGACACCGACAGCAGACCCTTGATGTCCGCGACACACCGCTCGAGCAGATGAAACTCTCGCACGGCATCGCGGACGGCCTTACGAGCGGCACTGCCCACGGCCTCGTCAGTCGGAGAAGCCGCGACATCAAAAGCGATCGGAATCGTGAGGTCGGCCTTGTACAGGTCCGCAATGTCGTACACAAATGACCGATAGTTCCCGTTGTGCACAAACCCCAGCCCGGGACTGCATCCCAGGGCGACGATGACCGCGTGGACAATCCCGTAGATCGCCGAATTCGCAGCCGAGAGAGCCTGATTCACAACCGAACCATCCTCATAGTTCTCGGGATCGTACTCGCGTCGATCCCAGGGCACCCCCGTACGCTGCGAGTGCTCACGATACAAGCGACGCACCCGAGCGCCCTCGCGTCCCCTCAGCTGCTGAAGACTCAGCTTCGACACGTCCTCACCCGCAAAGCGCATCAAGTACATGTTGCGCGCAACAGTCAGACGCATCGACGGATCACTCACCGCGCGCGCCTGTGCCTCCAACAACCTCGAGGAACGCGAGGGCGGTGAGCCGTGCGCGTAGTATCGCACCCCGTTCTCACCAACCCACACGATGGTCGATCCACTCTCGGAGAGGACAGACACCGCCGAGTGAGTGATCCGAACCCCGGGTCCCAGCAGCAGCACCGACAGCGCCGCCGCTGGGACGTGGGCGATTCCATGGCCATCAGCCACAGTGACCGCGTTCGAGTCACGATTGATCGTGCACCGCTCGACGTAGAGGAACGTCAACCGGTCCCGAACTCGCACCAAGTCTTTCGGATCTGGGGGCTTCGCCCCGGGGATCGGTCTCATGGCCGAGCCAAGGTCATCAAACCGCAGCCGTAGGCCTTCCCGCGGCCGATTCCGTGAGTGAGGGCTCGGCGTAGAGCCTCAGTGTCCGTCACCTCAAGGACACCCTCGAAGGTAGCGACCCCGAGGGTCACGCGACGCTCCCCACGCTTAAACTCAGCGATACTGCGTTCAACACCGTTGACCAGCAGATTCGCACCGTCGACACGTTGCCCGTCGCTGTCCTCGAGAACCGGCAGGTCACCACCAAGCTCAGCGGAGGTGAGCACCCTGAACCCGCATTTCTCAGCGCGTTCGAGGACCCACCGCGTCTGCTGATCCTGCGTGACGTGAGCGAGAACCTTCTTGCGTCCCCGCGCATTGACCTGGCTGCCCTCCCGGAACGTCGGATTGACGCACAGGCGGAAACCCCACCGCTGCCCAGCCGACAGCCCCTCAAGGAAGGTGCTCATGTCGCGGATGACCACCCCTCCCTCGGTCGCGTAGCCAGCCTCCTCGACGATATGCGAGGGATCCGGAGCAACCGGGCTCGAGATGTAGAGCGTGCACGAGGGGCTCCCTTGACGAGGAGCAGCTCCTCGAACGGCCGGCGGACGGTCCAAGCGCCAGAGAACCCGCGGAGCGCCGGAAACATCCAGCACGCCCGGAGGGAAGCAATTCAGCACAGCCGCGTGCAGCATCTGTCGACTGCGCATGAGCTGCTTCGCCCCACGACGGTGCGGGTTGAGGTAGATGCGTGTCAGATACATCAGAGCACCTCCATCGGATCATGCACGAGGCCGGGGTGGACCTGTGGCTTCGTCTCCACGTACTGCGGATTCTCCAGGTCGATATATGTCTCCTCGACGGTACGCAGGGTGTACTTGCGATTCTCCGAGTCGAAACTGATCGGCATATCCTGAAGCGTCTGCTGGGAGGTTTTCTCCACTTCAGGCGGAATAATCCCCAGATCCGCGACGACTCGCGTCCGAACGACATGATTGTGACGCTGCTTCTTCTGGTAGTAGGCCGAGGCCATCCACGGAGTTTCGCGCACAGCGTCCCACGCGCTGCCCTCGCGAACAGCGAGGCGCAGCGGCAGGGTCGGAGGGCACGAGCGGCGGCCGAGGTAGAGCGGAAACACCGGGCGAACAATTGCCTGCGCGAGTGCATCAATCATGTCGTCGGGTCCCTCGATGAAAGCTCCGAACGCAGCATCCGCCCGGTAGAAACGGTGCGATAGAGGCATCGACGTATCACCCCTATGCGCCGTGTGGAAGTCGTGGAGCAACTGCCCCGGTTGATCAACTCGGACGGCGACGCTCAGCTCAGCCAGGTCCTCGATGGGATCACTGCGCCTGCGCCCCTGCGCCGCACCGAGCAGACCGACCAGCGCACTTTTCGTGGGAAAAGCCTCCGTCGACCTGCGCGTGAATCGGCTGTCCACGCCCCACGATTGCATGGGACCCGCCAGCCTCAAGACGAGCACCGCATTCATCGCGTGCCTCGCACCGCTTCCGCTGCGGTTTCACCGAGGGATGCCAGGCGTACCTGCTTACCGAGCTCCGAGAAGCTCTCGCCACGAGGCGTGGTCCACGACACGAGAGACTCGACCGCCTCCAGACCAGTCAGCTCGCGGAGTCGTGCCTCGAACTCCACGAAGCGTTTAATGGCGGGTTCTGCGAAGCCGCGCTGCCCCGCGACGATCGGCTCCTCGAAAGCGCCACTCATATTGATCGGCTGGTCATCACGAACCTGAACCAGAACGGCATCCGGCAGCGTGCGGTTCGCGAAAGTCGTCACCTTTCCAGTCGGCATCGAGCGCACGAAGCTATCCACGAAGAGTTCGACGGCGCGATCCGCAACCGCATCGTCGCCCAGGTTTTCACGCAGCAGGTCGACATTGATCGTCGCGTAGCGGTACACCGTCGCGGATGCGAACTCGATCGTGCCGATCATTCCCGCACCCTCGTCGGCCTCGTCGTTGCGCTTCTTCTCGTCGTCGACGGCCGTGTAGTAGTCGTACTCGTGCTCGACCGCGCCGACTCCAATCGCGTGGGCGACCTGGCATGCGGCATCGACGTTCAGCGCATTCGGTTCGGCGACCATGCGACCGAACAGAGCGATATCGATCGAGTGATCCGTATCCACAAGGCTGCGCGGCTTCAATTCCTTGAATGCTGCCGCGGGATCGTCCTCGTGAGCGACCGAAATCAGTGCGTCCGTAACATGCTCGATCTGCTTGGCCGACAGGAACACGAGGAATCCGGCTTCCTCTGGCTCCTTGTCGTTCTTATTCTTGTTCGGCTTAACAAGCTTGAAACCGATGGCCTTCAGGCCCATCTCGGCGAGCTTGATCGATTCGGCCTCCAGGTCGGGACGCTTCTCGGTGATCGCGCGTGCGACCAGCTCAACAATCTTCTTCGTACGTACACCGTAATTTCCGTCGGCAATCTTGCCCTCGAAGTCCTGACGCGTCGCACGCTTGATGGACTGCGACGAAATGCGCATGCGCTGGACTCCACCGAAAGTCGCACTCTTGGGTGCGCCGGTGTCGTCCCTGTTCGGGTTCGAGGGAGGGAGGGTCTGCAGGACGTGGATATCAACGAAGACGGACATTGTCTTTCCTTTCACAAATGAAGCGATTGATTGGAATGCCCCGACATCACTCGTCGGAGGCGGGATCGGTGTGGATGGTTTCAACGGAACGAGCGAACTGCCGCCCCCAGTTGCGCATGACGGACGTGCGATGACGCGGGTCCTGCCACGTGAAGAGGTCGGCTGCCAGCTGCGCGTAATCGCAGGGTATTTCGGCGGCTTCGAGCTGAGAGATGAGCGAACGCAGATGCACGAGAAGTCCCTCAAACGTCGGCGCTTGAACGGCCGCTGAAAAACGCCGATAGATCGGAGTCTCCTCGGCACACTTGTCACCGCTCTGTCCCTGGGCAACGACTCGGATCGCGGACGCGAAGCTGCGCGGGCGCTCCGACGTGTCGTGCATGGGGCGCGTGTTTGATCCCTGGTGGAGAGCCCAGAGAGTGAGAGCCCCATGGACGGCCTTCTCGCCTCGGGTCGGCTCATCACCCAGGTAGCCCGGGCGATCATCGAGCGTCAGGTCCCACAGCTCGGGCACCGCCCCCGCCTCCCGCGAAAGCGCTCCGCGCAGCTGCGCGCGAAGGGCCCGAGCCGACGGAGTCTCCTTCCAGAGCCGATTCGCGATCAAGCCGCCGACGCGTCCGTACACTGCGCGCCGTGTCGACAAACCTTTCGCAGCGCCATCCGGAGGGGTCTCCGGAGCAGCATCATTGCTGGTCATTTCGTTCCTTCCTGATTGGTGTTGTGCACCGGGAGACGCTTGCTGAGCGCCGACCGGAAGTAGTTTTCGGCGATACCGACGTTCATGTATCCCCTGCTTGTATTCCGGCCGATGATTGCCGACGACGAGGCGCCCCTGACGAGTTCGGTCTGGATGTCCGTCGCGTGCTGACGCAACGTACGCTCCCACCGCCGCCCGGCATCCCGCGCGCTTTCGCGCCCATCGACCTGGGTCAGCCAAGCCCTGAAATCGCTGTCGACTGCGGAGAAGAAGAGCTCCTTAGCGCGGTCTCGAGCACCATCACCGGCACCGTCTCCGCTCTCGCCAGCGCCACGCGCGAGGTTCGCCGCAAGAGTTCCCACATCCCTGGCGACCTCTTCTGTCAGGCGAACCTGTCGGTCGATCTCGGCAGACAGATCCTCGCGTTCGACTCGCATGACGGCAACCGACAACGTCAGCTCGTCCGAGTAGATATCCTCGAACGTTGATTCCTGCGGACCGTAGGTGACGCCAACAGCCTGAATCCGCATCACCTTGGGATAGGTGGTCTGGATCGAGGCATTGTCGAGCTGGTAGTGGAAGGACAGCGTCGCGGAGGGGAGGAACTCCTGCTTGGGCTGTTTGTCCACACCTTGCACGGTTGTCACGGTGGGCAGGGTGCCGGGAAGGTTACGCCAGAGCGCGCGGCCCGCCTCGAATTTACGAGGCATGTAGACGTCGGTCTTAAACTTCTTGGATTGCGGGGTTGAGTACCTCCACAGGCTCTGAGGCTCATAGAGACGCATTTCCTGCGGGGCGAGTTTGTCGCCCTGCGCCAAGACAACGCCCGTCACGCCGGACGAGTCGCCAACCAGCCTGACGCGACGGGAGTGCCAGGTGAGAAGTCGAGGGATGCTCAGCTCCCTGGGAGTACCTGCGGGGTCGAGGAGGGAGTAGTCGCCACGAACCGAGCTTTCCGGTTCGGAAGCCTCCCAGCTGCACACTCCCCATTCGGTCGAACTATCAACGCCGCGCAACGCGGCCGTGGACGCGGGGATCAGGTTCAGGACGAGCGTCTCGTCAAGGTCCTGGCCCTTGAGCCAGACGAGTCCGAGGTGTCCGCACCAAGCCGGGCCAATGGGATAGCCTTTTCCGCCCTTGACCTGGGAATCACCGACTGCTCCTGAACGGATGCCCGAGGGGTCGTACGCCTGCGCGTGCACCAACCAGCGTGCAGCCTCCGAGGCTGGAATGCAGGCCAGTGCGCGGCCGTGACGGGTCGTGAAAAACTGCTCGCCGTTGGGAACGTCGGCAATCAGTTTCTCCAGTCCAGACACAGCATCCTTCGCGGTACGTAAATCCGCCACCTGCATGAACGGGAAGTGACCCCCGAACAGGTAGAAACGATCCCGCCACCGTTCGAGGTACTCGATCATCTGCTCTGTTGGAGCTCCGTCCTCCCACTGCCTGACCCAGTCGCGCGTATCGTGCGGTGTGGCCACTCGATACGCGATTGCCAGGAGCAATCGCTGAATTGCGATGCTCTGCGTGGGTAGCTCGCACGCTAGGTCCGCGATGTCGGTCGTGCGCCGGAGTAGCTCCAGCAGGCCGACATCAGCGATGGTCCCATCGACGAGCCGTACGGGTATCCACGGCTCGTCGAGTAGGTTGTACTCAGGGTTCTTCATTGACCCTGCACCTCCATTCCTCTTTCTGTGGAGTATGTGAATGTGTGTCCGCACAGGTCGCGCGTGAGGCGCTCCCCGTCGGAAGTTTTGTACATCGCGAGGATCAGTTCTCCCGCCAGGAACGGGTGCTCGCGACACACCCATTCCGTCGTGATGGGATCATCCCAGATGGCACCTGCAACTGCGTCCACCGCCTCGTCGATGCTCTGCCCGCGAGCGCGCAACGCCCACGGCGGCAGGGAGACGCTCCACGAGCAGATGTCGCCGATACGCCCTCGAGCGTTGTATTCACCGACTGCGAGAGGCGTGTCGTCTTCTGGCGCCCCGCTGATAGGCGGAGCCACTGGTACGTTGCCCAGCTGGGGGTCGAGGGCGACGATGAGGACGGGGATCTGGTCTTCTCCATCGCGCACGGCAGCGCGGGCCACTGCGACTCCCGGCCCCTTTGATTCGTCACCGGTCGCGGCATTGCCGAGGAATTTCTCTTCGAGTTCAAGGGCCTGCCACGAGGGCGTATTTGCTTCGCCGAGGCACCAGGTTGTCGCTTTCGCTTGTGCTTGGGCGCGTGCTTTGTTGCGTTCTTCCAACGCGGCATCGAGGGCCTCGCGCCACTGCGCGGGACCAACCGGCACGCCATCGGCATACGCCAGAGTCGTCAATTTCGCGTAGTCCAGCGGTTCACGGACGAGTATTTCGCCGCGATCAGCGACAATCCCCAGGGTCCGCAGGACGGAGTAGCGCGCGTACACGTAGTCGGTACCGCGAGAGTACGCCCACGGAACGGCGTTCGTATCTTCAACGATCACGAGGCACCTGGCGTCATGAAGACCGCTCGGCCGCCCGTCTCTCTCGTGCCGATGGAGCCGCCCGATACGCTGCAGCACAAGGTCCATGGGCGCGGGGTCTGTGAGCATGAGGTCGAAGTCGACGTCGAGGCTTTGCTCGATCACCTGGGTTGCGACGACGACGTGCCTGACGGGGCGCTGCTGACTATCTTTCCCGAAAAGTTCGAGCATTCGGCGGTCGCGGGCGGCACGTTCGGCGGCCAGGAAACGCGAGTGCAGCAGCGTTACCTGTTCTCGCCCGAACACTGACTTCACGGCCTCGTATGTTTCCTGGGCCTCGCGGACCGTATTGCGGATGACGACTGCGCATCCACCGTCGGCGAGCTCGCGGTCCAGAAGCTCCGCGAGCTCCTGCGGCGAGCCGATCGAGGTCGGGATGATCCGTTTGGGGACCTCAGCCTCGCCGGCGATTTCATGAACGCGCACACCTGTGGAGGACACCGTCGAAATTGCCGGATAGCCGATCATTCCATCGACCGACTCAGCACTCACGCCCGACGAACCACGGCCTCGACGATAAGCGTTCAGGAGAGCGAGACGTCTCGCGGGCGGCAGGGTCGCCGACAGCAGCACAACGGGGATCCCGTACATACCAAGCCACGTGAGCGCGGCCTCCAGGTACGTCTCCATGTATTCGTCGGCGGCGTGTACTTCGTCGATGACGACGACCTTGCCCATGAGCCCGAGGTGACGCACCAGCACGTGGCGCGACTTCAGGGCTGCGAGCAGCACCTGGTCGATTGTGCCGACCACAACCGGCGACAGGGTCGATCGCCAGCGCTGGCCCATCCACCGGCTCGCGTGAAGGCCGAGATCCTCCTCGTCGTCATGCACTTCGAGGGGGCTCTTGCCACGCTCGAAGAGCTTCGCGAAGGACTCGTTGAGGCTGTTTTTCCCGTGCGCGAGCTGGATGCCGAGCTTCTGCGGTTCATCGCCCAGAATGCTTGTGAGCCACGCGGTGACGCGCTCGAACATCGCGTTGGTCGTGGCTTGAGTGGGCAGCGCGACAAATACTCCCTGTAGCCCCCGAGCGCGCATCAGCACCTCTGCGGCCGCGAAGGCCAGCTCGGTCTTCCCGGACCCCGGCGGCGCCTCGACGATCATGAGGTCCGGATCTTCGCGCGTCGCAATCTCGACGGCGGCACGCTGGGCCTCGGTCGGACGGTACGAGGCCGGCCACCCATAACGGTGACGGTAGAAGTCTGCGGCCTCACCGGTGTGAGTTGCCGGAATGCGCAGAGGGGATGGGAAGGCCGCTCGCTTCCAAGCACGCCCGACGCGATCGCGCTGCTGGTCCGCGGTGAGCTCGGGGTACCCCTCAATCGACAGCTTTCCAGCCTCATCGACCGGTCGGGGCCGAAGCGGGAAGTAATCCTCGTTGGAAGCGAGCCAGTCTGCGATCACGAGGGCCGAGGCGTAGGCGGAGGCCATCGCAATGGGCAGCTCGGGCAGGGCGGTGCCAGGCACAATGAGCGGGAAACCGCTACGCGCCGCCATCCATCGTAGAATTTCCGAGCGCGCCTGACCCCAACGGGGATCATCCTCGCGCGACCCTTCTTGTGTCCTATACTGCTGTCGTGCGACGTACACGGCACCCGCGTCCGGGTATCGACCATGGTGGACACCGACGAGAATGGCCCACTGGAGAGCACGGGATCCATCACCGCCACCCGCAGCTATTTCCTCCTGTAGCGCGAACTGACTGACGAGGCCATGGGGAAGGAACGCACGTTCAGCGTAATCGGCTTTGCGCATGACGACCAGCCCCTCGCTGCGGATCAGCTGAGCCAGATCTTGACGCTGACACGCGAACTGAGGACTCACTTTACCCGCGTCGTGCACCCCTGCGAGGAACACAAACGAGGCCCGCGCCTTGGCGCGATCTCCTCCCCAGACCGAGGCCATGAGCCTGCGATGATGCTCGCTCAGGTAGTCGTCGAAGAGGAGCCCCGCAACGTCAGCAGCATCCATCAGGTGCTGGACGACGGAGAGCCAGCAGCCGGAGTCTCCGCTCTTCGCCCAGAAGCTCCTGGCCAATGCGGAGAGATCAGCAGCGCCGAGGCCGGGCTGGGCGGCAGGGAAAACCGGGGGTTCCGCAGTTGCTGGCATCCTCAGCGAAACTCTCTGCTTGTCTTTTCGGGCCATTTCCTCTTCCTTGAGTCGAAACCATCCTCTGAGCACGGCATGCGCGCTAGCATGAGCTCATGCGGTTACTCTGAAAATGTTGAGCCCGACAGCACCGACGGAGCTGTCATCACCCCCTCGGAGGTGATGCAGTAACCATAACAGAAAAATTTTTCTTATGCAATACACGTTCCCGATATTGCAGGATAGATTTCATTCACTCGCCCTCAGAGAGAAAAATCCCCGCTTTCGCGGGGAATACGTCCTCCTGATGCACTACACGGGATCATCCCCTGCCGGGGAACACCGCGACCGTGGTCGCGTCGAGCGCTCGCAGGACCTCACAAACGTATCACCCCACCCACTTCCGCGTGCCATGGCGACACAAGTGGCACGATCCTGAAACAATGGGGGCATGTCGAATGACCCGCGTGAAAACCTGCACGGTTCGGATGGCCAGGAGCTGGCCGACGTGACGGCCGCCGCCGAGCAAGCTGGCGAGCAAGCCGCCATGCACATGACTACCTCGCAGACGCCCGCCCAGTCGATGGCGGACGCGCTCGCCGAGGACGGCGCACTGGACCCGCAGGAAACCCTCGTGTCCGACGCCCCCACCCTCCCGAACAGCACGGCCGAGGCAACCCCCGCCTCGTTCACCACCAACGCACCCCAGCAGGCCGCACCCCAGCAGGCCGCCCAGGAGCTCACGCCCACCAACAGCGCCAACAGCGCGGCAACGAACACCAACACCACCCACAACGACACCGGCAACGACCTCGTCGTCGCCGCCCCGGTGCACCTGCCGCCCGCCAAGCCTCGCCCCTGGTACCGCTCGCGCCGTTCCTTCTGTGCGAAGGGCCGCGGCGGCCGCGTCCAGGTCGCCGGCCTGAGCCTCACCTACACGGACCACGTGACCGGCGCGGCCCTCCTCGCGGGCATCGACTTGGGCTTCCGCGCACGCTCGCTGAGCGCGATCCTGGACCCGACGGGCCGCCGCGCCCGAGCCCTCTTCCTGATCCTCGCAGGCCTCGAAGAGCCGCAGGCCGGCCGCATCGTGGCCGCGCCTTCGCGCTCGCTGGCGGCGCGCCTCGCGGGCCGCATCGGCTCGGTCGCACTGATCCACGCGGACTCCCCGCTCGACGAATCCCTGACGATCCGCCAGAACATCCTGGCCCCCCTGTCCGCGACGGGTTCCGTCGCCGACTGGGATAACCTCGTGGGTGCCCTGCAGATCACGGGCCTGGCCCAGCGCGTCGAACTCTACCCCTCCGAGCTTTCCGAGTGGGAGCGCTTCAAGGCCCTCATCGCCCGCGCGATCGTCTCCGGCGCGGAGGTCTTCCTCGTCGAAGACCCGATCACCTTGCCCCCCGCCGCCCGCACGGAACTCGGCCCCCTCCTGCGCGCCCTTGCGGACGCAGGCTGCGCGGTCGTCCTCGCAACCCCGAACCCCGAGGTCGCCGCCGCCTCCGACCGCGCGATCCTGCTGACGAACGGCCGCGTTGCCCTCGACGCGCCCGGCCCCTCCGTCGCGCTCATCAACGCTTCCCTGGAGGCCAACCCCGAGGACCCGAAGGCCCTCCTCGGCCCGATCCCCTCGGCGCTGCCCTCCTCCTTCGACGAGGTCATCTCCCCCACCGGGTCCTCCTCGGCCCCCGCGTGGCACCCGCTGGGCACCGACGAGGCCGGGGCACAGAGCGCGAACGCGCAGCAGGCTTCCGCACCCGAGGAAGCCCCCACGACTGGGACGGCCGACCCCGCCGAGGCTGCCCTCGACGCGGCGACCACGCGCGTGGCAGCAGCGCCCGCCCAAGCGACCCAGACAAGCCAGGCAGCGCAGGTGCCCCAGGCCTCGTCCGAGCCACGCACCGAGACCGCGATGCGAGGCATTCCCGTCGTCGACACCGCGGACCCGGCCATGGCCGAGCCCGAGGTCTCCGACCTGGTCGTGCGCGCCCGCAAGATCCTCTCCGATCTGCCCGGTTCAATCGCCCCGCAGGAGTAACGGACCGGTCACTGCGAGCCGACCTCCTTCATGAGAGACTAGGCGTATCAGGCGAGGCACCGCCTCGCTCACCCGCACGCGCAGGAGCACCCATGACTCAGCCCACCCCCCAGCCCGGGCAGTACCCGCCGCCGCCCGTCAACAGCGCACAGGCCGGCGAGGCCCGCCCCAGCATCGGCGCCCTCTTCGCGTCCGTGACCGGCCAGATCTCCGGGATCATTCGCGGCGAGATCGAGCTCAACAAGGCGAAGCTGCGCACTTTCGCAGCCAAGAGCGGTAAGGGCATCGCCCTCCTCGTGGTCGCCGCCGTCTTCGCGCTGTACCTGCTCGGCTGGACGCTGCACACCGCCGAGATCGCGCTCACGCTCGTCCTGCCCGCGTGGGCGGCGTCGCTCATCATCGTCGGCGTCCTCCTCCTGATCGTCCTGATCCTGGCCCTGCTCGGCGCCCGCTCCCTCAAGAGCGCGCAGGCGCACCGCCCGGATCCGGCCGCGTCGGTCGCCGCCACCAAGGAAGCCATCGAGAAGGGACTGGGCAAGTGAGCACCAACCTCGATCCGCGCAACGTGACGGTCGGCGAGTCCGCCCACGCATCCACCGAGCCGCGCACGGAAGAGCAGATCACGGCCGACCTCGAACGTCAGCGCGCCGAACTGGCCGCCACGATCGACCAACTGTACGCGCGCGTCCAGCCCGCCGCCCTCGCCCAGGAGGCGAAGGACGAGGCCAGCGCCCGTTTCGCTTCCTTCAAGGAGTCCGCGTCGCTGACCCTGCAGGACGCGGCCGGCGGCAACTCCGAGGCCCTGAAGAAGGTCGGCATCGTCGCCCTGTCCGCGATCGGCACCATCGGCGTGATCGTCCTGCTGGCGACCCGCTCGTCGCGTCGTTCGCGTCGCGAGGCCCGCCGCGCAGCCCGCGAAGCCGCCGCGCACACGCTCGCTGCCTTCCAGTCCGACGTGACCGAGGCGCTGTAAGCACCAACTGACGCGAACCGGCGTAACTCCGGCCACACCGGCCGAGGGTTGCGCCGGTTACATTTCCCCAATTTCGTGGGCTTTCGCGCGCCGGGCACCGCTCAGCTGAGCGCGCAAAACACGATCCAAGGTGAGGTCAAGGCCCGTCATTAGCTATGATGGTCCCACGAAACATTTTGAACACCCAGGGAACCGCTCCACGCGGACCCGAACGACGCGGAGGGGGTCGACGCCATGGGGCGCGGCCGTCAAAAGGCTAAGCAGATGAAAGTCGCTCGGAAGCTGAAGTATTTCAGCCCCGACACCGACCTAAACGCACTTCAGCGCGAGCTGGCGGATGAGGACTCGTACCTGGCACACGTGCCGGCGGACGAGCCCGAAGAGGACGATGCTATCGACGACGACCTCTACTCGAAATACGCCGACTTCGCCGAGATTCCCGCAGAAGACGACGACATCGATCCGAAGCAGCTCGATGAGTCCTTCTGGACGGGTGGATCCTCCACCAAGTAACGGCTCAGCCACACGGCGGACCAGAAACCGGTCCGCCGCTTTGGCGTACCCACAACACTATTTCTGAGCGCGCACACGATAAGGGGCCGAGGCCCGCAGGCCTCGACCCCTCACGTGCACTCAGGGCAGACGCGCCGCTCAGCCGACGCGGTAATCGCTGTGCAGCAGCACGGCGCCCGCCTGGACGCCCTTCGTGCCGGAGATGAGGCGCACGCCGGAGGAATCAGCGCTCAGGTCGGCGACCGCCCCGAACCCAGCCACAGTGCCGTCGGCACCGGCCGACGTGACGGAGCCCAGGACCCACGCGGCCACCCCGGCCTCGTTGATCGCGGACAGGACCTCGATGGCGACAGACGCGGAGACGACGGCGACCATGCCGACGCCCAGGTTCAGGGAGTCTTCCATACCGACCCAGGTGACGTCGCCGCCGCGGCGCACCCAGTCGAACACGGCGGGCACGGTCCACGTAGAGCGGTCGACGGTGGCGATGGCGCCCTGGGGCAGGACGCGCGACAGGTTCGCGGCCAGGCCGCCGCCGGTCACGTGCGAGTATGCATGAATCCCCTCGACACCGAAGCGCTCGACCAGGTCGAGGCACAGGCGCGTGTACAGGCGGGTGGGCTCGAGGAGTTCCTCGCCGAGGGTGCGGCCGAACTCGGCGACGTGGGACTCGAGCGACGCGCCCACGCGGGAGACCACCGAGCGCACCAGCGAGTAGCCGTTGGAGTGCAGGCCCGAGGAGGCCATGGCGATGACGACGTCGCCGCCCGTCACGCGCTCGGGCCCCAGCAGCTTGGAGGCGTCCACGACTCCGGTCGCCGCGCCCGCGATGTCGTAGTCGTCGGGTTCCATGACGCCCGGGTGCTCCGCGGTCTCGCCGCCGATGAGGGGCGTGCCCGTGGCCTCGCAGGCCCGCGCGATGCCGGTGACGATGGAAGCGATGCGCTCGGGGACGACGTGCCCGCAGGCGATGTAGTCGGTCATGAGGACCGGGCGCGCGCCGATCACGACGATGTCGTCGACGACCATGCCGACCAGGTCCTGGCCGATCGTGTCGTGGACGTCCATGGCCTGCGCGATCGCGATCTTCGTACCCACGCCGTCCGTGGAGGTCGCGAGCAGGGGCTTGTCCATGCCCAGCAGCGCCGACGCGTCCACCATGCCGGCGAATCCGCCGGTCGCGCCCAGCACGGTGGAGTCGTGGGTGGCGGCGACGGCGCTCTTCATCAGCTCGACGGCGCGGTCGCCCGCCGCCGTGTCAACGCCGGCGGTCGCGTAATCCAGGGGGGTGTCGGTCATGGGTGGTGCCTTTCGCAGGTGGCGCTCGACGAGGCCGTGTCGGGTGGTCGGGGTGAGAACAACGCCTGCAGCGCAGGAAAGCGCTGCGGGCGTAGGGGTTAGCAGGAGGTGGCGTCGGGGGTTCCGGGCACGGGCGTGCCGGCGGGGATCGTCTCCGGGTATTCGCCGGTGAAGCAACCGAGGCACAGGGATGTGCCCTGTCCGGTGGCCGCAACCATGCCGTCGATCGACAGGTACGCCAGGGAGTCGGCACCGATCGAGTCGCGGACCTGCTCGACGCTCATGGACGAGGCGATGAGCTCGGCGCGCGTCGGGAAATCGATACCGAAGAAGCACGGCCACACAACCGGCGGCGACGAGATGCGCACGTGCACCTCGGCGGCCCCGGCCTCGCGCAGCATCTTGACCAGCGCGCGCTGCGTGTTACCGCGCACGATCGAGTCGTCGATGACGACGAGGCGCTTGCCTTCGATGACCTCACGCAGGGGGTTGAGCTTGAGGCGGATACCCAGCTGGCGCAGGGACTGCGTGGGTTGGATGAAGGTGCGGCCCACGTACGCGTTCTTGACGAGGCCCTGGGAGAAGGGGATGCCGGACTCCTGCGCGTAGCCGATCGCGGCGGGCGTGCCCGAGTCGGGCGTGGGGATCACCAGGTCCGCCTCGATGGGATTCTCGCGCGCCAGGGCAGCGCCCATCTCGTGGCGCGCGGCCACGATGCGCCGCCCGCCGATGGTCGTGTCGGGGCGCGCCAGGTAGACGTACTCGAAGACGCAGGTGTTGGAGCGACGCACGGCGAAGCGGCGCGAGTGCACGCCCGAGGCGTCGATCGAAATGAGTTCGCCGGGCTCGACCTCGCGCACGAAGGTCGCGCCACACAGGTCCAGGGCGGCGGTCTCGGAGGCGACGACCCACCCGGAGGCGAGGCGGCCGAGCACGAGCGGGCGATAGCCGTGCGGGTCGCGCGCCGCGTACAGCGTGTGCTCGTCCATGAAGACCAGCGAGAACGCGCCCTTGATGCGCGGCAGGACCTTCAGGGCGGCGCCGACGAGGGGCGCGGGCTCCAGGTCGTCCACCGACGAGGCCGGGGCGGCCTGGTCCGCGCTCGCGTGCCCGGGCGTGACGGACGGGGATGCGATGAAGGGAGTCGGCCCCGGGATGCGCTCGGCCATGCCCAACAGCGCGGTCACGAGCGAGGTGTCGGTGGATGCTCCGCGTTCGAAGTCTTCGCCGTCGTCGGCGATCTCGGAGGCCAGCTCGCGCAGCTCGACCGTGTTGGTGAGGTTGCCGTTGTGGGCCAGGGCGAGGGTGCCCGTGGGGGTGGGGCCCAGCGTCGGCTGGGCGTTGCGCCACACGTCCGCGCCGGTCGTCGCGTAGCGGACGTGGCCCAGCGCGATGTGGCCGCGCAGGCCCTGGAGGGACTGCTCGGAGAACACCTGCGACACGAGGCCCTGATCCTTATACACAAGGATCTGTTTGCCATTCGATGTCGCAATACCGGCGCTCTGTTGGCCGCGGTGTTGCAGGGCATAGAGGGAGAAGTAGGTCAGGCGGGAAACGTCCTCGCCCGGGGCCCATACTCCGAAGACCCCGCAGTGATCATGCGGGTGATCGTCTCCGAAGAGTTCCTGGTCGGACAGTGTCATGTCTGGCTGCGAGACGGGAAGCACGCTCTCACTCTCGCACATTTTTCCGCACTTCGTGGCACGTATCCACGTTATGGCGGGCACACGAGGGCCCAGCAAACACGGCGCGCAGCGCGTAATTGCGCACGCTTTACCAGGCAGAATCGGTCTCCTCATGGTCGAGATGCCACAATGGAGTGCAGCAATCATGAGGAGGAAACGTGGCCAATCCGACGCTGAGCGCCATCATGTGGGGACTCGCCCTGCTGGTGAGCGCTGTGGCCGTCCTGTCGTTCGCACGAGGCCTGACGCACATGTGGCGCACCGTCTGCGCGGGCACGCCCGACCCGGGACGCCTGACCCCCGTGGGCAAGCGAGCGTGGGGCGTCATCTCCGCGGCCCTGACCCACCGCGAGTTCAAGGGGCGCCCGTGGATCAAATGCGCCCACTGGCTCGTCATGGTCTCCTTCCCGATCCTGTTCCTCACCCTGGTCACGGGCTACGCCCAGCTGCGCGTCCAGACCTTCACGCTGCCTCTGCTCGGCCACTTCGCACCGTGGGAGTGGCTCACCGAGGCCTTCGCGTGGGGCGGCCTGGCCGGCATCATCGGCCTCATGGTCGTGCGCCAGCGCGCCGGGCGCGGCACGGCCGCCGAGGCGGCCCTGTCGAACGACGATCCCGACGCAGCAGCCACCGCGGCCGACCCGGAGGGGACCCCGCCCTCGTCCCTGGCCAAGCCCCACCCGCGCGACTCCTCCCCGCGCGGCCTAGCCTCCCGTTTCCTGGGTTCGACCCGCTGGCAGGCGCTCTTCGTCGAGTGGGTCATCCTCATCGTGTGCGCGTGCGTCGTGGCCCTGCGCGGCCTCGAATACGCGCTCTTCAGCGTGACGCCGGGCCTCGAGGCCCACGCGAGCGCCCTGCACTTCCCCCTCACCGCCTGGCTGGGCACGCTCTTCGCGGCCGCTGCCTCCTCCTCGGCCGCCTCGCTGGCGAACGCGATCGTGGCGGTCAGCGCACTCAAGGTCATCACCTCCATGACCTGGCTGACGGTCGTCGGCATCCAGACCGGCATGGGCGTCGCCTGGCACCGCTTCGTCGCGATCCTCAACCTGTACACGCGCCGGGGCGCCGACGGCACGAAAGCCCTGGGACCGGCCGACCACATGCTGATCGACGGCAAGCCCGTGACCAGCGAGGACGACTTCGACGACCTCCCCGAGGACACGGTCCTCGGCGTGGGCACGATCGACGACTTCTCGTGGAAGGCCCGCCTGGACCTGTACTCGTGCACCGAGTGCGGTCGCTGCCAGGAGCTGTGCCCCGCGTGGAACACCCAAAAACCCCTCTCCCCCAAGCTCCTCATCATGGGCCTACGCGACCACATGGAGTCCGCCTCCAACGTGCAGATCGTCGAGCAGGAGGAGGGCCACCAGAAGCTCGAGGATGGGGAGATCCTCCTCGACAAGGGCGTGCCGGCCTCGCCGCACTCCTTCGACCTGGTCTCCGCCCTGTCCCTGTCGGGCGCGACCGGCCCCGAGGGCGTCTCTGCAGTGACCGCTCCCCTGGTCCCCGAGGTCGTCTCCGAGGAAGTCCTGTGGGACTGCACAAACTGCGGCGCCTGCGTCGAACAGTGCCCCGTCGACATCGAGCACATCGACCACATCCTCGACCTGCGCCGCCACCAGGTCCTCATGGAAGGCGCGTTCCCCCGCGAGCTGGGCCGCGCGTTCCGCGGCATGGAATCCAAGGCGAACCCCTACAATCAGCCAGCCCGCAAGCGCATGGATTGGGCGAAGAAGCTGGACTTCGACATCCCCGTCGTCGGCGAGGACATCGAGGACGCCTCCGAGGTCGACTACCTGTTCTGGGTGGGCTGCGCGGGCGCCTACGACGACACGGCGAAGAAAACCAGCGCCGCCATCGCCGAGCTGCTGCACACCGCGGGCGTGTCCTTCGCGGTTCTCGGCTCGGGCGAGTCCTGCACGGGCGATCCGGCCCGCCGCGCCGGCAACGAGGCGCTCTTCCAGATGCTGGCCGCCCAGGCCATCGACACCCTCACGGAAGCCAAGCCGCGCAAGATCGTCGTCTCCTGCGCGCACTGCTTCAACACAATCGCCGGTGAGTACCCGGAGCTGGGCGGCTCCTTCGACGTCGTCCACCACACGCAGCTCCTCAACCGCCTCGTGCGCGACGGCCTGCTCACGCCGGTCGCGCCGTCGGACTCCGCTGATTCCGCCGCCTCCGCGGGCAACGCTCCCTCGGTCGGCACGCCCCTGAAGGTCACCTACCACGACGCCTGTTTCCTGGGACGCCACAACCGCATCTACGAACCCCCACGTGAGCTCGTAGGCTCCCTGCCGAACGTGGAGCTCCTCGAGATGCCGCGCAACCGCGACCGTGCGATGTGCTGCGGCGCGGGCGGCGCGCACGCCTGGTTCGAAGAGACGCGCGGGACCCGGATCGCGGACGCCCGCATCGTCGAGGCCGCGTCCACGGGCGCGGACGTCGTCGCGACGGCCTGCCCCTTCTGCTCCCAGATGCTCGGCTCCGCCTCGGGCACGTCCGCCGGTTTCGTCTCCTCCGACACCGCCGACCAGGGCTCCTCGAGCGCCGAGGGGGCCACAGCCTCGCCCGGCGGGAAGCTCCCCGAGGTGCGCGACGTGGCCGTCATGCTGCTCGAGTCCGTCAAGCGCGGGCAGTAAGGCACGCGCGCACGCCGAGCAGCACAGCGCGCACATCGCGCGCCCACGCATCACGTATCGTGCGCAAGCACCTCAAACAAAGGGGCGGCCCCGCAGGAAAACCTGCGGGGCCGCCCGTAAACCTCAGAACAATCAGTCCTCGACACCAACGATGACGTTGGAAGCCTTGATGACGGCGACGGCCTTCGAGCCGACGGTCAGGCCGAGCTCCTCAATGGCGGCGTTCGTGATCGACGAGGAGATCACCAGGCCGGGGGCCACCTCGATCTTGACGATGCCGTTCACGGCGCCCTCGGAGACCTCAACGACGGTGCCGGGGAGCTGGTTACGTGCGGAGAGCTTCATAATGTGCCCTTTCGTTCGTAGTGGTTTGCAAACATACTTACCCTAGTGGGCGCGCGGCGCTCTTTCTAGGGATGCGACCTATTGTTCGTCCTCCGGGGAGATTTCCTCGAGGCCGACGAGGAAGCCGTCCTCGTCGACGACATTGCCACCCACGAGGGTCGCGATCATGCCAGCGGCCTTCTCCACGTCCTGCGTGGAACGCAGGCGCTCGAGGCGCGCGGTGCGGCTCATCGCCCCCGCTCCCGGCGTCGGAGCGGACGTGGGCAGCCAACGCACCTGGTATTCGATGATGGCCCCGGCCATCCACGGCTCCCAGCGCAGCACACGCGGAGGCGTGGGGACGGCGTGGACCTCGATCATCATGTCGGAGCGGTGCCCGATCGGGCTCATGAGGGCGTACCCGTCGACGACCTGCGGCTGGTCACGCTGGGCCTCGAGCTCCTCGCGGGCCTTCGCGATCTTCGAGGCGATGTCCTCGCGCACCGGGCCGAGCTCAGCCTTCAGCTTTTCGATCTGCGCGATCTGCGCGGGCGTGAGCGGAGGAGGCTTGGAGGCCTCGGGCGCGATGTCGCGCGCGTCCTTCATCTGTTCGAACCCCGCGCGCTCACGCATCGCGGAGAGCAGGTCCTCGGGATTGATCCAGCGCGGCGAGTACACCGTCAGATTCACGGCGGAGTCGGCGTCGGGGACCATGACGTAGCCGCTGCCCGCGATGCGCAGGCCGCCGGCGAGGCGACGGGCCATGCGGCGCAGCGCCTCGAGCACGCGATACTCCAGGCCCGTGGGCAGGCCCTCGGGGAAGGCCTTGTCCCACTCGCCCATGACGCCGTTATTCTGCTGGCGGGCGTGCGCCTGCGGACAGCGCAGGACCCACGCGTTCGCGAGCGAGGCCGGGCTACCCAGCGCCGCGCGCGTCGGCTGGTCGAGCGTCCACGGCCCCTCCAGCTCAGCCTCGGAGGACAGGCGCAGGCGTCCCGGGGCAATCCAGCCGGCCTCGTCCCACATGGAAATCGCGAGCGCCTCCAGCTCGGCGGGATCGACCGCGTCGGAGACGAGGAAGAGATGATGGGCGCGCGCGTCCTCCAGGTCGATGACGCCTGCGGGCTCGCTCACCTCGATGGCTGCGGCGATCGGGACGGCGGCCTCGGCTTCCGTGACCTCGCCGTCGGCAGCGATCTGGAACGCCGCGTCCGTCGAGGTCATCGTCGTCAGCCCGACGTTCGTCTGGGTGAGCGGATTGTCCGTCGCGCTCATCGGCGTCGGATCCGCGAAGGAATGAGGGGTGGCCGCCATGCGTTCCTTGAGGGAACGCCTCACCGGCGAGGCCTGGGGGGCCTCGTCCCTGTTGGTGACCTGCTCGGCGCGCGGAGTCATGCCGGGCAGCGCAACGCCCTGAATGACACCCGTGCGAGTCGGGGAGGGCGCGACCGGGGGGATACCGACCCCTGCCTCGTGGACACCGCTGGTCTGCGGGGCGGCGTGCACCTGCGGGACCCCCATGACGGGCGTCGGCGCGGGCGGCTCCGGCAGAGGCGGCACCTGGAGATCCGCGGGCTCGGGAGCGGGAGGCTCGGGCAAGTCGGCGGGATCCGGCGCAGGCGGATAGCTCATCTCACGAGCCGCACGCTCGGCGCGCTCAGCACGCATGCGTTCACGCCGGGACGGCAGCGGAGGAGGAAAGGCCGACATCGAGGCTTACCGTTCGATGCGCGTGCGCGTGAAACGCTCGTGGGTGCGCGACGGCGTCGGGCCGCGCTGACCCTGGTAGTGAGAGCCAAGACCCTGGGATCCGTAAGGATGCTCGGCCGGGGAGGACAGGTCAAAGAAGCACAGCTGCCCGATCTTCATGCCGGGGTAGAGCAGAATCGGCATCGTCGCCGTGTTCGACAGCTCCAGGGTCACGTGACCGGAGAAACCGGGGTCAATGAAGCCCGCCGTCGAGTGGGTGAGCAGGCCGAGACGGCCGAGAGAGGACTTACCCTCCAGGCGCGCCGCGATGTCATGGCCGAGGGTGACGAGCTCGTAGGTGGCACCCAGGACGAACTCGCCGGGGTGCAGGACGAAAGGCTGATCGGGGCCCACGTCCACCAGGTGAGTGAGGTCCGACTGATCCGCCGCAGGATCAATCACCGGGTAGCGGTGGTTATCGAAGAGGCGGAACAGGCGATCCAGGCGCACGTCAATGCTGGCCGGCTGAACCAAGTCGCGGTCCAGCGGGTCGAGCTGGATACGCCCGGAGTCCAGGGAGGCTTTGATGTCGCGGTCACTGAGCAGCATGACACGATTGTCGCACACTCAGCGCCGCGACAACAGCCTCAGCGAATCACTGGAGGGGCTGACCCTGCGCGTCGTAGGCGTAGGCGCCGGAGCGAGCCACGATCATGATGAACTCGATGAGCGCCCAGATGGCGGCGATGGGCGCACCGATCAAGGTGATCGTCAGAATCAGCTGAATGACGCCCTTAGCGGTGTAGCCCAGGTAGAAGTTGTGAATGCCCAGGGCACCCACGAAGAACGCCAGGAGCAGGGCGATAATCCACTGCTTGGGGGCGCCAACGACGGGCTGGCCGTACGCGGGCTGGGCGTAACCGGGCTGTCCGTACGCCTGCTGGCCCGCGGCGTAAGCGGCCTGCTCGTAGCCGGGCTGCGCACCATAGCCGGGCTGCGCGCCTTCGGGTGCACCGTAGGGCGCCTGGTTCGCGGCGGACTCGGGGCCCGCCTGGGCGGAGGTTGCGTCGTAGGCGGTGCCGTAGGTGGTCGAGCCGGGCGTCGCGGTCGCCTCATCGAAGGAGGGGGCCGAGGCCTGGGGGAAGGACGGCGCGTCGGGCGCGGGGACGGCGTCGGGGGCCGCAGCAGTATCGGGGGCGGCGTCGAATGCCGGAACCTCGGGGGCGGGAATCTCGCCGGCAGCGTCAACCGCGGGAGCGTCGGGAATCGAGAAGTCGGCCGAGGGGACCTCGGGGGTGGCATCCTTCGCGGGATCCTCAGGGGAGAAGGGAGTGGCCTGCGGGTCGGGCGTCGTCATGGGTGAGCCTTTCGGTTGTCGTGGGGGGCCGCGAACGGCCGTAATGACATAGCCTAGCGTGCCCACGCCCTCGTGCGGGAGTCACGTCCACCCCGAAACACCCCTGATTGATCCCGGAGGCCACGAACCAGTGTCGTGGTTCCTCACCTCACAAACGATCACTCTCACCCTCGAGAGCACGCTCCGCCAATGAAAAAGCGTGGGGCCCGGCATCAAGCCGGGCCCCACGGGGTAGTCTGACGCGCGCATCACGCGCGGAGCGCAGGTGCTCAGACGGTGGGAACGCCGTTGGAGTCCGTCGCGTAGATCCACTTGCCCATGAAGGCCATGATGGCGCACGCGAGGCCCGCGATGCCAACCACGAGGACAATCAGGTAGCCGATGCCAGCCAGGGCACCGCTATCCGACGTGCCACCGATCACCATGAGGACGTAGCCGAGAACCAGAGCGGCGACGCGAATCGCGCCGACCTTCATGTGGCCGAGGTAGAAGTCACCGGCGGCGATACCGCCGAGGAGCAGGTTGAGCAGGCCAGCGACCATGCGGGACTTGCCCTGGACGGGAGCGTTGTAACCAGGCTGCTGAGGAGCGGACATGTTGTCTCCTATGTGTTGATGACCCCTGGGATGGGGAGTTGTTTGAAAACACGGTCAGACTACCGAAGCATTCATATTTTGTACAACATCCTCCCCTTTTTATGTCACAGATCACAGGTTAATTTCTTTCGTTCGTCGCGTTGCGACTTTCTTCCATAGACTGACTGGGTGTTCACAAATCCGACGGCCGAGGCCTCGCGATCACTCCTGATCGACCTGCCCCATTGGTTCGCCGCACATCAGCGCAACCTGCCCATGCGCGCAGCCGACGTCTCCGACTGGGGGACCCTCGTCTTTGAGATCATGAGCCAGCAGACCCCCATCTCGCGGGTCCAGCCGATCTGGCTTGAGTGGATGGAACGCTGGCCTACCCCCGCCGATCTCGCCGCCGCATCCTCGGCAGACATCATCGTCGCCTGGGCAAACCTCGGATACCCCTCCCGTGCCCTGCGCCTCAAGGCATGCGCGTCCGCGATCGTCGAGAAGCACGACGGCGAGGTCCCGCTCACCATGAAGGAACTCACCCTCCTGCCGGGCGTCGGCACCTACACCGCCAGCGCGCTCCTCGCGTTCCGGCACGGAGTCCGCGTGCCCGTCCTGGACACGAACGTCCGTCGCGTGCTGGTCAGATTTCTCGACGGCCGAGAGTTCCCACCCCACTCGACGCCCTCGAAAGCGGAAACGACCCGCGCCGAAGCGCTCCTCCCAGAAAATGGGCGCGAGGCAGCCGACGTCAGTTTGTCGCTCATGGAATTCGGCGCCCTCGTGTGCACCCAGCTGAGTCCCTCGTGCGACGAGTGCGCGGTACACGCGAATTGCGCGTGGGCCGCCGCGGGATACCCGAAGGACGAGAAGCGCCCCACGCCCCAGCCCTACGTCGGCACCGACCGCCAGGCGCGCGGCCGCATCATGAAAGCCCTGCGCACCGCACACTTCGAAGGCAAGGAAGGCCTCACCAAGCGCAAAGTCCTCGACGTCGCCCGCATCGACGGCGGCGACCGCTACCAGCCCTCACGCGTGTACCGCGCCCTCCTCAAAGACGGCATGATCGTCTACGACGAGGACACGAAGCGCGTCACCCTGCCCCAATAACGCCGCAGGCACGAGGCCGGGGCCGGGGACCCTTCACCCGAGGAACGCGGCCCCGGGAGGCACCCACGGCCTCGTCGATCAGTCAGTAGCGGATGGCGTCGATCGGCTTGATGCGCACGGCCGCGAGCGCGGGGATGATCCCGCACAGTGCGCCGATGCTCGTGGAGATGGCGACGCCCGCGATGGCGGCGCCGGCGGGGAAGGCCGGGGTGTCGCTGAGCCTGACCCCCAGGGCCTCGAGGGGCAGGAATCGCACGACCACGATCGCGATGCCCACGCCAATGACGCCGGCGACGAAGGTCGCGACGACGGACTCCATGAAGACAGCGAAGAAGACGCGCGTCGCGGAGGCGCCGACGGCCCGCCGGATGCCGATCTCGCGCACGCGCTGGCGCACGGTCACGATGGCGACGTTGAGCAGGCCCAGAGCGCCCAGGAACACGATGATGCCGCCGATGACCATGATGACGGTGGAGATCGTGCCGAGCTGCTCCTCGCCGATGTCCTCGTGCTCACCGCCGGAGACGGACACCCGCCAGCCCTCGCCGAGGATCGAGGCCAGGGCGCGCGGTAGGGTCTCGCGCGCCTGGTCGGCGTTCTCGGTGCCCACCCACGCAATCATGGCCGGGGAGGTCATCTGCGGGAAGGACACGCGCGCCGCGTCGTAGTGCGCGAACACGGTCGGCATCTCGTAGGAGCTCTTCGACTTGGTGACGCCGACGACGCGCATCGCGACGCCGTCGCTCGTGTGCAGGACGATCGGCACCTGGTCGATGGGGGCGCGCCCGAGCTGATCCCACAGGGTCTGCGAGATGACGACGGGAATCAGGCGCTGGTCGGCGTCGCTGCTCTCGACCCAGCGTCCCGCGAGCATGCGGGTGCGGTAGATAACCGCGTAGGAGGGGTCCACGCCCTGGAACGCGACGCCGTCAACCATGTCGCCGATCTTCGTCAGGGGATAGCCGCGGAATTGTCCGCTGGCCCGGGCCTGGCGGGCTTCGACGATCTCACCGCCTCCGCTGGAAAAGCGCGACCAGTAGTGGATGTCCGTCTTGTCGGCCAGGGTGGCCATGGCCTCCCCGATCGTGTCCTTCTCATCGGGGCGCGTCGCCGTCTGCGCGCCGGCAGGTGAGGCATCGACTCCCGTCCCGGAGACGTCCTGGTACGGGCCGCTGCCTGACGGCCCCTCCGAGGACGCCGAGGAGCTTTCGGGGGTCAGTCGCAAGGTGACCGAGCGTCCCTCGTACAGCTCCGCCAACTCGCGCGAGGACTGCAGGAGCAGGTCACCGAGCGCGATCACGATCGTCATCGCAGCGACGGCCGCGACCACGCCCACGAGGGAGAGGACGACGCGCGCCTTCTGCACCTTGACCTCGCCCCACGCTTCGATGAGTGCACCCAGGATCTGACTAATGGCGTTCACTACTCCCCTCCTCCGTCGTCGTGGGGAACGAGGCCTGCTCGGCTTCCGGGTCGCCCTCGGCGGGCGGCAGCGGGGGTTCAGCCGCAGCGGGTTCTGTGCCCGCCTGCTCGGTCCCGGCCTCGTCGCCCGAGTGCACCACCTCCGCGCGGTGCGCGAGAGCGGCGGGATCCCCTGCCTCGTGCAGGGTGCCGTCGTAGAGCTCGTAGGCGCGCTGTGCCCGCGCGGCCACCGCCATGTCGTGCGTGATGACGATGAGGGCAGCGTTGGACTCGCGGGCGACCTCCTCGAGGAGGGCCATGACGACGCGGCCCGTGTCCGTGTCGAGGGCGCCCGTCGGCTCGTCGGCGAGGATGACGCGCGGGCGGCGCACGAGGGCACGCGCGATCGCGATGCGCTGCTGCTCGCCGCCGCTCATCTCGCCCGGGTACGAGTCCGCGCGCTCCCCCAGGCCCACACGCTCCAACATGTCGAGGGCAATCGAGCGCCTGCGCAGCAGCTGAGGGCCCGGCGCATACAGGAGGGGAACCTCGACGTTCTCGGCGGCCGTGCGCGCCGAGAAGATGTTGAACTGCTGGAAAACGAAACCGAAATCTTCACCGCGCATGCGAGCACGGCGCCCCTCCCCCAGGCGCGTCGTATCCACCCCGTCCAGCTCGTACGTGCCCGAGGTCGGGGCATCCAACAGGCCAATGATGTTGAGCATCGTGGACTTACCCGTGCCCGAGCGACCGACGATGGACACGTGCTCGCCCTGGGCGACATCCAGATTGACACCGCGCAGAATGTGCAGATCCTCCCCGTCAGGCAGGGTCACCGTGCGGGTCACGTCCCGCAGGCACACGAGACTCATTGCGCGCCCGCCCCGCCGGTCGAGCCGCCCGCGCCGCCGGCCCGACCGGAGTCCGCACCGCCCAAGGGACCATCCTGGTAGTCCTGATCGTCCTTGTTCGAGGTCGGGGTGAACTCGAGGATCTCCTCGCCCTCCGTCAATCCCTCCTTCACCTCGACCATCTTGCCGTCGGTAATGCCCAGGGTGACGGCGCGCTTCTCAGGCTTGGTGGGGTCGGAGGTCGGCAGGTAGACGGAGCCGGACTGGTAGCGCCCCTCGACCGCGGAGATCGGCACCGCGAGGACGCCCGTCGCCGAGCCGGCCGTCATCTCGAGGGTCACCTGCAGGCCCGCGAAGACCGTCTGATCTGCAGGGATCGCGCAGCGGGCCTTCAGGTCCGTCGAGGACGAGGCCCCACTCTCGGACCCCGCGCTTGCCTTCGGATCCTGCTGCTTACCGGTCGGACTCACAAGCTTGACACCCGAGCACTCGAAGGGCGCGGGACCATTCTTAATCGTGATGGTCGCCGTCGAGGGCGCGTCCTGCAGTCGGTACATTTGGTCCGCACTCAGGGAGGCGACCGCGGAGAAAGTCGCCGGGGCGACGGTCGCAACCGTGTCACCGATCGCGAACTGCTGACCGACCAGCACACTCGTCGACACCGTCCCGTCACCGGGCGACACGACCGTCTCGTACTTGTACGTCGTGTCGTCGGTCTCAACGCTCATATTGCCGTCCTCGTCGGTCACCTGACGGGTCTCACCCGGGATTTCCTTGCGAATCTGGACGATGGGATCTCCCTTGGACACCCTGTCACCATCGTTGACGAAGGTCCGCACGACATTGCCGTCCAGAGTCGCGCGGGCGACGACCGGCTCGTCCGCCTGGATCGTGCCCGTGACGCTCACTGTGTTCGTGATGTCGGCGCGACCCACCTCGATCGTCATCTGCCCGAAGCTACCTCCCGGGTCCATGCCATCGGTGCCCTCATCCTTCTGGGCGGCGGGAAAGAACGCGAACTTCACCAAGGAGATGGCGATAACCACCCAGGCCAGAACCTTGACAACGTCGAGCACCTGGGCGGTGCGGGTCTTGTGTGCCACGTGCGTCTCCTTCGATGAACGGCGTTGCCCAATTGTAAGGTGCGCCTCACACACGCAGCAACGTTTTCCGCTTCTTATCAGGGTTTTCTCAGGGGCTTCCCCCTGGCTGGGCAGCGCGCTTCCATGCCCTACGATGGAGATCGAACCGACGAAAGGCTGCCATGATCCGCCGCGCCACGCCCGCAGACGCCGAGGCCCTCTCCGACCTCTCACGCACCTGCTTCACTCAGACCTTCGGGCACCTCTACACACCCTCCGACCTCGAGGCCTTCCTCGACGAGGCTTACTCCCCCACCGTCCTGCGCGCCGAACTCAACGACCCCGAGCGCGCGACGTGGCTCCTCTTCGACGAGCCAGTTGACGAGGCCGGGGCAACGCTCTCCTCCGGCGACCACCCGGGCACGCCCGACCCCGGAGACGAGGCCCCGGCCTCGTCCGTCTCACAAGCCCCCATCGGCTACGTGACCGCATGCCCCGCACACCTGCCCCACCCCGACGTCGCGCCCGGCGACGGTGAGGTTCAGCGCCTCTACATCCTGCAGGGACACCAAGGTGGGGGCCGCGGTACCGTGCTGCTTCGCACCGCGCTGGACTGGCTCGAGCGCGGCGGCCCGCGCACCCTCTGGATCGGCGTGTGGAGCGAAAACTACGGGGCGCGGCGCTTCTATGCGCGCCACGGCTTCGAAATCGTCGGCGACTACTCCTTCATGGTGGGCGACCACGCCGACCACGAACTCATCACGCGCCGCCTCCCGCGAGCGATCACTGCGTGAGTAGCGCGTGAGCGGCGCACGCTCGACGCGTGAGCGGCGCGTCAGTTGCCCGCGCACCAACGCTCATAGACGAAAGGACCCCGAGGCGTCATGCCTCGGGGTCCTCCCCACGTTGCGCTGTCAGGCCTGCTCCGACTCGGCGATCTTCTTGCGCACGTCATCCATGTCCAGGTTCTGGATCTGCGAAATCAGATCCTCAAGCGCGGACAGCGGCAGAGCGCCGGACTGGCGGAACACCGCGATGCCATCGCGGAACGCCATGAGGGTCGGGATCGACGTGATCTGCGCGGCCATCGCCAGCTGCTGCTGGTCATCCGTGTCGATCTTGCCGAACACGATGTCCGGGTACTTCTCGGAAGCCTCTTCGAAGATGGGGCCGAACTGGCGGCACGGGCCGCACCAAGTCGCCCAGAAATCCACCAGCACGATGCCGCCGGCGGACACGGTCTGCTCGAAGTTCTCCTGCGTGAGAGTAACGGTAGCCATGATTCTCCTGTTGTCGCCGGCTAACCCGACGGTGGTCGAGGCGCAGGCTTGGTGCCCACGCGTGAACTGTCTTATTCAACGGGCGCGGCGCGCCCACTATTCCCCTGAGGGAAGATCCGCGGTCGTGACGTGGCGCACGTTTTCCTCCGAGGCGCCCAAGCCTCGCAAAATGAACGTCTCCACCAACGTCAGCGCGGACTCGCGATGCTCCGGATCTTGCGGCAGACGCTGCCCCTGCAGCGTCGCGTGAATCAGGTGCACCGCGCCGAGCGTATTCTGCTGAGCGATCAGCCCGCGCTCCATGGCCTCGTCAAGAATGCCGATGAGGACCTCACCCACAACACCCGCATGATCATGCAGGTGCGAGGCGCCCTGGCCGGACATGTGACGGCGCAGACCCATTCCAGCCTTCACGTGGTAGCGGCCAATCATCTGCAGGTGGGAACGAATGTAAATGCGCAGGCCCATCAGGGGATCCGGCTCAGCTTCGAGGCGCTGAGTCAGCACGCGTGCGAACTCGCTCGTCACCTCGCGTATGTAGGCGAGCAGGAGCACTTCCTTGTCCGCGAAATGGTTATAGACCGCCGTGCGACCGACGCCCGCGCGCTCCGCGATCTGGCTCATCGTGATCGACTCGAAGGACTGCTCGCCCATGAGCGACCCCAGGGCCTCGAACAGGCGCGCGCGAGTCAGCTCGCGGTGAGAGGCAAGGGACTCCCCAATAATCTTCGGCATGCGCTTATTCTGACATCTTTCCCCTCAGTGTCGTCAAATTGTGGCTGCGCACCGGTTGCCCATCCTTAGCGAGCGCAGCGGGCGACCACGGCCTCGACGATGGGGAAGTCTGCGACGATCCACGGGAGCGCGGCGAGGTCCGCGAGGGGCACCCACCGGGCCTCAAGGTGCGACGCGCCCACGCGCGGAGAGGGCGAACCAGGCGCGACCTCGGCGAGCCACACGCCCATGACGCGACCGCCCACAATCGGCCACCACTGGCCACCCACCGGGCACACGCGCGCGCCCACGGTGAGGCGCGCGCCGAGCTCCTCGACTATCTCGCGCTCAAGGGCTTTTACTGGATCCTCATTGTCCTCGACCTTGCCGCCGGGCAGCTCGAACTGACCGCGCAGCTCCTGCGGGTACGCTCGCGAGCAGGCGAGCAACGTCGTGGGCGCACTCAGCGAATCGACGATCGCGGCGGCCACCACGGGACGAGTCATGGGAACTCCAATCAATAAGGCGAGCCCAGTGTATCTGGAGGGAGAGCGCACGTCGGATCTGGATGGCAAACGCCAGCGGCGTACACCTGGCATCTCCTATTCCTCATCTTCCTTATCGAACCGACAAGTGGCGCCAGTTGCGCGGATATCCATACACCCGCTACCGTTCCTCGCCTCCCCATATCCCAACCACACCAGCTTGCAGCCGTTGCACGGGTATCCACACGCCAGACCTGCCACAACACTCCACCAGCACCCAGCCCCCGAGCACCCCGCCTCAAACTCCAGCGGTGCCGGTTGCGCGGCTATCCGACGTGACGATATGATCGACGGGTCGATTCCTTCGGGACGATGAATTGCGGGCGTAGTTCATCGGTAGAATGGAAGCTTCCCAAGCTTCAGAGGCGGGTTCGATTCCCGTCGCCCGCTCCATTTTGACTCCGGTGGAAAACTCGCTATACCCCGCAAATGTACTATTGCCTGAACTTGCATAAAGCATCTCGCTCACTTCTGTCGACACTGAGAAAACGACATTCCCGACCAAATTTCTCTCCCGATTGGAGATGTCACGATGGGTTCCCGATTAGGTGTTTTGCTTAAGACTTACTCTGGTTGGGAGATCTACTACGACCACTGGGCGGCCCAAACGGTCGGACTGGACATTGCGATCGACGGTATGGAAGCCACCTATGAGCGTGTGCGTTGTATGTCTCCGATGGGTGTTGATGATCCGCATGCTTGGGAGGGGGCGACGTGGATTGAGGGCACACTTCTGATCGACGAGACCAGGAAACTGGTGGTGTGGGCAGAGGAGAGTGAGGCACTCTACATGCCTCGACTTATCAACTACCTCGTTGAGCACACCTGGCCTGGGTGGACGGCCGCCTGGTCAGCCGAAGGAACCAGTGGAACTCTTCGGGCTGCGGGCGTCGATCCGGCCACCATCTTCACACACCGTTCTGATCGTTTGCCGTGTGATCGCGCGCCTAGTCTAGAGCCATGGGATGAGTGGCACGGAGCTGATCCCATCACCGTGCGCATGGCAGACGGCACCTTGGTCACCTGGCGCGCCTACGGCTTCTTGGAAGATGTTACTGGATGCGGTCCTGAGAATTTCCTGGCTTTGGCTCGCGAGGTCGCCTCCCGGCTACCGGATGAATCGGATGCGTGGGAGCAGACCATGGATGACGATGTTCCGACCACCGGGATATTCGTGGACTACCAAGCACGCTCGTTGCGTTGGTGGTCGCTCCAGGACAGGGACATGCACCTGGAGGATTTCGATGCGCTGTGGCCGGGATGGACACTAACCAGCAGTTCGGACGACTACTCCTGGCACCAAGAACTCACCGGGCAGGTATTCCGTACCTGGGCTGACGATGTCAACGAATGTCGCTCCTGGATCGTGAGATCTATTGAAGAAGGTACACGAGCCAACCCGCTAGCAAGCTTGGCTAACGCCCTGTCAGGTCAGGGTCATGAGATCAGTCCGTACGCGTCCGCTCTGGAGTTCGTTCCCTCCAACCGTCAAGCCGCGATGGAAACCTTCAACCGGCTCCTCAATGTCGTTCGAGACGCGCCGTTGAAGCCCGCGCGAATTATCGACCGACACGGAACTATCACACCCCCGTTCGAGGAGGGAGAGGCCGGATTCTAGGGGTGGTTGCAAGACGGGTTATGTCCTGAGCAGCAGTTCGAGGCGTTGCTTGGGTGCGTCCCAGTTGGGCGTTTTGCCGGCGCACTCACCCCGATTGTCAGCGATGACGTCCAGGTTTGCGTCGCTCGGGGGCCAACGATCAGAGCCTTTGGGCATGTAATTGATGCAGGAGCCCGTTCGTGTTCTCGTTCGTTGCGCACTGCCAGGGCCAATGCGGGTCACACAAGTACACATCAAACCTCACGCTCCGAGGCAATCTTTCCACGCTGAGCCAGATCGCTGCCCCATTCCCACCTCAGCAACAAACGCAAGGAGTCAGGTAAGCCTGCACACTTATCGATAATGGCATCGTCAACCTCGACGACTGCGTGTCCGTTAGACACGTAGAGCAACATCGTGAACCGGGTAGAGCACTCCACGAGTGCGCAGAGCACCTTTGCCCTCGATGCCGATGGACTGACAGATCGTCTCCACACACGAGTTCATGCTCTGACTTATGCGCGAAAAGCCAACCAAGCAGGCACAGATCTGTTCTAGAGACCACCTGAGTCGAGCCTGTCTCTAGGTTCTAGTGGTGGCGCGCGTCGCCAACAAGACCTGGGCGCAGCGCCAGTCGGCGCGAAAAATCTCGCCCAGCACGGCGCCTTCAGAGGCCTTTCCGCGAAAAAACTCGCCCAGCAAGCACAAAAACGCCGAATTTGGGGTGTTTTAAGCGCGCCGGGCGAACTATTTCGCGCTTTCGCGATGACGCAGCGCCGCAGGGCGAACTTTTTCGCACCCACATGAAACCGCCACCACGAAAACCGGGCCGCAAAGGTGACAGCGGTTTCAGCCTGGCAACGCGTTACACCGAAAAGGCAAGCGATGCACTAGACACAGGACCAATGCACCAGATAGCACAGCATTGCAGTGGCAACGAAGCACTGCAATGCCCGTAAGGAACAAGCACCATCGCGAAGACGAGCCCCCTCAATTTCGCACGCAATTCCAACTCAGCCCAACCCCACACCAACGCAGAATCCACAGAATTCCAACGATCAGACTTCAAACCCTGAAACACATCCGAAGGAATTGCACGCGAAATTGCTGGGACAGCACAGACAGCTCCCCCGAAATCTCGCACGTAATTCGATTGGACGAAGTTTCAACAAACTCTGAAAACGCTGCAATTCCAACGATCTGAATTCAATATTTGAAATAGTCATGGGGGAATTACGTGCGAAACTACTGAGCGGCGGCGGGGCCTGGCCGGGCTTCGAAACGCGGCACCAAGCCACCGATCAGCGACCAGGCGCCGCCGGTGTGGAGGGTGCCGGAGGGCCCGGAGGGCACGGGCGGGCTTCGAGATCCACCACTCCGAGCGAAGCTCGCGTGTGGCGATCTCGCGGGCGGCCGGAGATCAGGCGCGCCCAGAACACCAGCGGCGCCACAACCAACCAGGCAACCCAAGCAACGCAGCCTCAGCCACAGCCTCAGCCGCGTAATTTACTCGCCCGCGAGGCGGTCGACTTCGTGCATGATGAGGCCGCACACGGCGCTCACCCACGCGACAGCTGCGACGCCGAGGACGCGGGATCGCCAGGGCCTCACCTGCAGGAAGTCCACGAAGCCGTACCCAGATCCGGGGGATGCGGCGGACATACTGAAGCCCCACATGGCGGCGCCGGTGGCCAGCAGGGCGATCACGATGAGCCCGAGGCTCGCCCACATCATGACGCGTTGGACTTTCGCTCCGTGCCGGGGCCGTCGCTCGATGGGCGACAGGGCGAGCGCCCACGCCCCCGCGATGAGGACGGCGGTGATGACGTCGGAGGGGCGGTGCCAGCCTTCCATCATGACAGACACGCCCATGAGGGATGTCCACGCCCACCCAATCCACGCCGACGGGCTGCGGAACCATTGGGGTGCGACGACGATGAGGGCGAGCGAGAGGGTGACGGCAACGGTCGTGTGCCCGGAGGGCAGCGAGTTGCCAGCACCCGTCGTGACGCCGAGGTTGGGGCGGGTGAGGATGTAGTCCTTGAGGAGTTGGGTCGTGACGTTCGCACCGACGACGGCTCCGAGGGCGCGCCCGGCGAGGGTAGGTCGGCGTCGCGCGGCGGCGACAAGGGCGACGAAGAGGCCGGCTGCGACCATGACGGGCACGGACACGATGCCCGTGATGAGCGTGGAGAAGGCTTCGTAGCGGCTCGCGGAGCGCATCGTGCCTTCCATGAGGATGGTATCGAGGACCTGCCCGGGCGCGGTTGCGAGGGCCACGTGGCTGATGAGCATCGTGAGCGCCAGACAGGTCGCGACGCCGCCAATGCGTCGGGTCAGCTTGAGCCGGTACCAAGAGTCGGAGGTTAGGCGACGAGGCCGGGGCCCGTCCGCCGCAGGCGTGTCGGCGGGTGCGGGGCTGGGGGTGCGCCCTCGGGCGCCACGCTGATTCGCGGACGCGCTGTCCTCTCGGGGCGCGCGGCCCGAGGTATCGGCGGGTGCCGACGAGCGCTTGCGGGGGCGCGCAGGGCGCGAGCCTTTGGTGTAGGACTCGTCGACGGTCGGGTCGGAGGGCAGGGCGGCGTTGGGGTCGTCCATGGTCTCCTCCGTTCGTGTCGATGGCGTATTCCGCCTCCACTGTAGTGGAGTGTGGCGCGGGCGTGTGGATTGGTTCGGGTTTGACGCTAGTCCAAGGCGATCGCACAGGGGAAGGTCGGCACGCGTGCAGGCCCGGGGCTGGCGCCATGCGGAGGAACGCCCGGCGCATCACCCCCGGAACTTGTCAGACAAGGTGGGCGCGCGCAGGAGAGAGGCCTCGGTTACAGTGGGGGTGTCCGATCCATACGTGTCACGCGGGAGTTGTCAGTGGCTGCATCTTCACCTGTCAGCACCGATCGTATTCGGGATTTATTGCGTTCTCGCGATGTGCGTTTCGGCGACTATAACGAGGGCGAGCTGGCTTACTTGACGCCGAATGCCGCGTTTTTCTGGAATGCGACGAACCCTCAGATTCTGCAGTTGCGCGCGCAGTGGCGCGGGATTGCGCGCACGCCGGAGCAGTTCGGTGAGCTGGCCCGAGAGGTCGCGGCCTGCAATTCGACGCGCACGGGCCCGAAGGCGTACCTGGCTCCCCTGGAGGACGGCACGCAGTATGGCTTGATCGCTGAGTGCAACATCGTGGTCATGTCGGGGCTCACTCAGACGCAGTTGGATAATTTCTTTGAGACGTCGATGTCGATGATTATGGGTTTTTTCGCGGATCTTGAGGTGACGTTGCCGGGGTTCGTGGATTGGGATTCTCAGGGGCGGGAGGCTTCGCTGTGAACGTTCCGTACGTGGTTCCCGAGGATGAGGTGACCCCCTACCCGGCCGATTTTGAGCGGGTTGTTGAGGCCGTGCGCGAGATGGGCTACGGGCTGGATGTGATCGAAAAGGGTCACGCGGCGGGCGCGATTTTCGACGATGTTCCGTTCCTGGTGTCCTTCGATACGGCGGGGCGTTTCCTGTCGATTCGTGCGCTGTGGGAGTCGGATCTGCCGGCGGAGAGCGCGGAGCCCGCTCTGTTCGCGACCGCGGACAATTGGAATCGCGAGAAGTATTTCCCGACGGTGTACACGTCGACGTCGCCGGAGGGGACGCTGGGCGTGTACGCGGATTTCGTGGTGGACACGGAGGCTGGCCTGTCGGACGTGCAGCTACGTGACGCTATTTCGTCGGGTATTTCGACGGGTATCGCGGCGATGCAGTACGTCAAGGAGTCCGCCTCCGAGGCGCTGGGGTTGGTGAGTCCGGGCGCGGATGAGCGCTGACCGCCCTGCCTCTCCCGACTCGCACGAGGCCGGGGCGGGTTCACGCGAGGGCGCGCACTTGGCTCCGGGCGCGGGGTCGTCGGCGTCGCATCGAGGCGAGGCGGATGATCGGGCGCGACCGAACAGCACTGCCGTGCCGGACCTCGCCTCGTCGCCCTCCCCCGCCGACCTGCTGGCGGTCGTGGAGCGCCTGAGCGCCGGGGATGATCGGCTGCTCGGCCACGTGACGCTGCCGGGGAGGAAGGGGCGGATCGCGGCTTGGCCGCAGTGGGTCAGCCCCGCGGTTGTGGACGCGTGGGCGCGCCGGGGCGTGGAGCGCCCGTGGGTTCATCAGCGCGAGGCATTGGACGCGATCCGGCATGGCCGCGACATCGTGCTCGCGACGGGCACGGGGTCCGGCAAGTCGCTGGCCGCGTGGACGCCGATCCTGTCCGACCTGGTGGAGGCCGAGGATTCGTCGCGTATTTCCGCGATCCACCGCCGCCCGACGGCCCTCTACCTGGCTCCGACGAAGGCTCTGGCGGCGGATCAGCTGACCTCGCTCATGGCGCTGCTCGGCCAGGACGCGACCCCCGCCGACGCGCAGGCAGAAACAGACCCAGCAGGAAGCTCCGGCCTCGTCGATGAGAGGCTGCGCCGCGTGCGCGCAACGACCGTGGACGGGGACACGCCGCGCGAGGCGAAGGAGTGGGCGCGCGCTGGCGCCGACCTGATCCTGTCGAACCCGGATTTCCTGCACTACGTGATGCTGCCGTCGCACCAGCGGTGGTCACGTTTCCTGGCGTCGCTGCGCCTCATCGTCATTGACGAGGCCCACCATTGGCGCGGCGTGACCGGCTCGCACATTGCGCTGGTCGTGCGCCGCCTACTGCGCGTCGCCCACCACCTGGGGGCGGATCCGCGCGTCGTCATGCTGAGCGCGACCGTGCGCGACGCGGCGGCGATCGGGCGCGCACTGACGGGGCGCGACGCGGTCGCCATCACCGAGGACGGCTCGCCGGCGGGCGCCCACGAGCTGGTCCTGTGGCAGGGCGCGATCATGGCCGACGAGTCGGAGGTCGACATCTCGTCCTTCCTGGAGGTCCTCGACGCGCCGCCGGGTGCGGCCACCCTCAAGGTCCCGATCGTGCGGCGCAGCGCCGGGGTCGAGGCCGCCAACCTGGCCACCGCCTTCGTCGAGGAGGGGGCGCGCCTCCTCGCCTTCGTGCGTTCTCGCGCGGGGGCCGAGGCCGTGGCCGCTCAGGTGCGCGACCGGCTCTCAGCGCGTGGTTCCGCGAACGCGGGACGGGTCGGCGCATATCGCGGCGGCTACCTGCCCGAGGAGCGCCGGGCGCTCGAGGAGGCGATCCGCACGGGAGGCGTGCGGGCGCTCGCCACGACGTCGGCGCTGGAGATGGGCCTGGACATCTCGGGGCTGGACGCGACGATCACGGTCGGCTGGCCGGGCACGCGCGCGTCCCTGCGCCAGCAGATCGGCCGCGCAGGTCGCGCGGGAGCGCCGGGCACGTCCGTACTCATCGCCTCCGACAACCCGCTGGACGCGTACCTGGTGCGCCACCCGGAACACATTCTCGGCGAGGTCGAGGCCTCCGTCATCGACCCCTCCAACCCGTGGGTGCTGGCACCGCACATCGCCGCAGCGGCCGCCGAAATACCGATCACGCCGTCCGATATCACCTACTTTGGCGTGGAACTGCGCGGTGTAATCGAGCACCTTGTCGCCGACGGGTACCTCAAACGCAGGCCCGCCGGGTACTTTTGGGACGCCACTCGCCCCGAGCGCCCCAGCGACCTCACCGACCTGCGCGGAGCCGTCGGCGACGTTCAGATCGTCGACGCGGCCACCGGCACCGTCGTCGGCACCATCGACCAGGCCTCCGCCGACGCCCACGTCTTCCCCGGTGCCATCTACATCCACCAGGGGCGCACCTTCCACGTCCTCGCCCTCAACTCCCTCACCACACCCACCGCTCCCGCCACCCAGGGGTGGCCACGCGCACTCCTGCCCGAGGCCCCGGGCGGCACCCGGGGAACCGAGCGCCTCGGGGGCGGGGAGCGGGAGGGGGCCCAGGCCTCGTCGATCATCATCCCACCCGCGCGGACGGGCGACGCGCGCGTCGCCCTGGTCGAGGAGGTGCGCACTCCCCTGCGCACACGCTCGACGACCCACACGAGCGTCGAGGTCTGCGCGATCGAGGAGACCTACGTGTGCGGGGACGGCACGGTCACCTGGCATCACGGGCCGATGAACGTGTCGACGCGGGTCACCGACTATGACCTGCTGCGCCTGCCCGGGCTCGAATTCATCCGCAACATCGAGCTGTTCCTGCCCACCCACACGCTGCCCACGAAGTCCACGTGGTTCACCCTCACCCCGGCGGCGCTGGCCACGATGGGGATCGAGGCCGCGGACCTGGCGGGAACCCTGCACGCCACCGAGCACGCGATGATCGGGATCCTGCCCATCGTCGCGACCTGCGACCGCTGGGACCTGGGTGGCCTGTCCACCGAGCTGCACGACGACACGGGCGCGCCCACCGTCTTTATCCACGATGCGTTCCGAGGCGGCGCCGGGCACGTGCTCGCCGGCTTTCACAGCGCACGGTCCTGGGTGGCCGCGACCCTCGAGGCCATCTCCTCCTGCGACTGCGAGTCCGGGTGCCCACGCTGCGTCCAGTCCCCCAAGTGCGGCAACGGCAACGAACCCCTGTCCAAACAGGGCGCGATCACGCTGCTTGCCTATTTGTTGCAGCGAGCACCCGGGGCGTGATGCGGTGCCGTCATATGACTTGTTTTCTTGAACGCCTGATCATATGCTGATCAGCGTCTCATTTTATTCCGCAGGACACGTGTTTGGCGGACTCGCTACGCAGGAGGTGCGCCGTGGCTGACGTCGCTTTCGATTCCAACAAGCATGCCCAAACTCGGCTCTAGGTTCTAGTGGTGGTTGCAACGGATCTTGGTGAAGGAGTTCGTTGTG